>OIZV01000284.1_pt1 | contig 29455 bp, 26 predicted proteins | sample 1588681 | NCBI WGS metagenome assembly OIZV01 (sample SAMN03283281) | human gut metagenome | biome: human-associated habitat; material: feces | host: Homo sapiens | place: Peru | collected 2012 | reverse complement strand
GAAATGGTTGTCCATCTCGCGGCCGCCGCGCATAAAGAAGCCCTTGGTGACGTCCTTGCGGCCGTCGCAGCTTCCGCCTGCCAGCTCCAGCTTTTCCAGAAGATGGATGTGCTCGCCCTTCATCTGCCCGTCGCGGACGAGGTAAAAGGCAGCCGTGAGCCCGGCAAGGCCGGTGCCGATGATGTAAGCCGATTTTTTATCCACATCCTTGGGCTTTTCGGGATGGGCAAAGGATTCATAAGTGCCGGCGGAATAATACATAATAAAAACCTCCTGTTTTTTTGCTTTCGATGGCTTTATTATAGCTATTTCCGTCAGCCCGGCAATCAGCAGAAAAAGCCCCGTGATAAAGCTTTTATCACGGGGCGGGAAGGTGTATAAAATATTATCATATCCTTCAAAATGATAAGATCAGAGCGCGAATCGGGAGAGTGCCTCCGAAACGGAGCCCCTTATAAGCCGGGCGAGCCTGTCCACTATCCTCTGCGGGTCCTCTCGCATATCATCCTTGATCCAGTCCAGCATAAGCCCTATGAATATGTATGCATAGACCTGCGCGATGAACTGCTTGTCCTCGTCCCGCACCTTCATTTCCCCTGCCTCCTCGTCGATCACGCCTAGCAAGAGCCGATCTACCAGCGGCTGAAGGTATCTTTCGACCTGCTCCCTGTGTACGCAGTGATAGACGTTAAGGATAAAGGGCCTGTTTTCCTGTACCGCCTCAAATATCTGCAAAAATCCCTGCTGCCATGTCTCATAGGTCTTTTTTTCATCCAGCGCATTCTTGGCGTCCTCAAGGCAGGACCACTCCACCAGATCGTAAATATCCTTGAAATGGTAATAAAAGGTCATGCGGTTTATGCCGCAGTTCTCAGCGATGTCGTTTATGGTGATTTTAGTAAGGGGCTTTTTAAGCAGAAGATTCTTGAGCGACTGCTCCAACGCCCTCTTTGTTACCTGTGACATAGCGGCTCGTACCTCCAGAATATCGTATGCTCCACGCCCTTCCGCCTCATATCAGCGGCCCCCCGATCAGTCCGCGGTTTGGACGGCGGCGGCTAAGAAGGTGTCAAAAAGCACGCCCAGCCATTCCACGCTCTCGTCAATGTCGTTCTCCATGCGGTTCCAGAAGAACTGCATTACAAAGCCTATGTAGGCATAGCGGCAGAAGGAGGCGATGCTGCGGAGACGCCCCTCCGAAAGGGAGCGCCCCTCGGCGGCCTGCTGCACCACCTTCATAAAAACGTCGTCCGTAAGGGAGAAGATGTAGCGCTCAAGGCGGTCCCGGGAAAGGCTGTCAAAGACGTGGTAGATTATTTTGGGATGGGCCTTGCATTGGTACAGCATGGCCTTTGTGGTGCTTTTCCATTCGATGGGCGTGTCGGGGAGGAAATCCTCCACCTTTTCGTGGAACCACGTGTCCAGCAATGCATAGATATCCTGATAGTGGTAATAGAAGGTGTTGGGGCTGACGCCGGCCTGCTTTACCAGCGCCGCCACGGTGATCTTATCGAAGGGCATTTCCTCCAGCATCGCCTGAAAGGTGGTCATTATGAGCTTATTTGTGTATAAGGCCATGGCAGCTACTCCTTTCCGCCGGCAATTACCTCCAGTTCGTCCCCGGGCCTTACGGAGCCCTCCTTGAGCACCTTTACGAATATGCCCTCCCGCGGCATGACGCAGTCCCCTGCCGCCTTGCGTATGGCGCAGTCATAATGGCACTCCTTGCCTATCTGGGTAACCTCGCATATGGCATCTGGGCCTAGCCTGAGCCTCGTTCCCACCGGCAGCTCATAGAGACATATGCCTTCGGTGAGTATGTTTTCGGCGAATGCGCCGGGGGTGAGCTTGAAGCTTATCCTCTCCTGCAACTTGGCTGCGCTCTCGGCGCCCAGCAGGCTCACCTGGCGATGCCAGTTGCCGGCATGGGCGTCGCCCACTATGCCGTGGTCCACTTTGAGTTGTATTTCCGGCACCTCGTGCTTTTGTGTGCCCTTCTTTTCGGATATGCAGACTGCCAGTATCTTAGCCATTCTGATGACGCTCCTTATGCTCATGGCCGTTGTGGGAAGAGCATTCCCCCGACCAGCCCCGCAGTATCTGTATGCCGTGCTTCAGGGCAGGCAGCACCGCAGTAAGGCATTCCTTCGCCGCCTTTTCGCTGCCGGGGCAGTTGATTATAAGAGTATCGCCCCGAATTCCCGCAGCCTCCCGCGAAAGGCAGCCCCGGGGAGTTATGCGCATAGATTCGGCCCGCATGGCCTCGGGTATGCCGGGGACCTCCCGCTGTATGACGGCCTTTGTGGCCTCGGGGGTGATGTCTCGCTTGGAGAAGCCTGTGCCGCCGGTGGTGACGATAAGGCAGGGACTTAGCCTGTCGGCGCATATGGTGAGCTCGGTCATTATCTTTTCCATGTCGTCCGGTACGAGAGAGGTGCTTATGACTTCGTAGCCGTCCTCTCTGAGCAGCTTGACGAGGGCCGGTCCGGAGGTATCCTCCCTGAGCCCGGCAAAGCCCTTGTCGCTTACGGTTATGACTGCCGCGGTATAACGGTTTTCCATATTATTCCTCCCTGTTGAATTCGCCGGATTTTCCACCCACCTTATGCATAAGGCAGATGCTTTCGATAACTATATCCCGCTGCGCCGCCTTGCACATATCGTAGATAGTGAGGGCGGCTATGCTTGCTGCCGTCATGGCCTCCATCTCAACGCCTGTGGGGCCAGTGCATTTCGTCGTGGCGAATATGTCTATTGTGTGGTTTTCGTCGTCCAGCTCAAAGCTTATGTCTGCGCCGGTCAGGGCTATGGGATGGCACATGGGTATAACGTCCGGGGTGCGTTTTGCGCCCATTATGCCGGCTATCTGTGCGGTGGTGAGCACATCCCCCTTTTTTATGCCGCCGGACTTTACGAGTGCGTAGGTATCGGCATTGAGAAGCACGCGGGCTTTGGCTGTGGCGGTGCGGAGGGTATCCGCCTTTTCGGACACGTCTACCATGCGGGCCCGGCCCTGATGGTTAAAGTGGGTGAATTCCATGTTATCCTCCTATACGGTTCATGTCGCGGGCAGACCCGGATCTGTCAGAATAGGAAAGGGCGCAGTGGCGCTCCGGCTTGCGGGATACGGCAAATTCTATCCGCTCCTTCAGCGCATCGCCGTGAAGTCCCCTTAGGGGTATCTCCTCGGCAGAGTGCAGGCAGGGCTTGAGGCAGCCGTCCGCCGTAAGCCTCAGCCTGTTGCAGCCGGAGCAAAAGTGGTCGCTGAGGGGGCTTATCAGCCCTACCGTGCCCTTTGCGCCGGGCAGCCTGTAAAGCCGGGCTACGCCGCCGTCGCTCTGAACGGGCTCAAGCTCCGGAACTCTCTCCAGAACGGTGCGCATGGGCAAATACGCTTCCCTGTCAAATGGGTAAGTATGGCCAATGGGCATGAGCTCTATGAAGCGCACATGATAGGACTTTTGCTTGGTAAGCTCTACAAGGCGGGGTATCTCGCAGTCGTTAAAGCCGCCTATGAGAACTGTGTTCAGCTTGATATTTGTAAAGCCGGCCTCCTCCGCAGCGGCTATGCCGGCGAGGGCGTCGTCAAGGCTGCCTATCCTGGTTATTTGATGATACTTATCGGGATCCAGAGTGTCGAGGCTTATGTTCAACCGCATCAATCCTGCGGCCTTAAGCTCCCTTGCCATCTCCGGCAGCAGCAGGCCGTTGGTGGTCATGGCAAAATCCTTCACTCCGGAAAGCCCGCTTATGCTGCGGCAAAGTTCGATTACGCCCTTCCGTACCAGAGGCTCGCCCCCTGTAAGGCGTACCTTGCTGAAGCCCATTTCTACGGCGGTCCGGATTATCTCATATATATCCTCGAGGCTGAGGATATCCCTGTGGGATTTTTTGTCAATGCCCTTTTCCGGCATGCAGTAGCGGCAGCGCAGGTTGCACCTGTCCGTCAAGGATACGCGAAGATAGTTGATATTGCGGCCAAAACTGTCTGTCATTCAGGCACCCCGGAGATTATTATTATATTCAATTGTAGCACGGCCCATCGTCGAATACAACCGATATACTTGCAAATCCCAAACGCTTGGTGTATAATTTTATTATGCGTTATTTATAGGTGAGAATAACGAAAACACGATGTCAGAGGAAGAAACACATGAAGCTTGTCAGAACAGAGAACGCCGTGGGCTGCGTGCTGTGCCACGACATAACCCGGATAATAAAAGGAGTTACAAAGGACGCGGTGTTCCGCAAGGGACACATAGTCCGACAAGAAGATATCCCCGTGCTGCTCAGCGTAGGCAAGGAGCACCTCTACGTATGGGAGAGCGACGAAAATACCCTGCATGAAAACGACGCGGCGGAGATACTCCGGGATATATGTATGGGGGAAAATATGCACCCCACGGAGCCCAAAGAGGGCAAGATAGAGCTGATAGCGGATATAGACGGGCTGTTCATAGCGGATCTCCAAAAGCTCAGGGAGGTGAATTCCTTAGGCCGAATGATGATAGCCACACGCTCCTCAGGCTTTCCGGTAAAGGCGGGAGATAAGCTCTGCGGCACCAGAATAGTACCACTCGTAATAGAAAAGCAGGCAATGGAGCAGGCGAAAGCCGCGGCGGGCGACAAGCCCATACTCCGCCTTCTGCCCATAAAGCCCAAGAAATACGGCGTGGTGACTACCGGCAGCGAGGTGCTGAAGGGCATAATACAGGACACGTTCACTCCGGTTATAGATGAAAAAATGAAGGAATACGGCTGCCAGATGATGGCCCACTCCACACCGGGCGATGACGACAGGGCTATTACCGCCGCCATAAAGCAGATGATAGAGGACGGGGCAGAGATGGTCATATGCACCGGCGGCATGAGCGTGGACCCGGACGACCGGACGCCTCTCGCCATACGCAACAGCGGCGGACGTGTTGTTACATACGGCGCGCCGGTGCTGCCCGGAGCAATGTTTCTGCTTTCATACAATGAAAACGGAATACCGGTATGCGGCCTTCCGGGCTGTGTGATGTACGCCAAACGCACCATATTTGACATAGTACTGCCCTATCTCCTCGCGGATGAGCCGGTGACAGCGGAGCTGCTCAGCGGCCTTGGCAACGGCGGCCTCTGCCTCAACTGCAAGGTCTGCCACTATCCCAACTGCGGCTTCGGTAAGGGCGCATGATCAGGATACGGACGCGAAAGTGTTTTGTATATACTTTATTTAAAGACAAAAGGAGAAATAAGAAATGAAGAAGCTTTTTGCAATGCTGATGGCTGCCGTAATGGTGCTTGGCCTTGCGGCCTGCGCCGCCCCCGCAGCCGAGGAGACGGCCGCGCCCGAAGAGACCGTTCCCGAGGCAGAGCCCGTGGAACTGATTGTATTCGCCGCCGCTTCCATGACGGAGACCATGAACCAGATAGCGGAGCTGTATAAGGCCAAGGCGCCCAACGTTACGCTTACCTATAACTTCGATTCCTCCGGTACCCTGAAGACCCAGATACAGGAAGGCGCCGAGTGCGACCTGTTCATCTCCGCCGGCCAGAAGCAGATGAATCAGCTGGATATTACTGCCGATCCCGAAGTGAACACCGACAAGCTGGACTTCGTGCTTGAGGGCACCCGCGTAAACCTGCTTGAGAACAGGGTCACTCTGTGCGTACCCGAGGGCAACCCCAAGGGCATCAAGAGCTTTGACGATCTGGCGGAAAAGCTTAAGGCGGGCTCTGTTCTTATGGCGATGGGCAACAGCGACGTTCCCGTTGGCCAGTACACCCAAAAGATACTCGCTTTCTACGGCCTTGACGAAGAGAAGCTGGCCAAGGACGGCGTTATCACCTACGGCACCAACGTAAAGGAAGTCACTACTCAGGTAACTGAAGCTTCCGTCGACTGCGGCGTTGTATACTGCACCGATGCCTTCAGCGCAGGGCTCACCCCCGTGGATTACGCCACAAAGGAAATGTGCGGCCAGGTCATCTACCCCGCCGCCGTGCTGAACGTGAGCAAGAATCAGGAGGCTGCCAAGGAGTTCCTGGCATATCTCCAGACCGACGAAGCCATGAAGGTATTCGAGGCCGTAGGCTTCGCTTCCGTGGCGTAAGCTATGGATTGGTATCCGCTTTACAATTCTCTTAGAATAGCCGCAATAAGCTGCGTGCTGGTGTTTTTTGCGGGCATTTTCGCAGCTTATTATGTGGCAAGGCTTCCCCGCGCCGTAAAGGGCATACTGGATGTCATACTGACTCTGCCAATGGTGCTGCCGCCTACGGTAGTAGGTTATTTCATAATTCTGGTCTTTGGCGCCAAGCGCCCCCTGGGCATATTTCTCGCCCAGTACGGCATAAAGTTCGTAATGACGTGGTACGGCGGCGTGCTGGCCGCCGCGGTCGTGGCGTTCCCTCTCATGTATCGCACAGCCAGGGGAGCCTTCGAGAGCTTTGACGATACCCTGGCATACTCCGGACAGACCCTCGGCCTTTCAAATACATACATATTCTGGCACATACGCATGCCCTACTGCCGTCAGGGCATACTGGCGGGCACGGTGCTGGCCTTTGCGCGGGCGCTGGGCGAATACGGCGCGACGAGTATGCTCATAGGCTACACCCCCGGCCGTACCGCCACCATATCCACCACGGTTTACCAGCTGTGGCGGACGAATGACGAGGCGGGGGCCTTCTTCTGGGTTATGGTGAACCTGGGCATATCCGCCGTGGTGCTGCTCATAGTCAACATGCTGGAGCGCAGAACCAAGGGAGGCAGAGCATGAGCCTTATAGTTGACATAAAAAAGCGGCTTGGTTCCTTCAGCCTTTCCGCACAGCTGGAAGCGGGGGAGGGAGTCACGGGCATACTGGGCTCCTCCGGCTGCGGCAAGAGCATGACGCTTAAGTGCATCGCAGGCATAGAACGGCCGGACAGCGGACACATAGAGCTGGACGGCGTGGTACTCTACGACAGCAAAAAGCGCATAGACCTTCACCCCCAGCAGCGCAGGGTGGGTTATCTTTTTCAAAATTACGCCCTGTTTCCCAATATGACGCTCAGGCAGAACATACTCTGCGGCCTCAGGAACCAGCCGGATAGGGCTCAGAGGGAAAAAGAGGCGGATGAAATGATAGCGCTGATGGGGCTCAACGGGCTGGAAAGGCACAGGCCCTGCCAGCTTTCAGGCGGCCAGCAGCAGCGGGCGGCGCTGGGCAGGATACTGGTGAACAAGCCAAGGCTTCTGATGCTGGACGAGCCGTTTTCCGCGCTGGATACATATCTTAGAGAGAGGCTTCAGGCGGAGATGCGGGAGCTGCTGAAAAATTACGGCGGCCCGGTCCTGTTGGTGACACACAGCAGGGACGAGGCTTACAGACTTTGCCGGAGTATCGCTGTGATGGATAAAGGAAGTACGACCCCTCCGCGCCCAACAAAGGAGCTTTTCGAGGATCCCCATACCGTAGCCGCCGCAAGCCTTACGGGCTGCAAGAACATATCAAAGGCAGAGAAACGGGGAGAGCACCAGCTTTATGCCGTAGACTGGGGCGTTACCCTTACTGCCGCCGTCCAGCTGCATGACGGACTTTGTGCCGTCGGCGTGCGGGCCCACGACATACTTGAGGAGGAACGCCATAACAGGTATGCCATAGTCTGCGGGCAGCCAATAGAGGATCCCTTCGAGCTGACGCAGCCCTTCACGTTCGCGTGCCAAGGGGATAAAAAAATGCTCCTCTGGGTAAAGCTTCAGAGGAGCGAGCCGTATAGCGCCCCCAAGGAAGTGGGCATAGCGCCGGATAAGGTGCTGCCGCTGTACGAAAAATAAATAAAACAAAAAGCCGGTGGACTAAGCCGGCTTTTTGCTTTAGGGGGAGAAATCTTTATGGATGGAGTTACTATCTGCAAGTTCTTTCCTTCTGTGATTGTTATATTACCAGCAAAATGTGGCGAGAAAATGCAGATTAAGTGTACAATCGGTAAAGTAGGTATTAAAAAAGATTGAATAGGGCTTTTGGCCCTTCTACTTCAATATAGCCTCTTTTACGGCGCTGGCAAGCTCGGCGGGCGTTTCGCCCCGGGCTGCATTTATGCCAAGCGCTTCCGCCCAGCTCACATTTTTGATGACGGCGGCCGGGAAGCCCCCTAACAGCCTGTTCCTATACTCCTGCTCCTGAGCCATGAACCGCTCAAAGTCGTCCACCCTTATGAGCCGCAGGGCGATCCCTTGGACGGAGAGGTACATGGCGGCCTTCCTGGCAAGCTCCTCCTGGGCAGCGTCAAAAAGCAGCGCCCCGTCGCGTAAGCCCTTGTGTGGGTCGGCTATGATGTACGCCCCCTTATGCATGTCTTCCTTTGGTGTAACGTAGCAGCTGTCCATAAAAACCTCCTAATCAGAGTTTCGAAAAAGTGGCTAAAGACCACTTTTTCGAGTTTTTTTCGGTTTTTGCCTCTCACATCCGTTCCCGGGCGGCAAAACCCGCAAAGTACAAAAACCTTCGGTTTTTATCCGTTTTGACGCACATGTCGCCAAAGCCGGAATAAACTTAAGGGGCTGTGGCCCCTTAACAACCCTGGGGATTCTTTCGACAGACTAAAAACGCAGCGTGTAAAAAAATCGGAGAAGCGGGGAACCCGCTTCTCCGAAAAGCTAAGCTTTAAATCAGACAAGACCCTGAGCCATCATGGCGTCTGCAACCTTCTTGAAGCCGGCGATGTTGGCGCCTGCTACCAGATTGTAGCCCAGACCGCACTCTTCAGCTGCCTTGGCGGAGGCGGCATGAATGTTGGTCATGATGTGATGGAGCTGGGAATCAACTTCCTCGGCCTTCCAGGCGAGACGCTCGGAGTTCTGGCTCATTTCCAGACCGGAGGTGGCTACGCCGCCGGCGTTGACGGCCTTGGAGGGAGCTACTACGAGGCCCTTGCCCATAAGGAAGAACAGAGCTTCGTTGGTGGTGGGCATATTGGCGACCTCGATGTAGTACTTGGTGCCGTTGGCAAGGATCTGCTCAGCTTCGGGCATACCGATCTCGTTCTGATATGCGGCGGGCATGCAGATGTCGCCCTTGACCTCCCAGGACTTCTTGCCGGGGACGAACTTTACGCCGAACTTGTCAGCATAGTCCTGAGCCCTGTTGCGGCCGGAGGCGCGCATCTCCAGCATATAGTCCAGCTTTTCCTTGGTGCAGATGCCGTCGGGATCGTAGCAGTAGCCGTCGGGGCCGGAAAGGGTAACGACCTTTGCGCCCAGCTGGGAGGCCTTGGTGGCGATGCCCCATGCAACGTTGCCGAAGCCGGACATTATGATGGTCTTGCCCTCGATGGTGTCATGCTCATGCTTGAGGACTTCGCATACATAGTAGATAGCGCCGAAGCCGGTAGCCTCGGGACGGATCAGGGAGCCGCCGTAGCTGAGGCCCTTGCCGGTGAGGACGCCGTTCTCGTAAGCGCCGCGAATGCGCTTATACTGGCCGAACAGATAGCCTATCTCGCGGCCGCCTACGCCGATATCGCCGGCGGGAACGTCAACGCTGGGACCGATGTGGCGATAGAGCTCGGTCATGAAGGCCTGGCAGAAACGCATGATTTCTGCGTCGCTCTTGCCGTTGGGATCGAAATCGGAACCGCCCTTACCGCCGCCCATGGGCAGAGAGGTCAGGCTGTTCTTGAAGGTCTGCTCGAAGCCGAGGAACTTCATAACGGAAAGATTTACGTGGGAAGCGAAGCGCAGGCCGCCCTTGTAGGGGCCGATGGCGCTGTTGAACTGTACGCGGTAGCCGCGGTTTACGTTTACCTTACCGGCATCGTCTACCCAAACAACGCGGAACTCGATAGTGCGCTCGGGCTCTACGAGGCGCTCAAGAAGGGCTGCCTTCTCGTATTCGGGGTGCTGCTCGATAACGGTCTCAAGAGAACGCAGAACTTCTTCTACGGTCTGAATGAATTCTTTCTCGTTACCGTCGCGCTTTTTGCACTTTTCGATTACGGACTCGATGTAAGCGTTCATTAAATTGTTACCTCCACGATTTATAAATATTGCTTATTTGCCCTGCGCCTGAGCAGGGAAATTTATGTTTTAAAATGAGTATAATAAAGCTGGCGGACATCTTCCTCCACCTGACCTTATAATAATTCTCATAACCCCGAATGTCAACATTATAAAATAACAAATCGGCGCAATATATACAAAATAATTAAGCTTTTGCCGTTAAAAAAATCACATGTGCGCCAAAGAAAAACAGTGTTCTTCCAGCGAAAAAACACATGGAAGGACACTGTAATATCCGCTGCGATCAGAGATTGAACAGCAGGTCCTCGTAGCCGGGGAAGGGCCAGCATTCCTTGGCAGTGATGGTCTCCAGAGCGTCTGCCGCCTCACGCAGGGAACCCATGGCGGGCAGCAGCTTGTCGCGGCAGTATTCAGCGGCCTCGCCGTTCCCCTTGGGCATTGCGGCTATTGCGTCGAACAGGCCGCCTATGCGCTTGTGCAGAGCGTTGACGCCTGCGGAGAGGCCCTTCAAAAGCGCATATTCCGCATCGTTGGGTACGCCGAGCCTATCCTTTGCCGATACGGCCTCGGCGATTTTGCTCTCGTAGCCTATTACGGCGGGGAGTATGCTGCGCTGTGCCATGCTGAGCATGGTGCTGGCCTCGATGCGTATGAGCTTTGCGTAGTTCTCGAGGGATATATCGTACCTTGAGCGCATTTCCCGCTCGGTATATATGCCCCATCTGGTGAAAAGGGAGATGTTCTTTTCGCTTATGAAGCAGTGCATGGCGTCCACAGTGGTGGGCAGATGGGCAAGGCCGCGGCTTTCCGCTTCCTTTATCCATTCTTCGCTGTAGTTGTTGCCGTTGTACAGTATGCGCTTGTGGTCCCGCATGGTGTGGCGTATTATTCTGAAGGCTTCACGGCGGAAGTCCTCTGCCTTCTCGAGGCGCTCGGCGAATTCCGACAGGGCCTCCGCCACTATGGTGTTTATGACGGTGTTGGCGTCGGCTATGCTCTGGCTGCTGCCCAGCATTCGAAACTCGAACTTGTTGCCGGTGAAGGCGAAGGGGGAGGTGCGGTTGCGGTCGGTGGTGTCTATGCGGAGCCTCGGCACCGTGCATACGCCGCTTTCAAGTATCCTGTCGCCGCCCTCCTCGTATTCCTCCTTGTGCTCTATTGAGGTGAGAAGGTCGTAGAGGGTGTCCCCGAGGAACATGGAGACTATTGCGGGGGGCGCTTCAAAGCCTCCCAGGCGGCAGTCGTTGCTGGCGGCAGCGCAGCAAACGCGCAGGAGATCCTGATGCTCGTCGACAGCCTTTATTATGGCCGCAAGGAAAAGCAAAAACTGCAGATTATCCTTGGGGGATTTGCCGGGGGCCAGCAAATTCATGCCGGTATCCGTGGAAAGCGACCAGTTGTTGTGCTTTCCGGAGCCGTTGAGCCCGGCGAAGGGCTTCTCGTGCAGCAGGCATACCATGCCGTGGCGGAGTGCGGTCTTTTTCATTATTTCCATCACCAGCTGGTTGTGGTCCGTAGCGGTGTTGGAGTCTGCAAATACCGGCGCCAGCTCGTACTGGCCGGGAGCCACTTCCTTGTGCTCCGTCTTGGCGAATACGCCCAGCTGCCAAAGCTCGGTGTCAAGATCCCGCATGAAATAGCTTACCCGGGGGGATATGGCGCCATAATAATGATCGTCCATCTCCTGCCCCTTCGGGGATTTTGCCCCAAAGAGGGTGCGGGAGCAGAGGACGAGATCCGGCCTCTGGTCGTAAAGGGACTTTTCCACAAGGAAATACTCCTGCTCTGCGCCGGAGGTGGATATGACCTTCTTCACATCCTCGTGGCCGAACAGCTTGAGTATGCGAAGGCATTCCCGGTTGATGAGGTCCATGGAGCGCAGCAAAGGGGTCTTTTTATCCAGAGCGTCTCCGCCGTAAGAGAAGAACAGAGTGGGTATGCACAGCGTGGCGTCCTTTATGAATGCGTGGCTGGTGGGATCCCATGCGGTGTAGCCTCTGGCCTCAAAGGTGGGCCTGAGGCCGCCTGAGGGGAAGCTTGAGGCGTCAGGCTCGCTCATTATGAGCTCCTTGCCGGAAAACTCTATGATGGCACTGCCATCCCGGCCGCAGCCAAGGAAGCCCTCGTGCTTTTCTGCGGTAACGCCGGTGAGAGGCTGGAACCAGTGGGTGTAGTGGGTGGCGCCCTTTTCCAGCGCCCATGCCTTCATTGCGTCTGCCACTGCGTTTGCCACGTTTATGTCCAGTGGTTCTCCGGAGCGGATAGCGTCCTTGAGGGCGGCGTAAGCCTCGCCGCTCATGCGCTCCGACATGGCGCGGTCGCTGAACACCAGCTCGCCGAAGCTTTCAGTCAGATTGTCCATAATAATTCCCCGCTATATATAAAAATTTTATTGCAAAAAGCAGCAAAGCCATAATGTTTTAGTCTATATTCACGCAGGATAAAAGTCAAATAAAAAATGCCGTTGTGAACGGCATTTTTTGCTTCGGCTATATGAGGAGCCCCCGCAGCTTGTATACGGCTACCGCTATGCTTTCCCGCATGTAGTTGTTGGGCGCGGTGTACCATACGTCCTTTGCGCCATAGCCCTCGGCTTCAATGCCGTTCATTATGGCTACCCTCCCCGCCCGGTAAACGTGAAAGTTGGTGGTGACGAAGGCGACAGAGGCGCCGGGGAAGCGCTCGTCAAGTATCGCCTTGGAGAATTTGAAGTTTTCCCATGTGCTGGTGGACTTATCCTCCGTTATTATGCGGCTTTCGTCTACGCCGTGGGATACCAGGTATCGCTTCATGGCCTCCGCCTCGCTTATATTTTCGCCGTCACCCTTGCCGCCGGATACTATCACCGCGGTATTTGGGCTGTGTTCCAGATACTCAAGCGCGGCGTCCAGCCTGAGCTTGAGGGTGAGGGATACCCGCTCTCCGCGTACGGCGCAGCCCAGCACGATGAGCACGTCCTTGCCGTAATCCGCCTTTTTGTGGGCGGCAGAGCCCAGCATTGCCCCCATGCAGCAGAAAAACACCACCGCCGCCGAATAGCAGACTATGAGCAGCACCTTTACAAGGTGTCCCGCCGGCGTGCGGAACCAGGGCATGAAGAACCCTTTAAACAGGCCTATGAGCAGCAGCGGCACGCCCATTATTGCGGGAAGGGCGGTGCCGAGGTTGCCGTTGCATACGGTGGAGAGCCAGATTGTGTCCATCGTCATAAGCCCGCCGGCTATTATAAGAAGGTAGTACATATATGCGCCTCCTTAAAGATCATATTGAAGTCTTTATTAAAAATATATCACCGAACGGGGCATAACAAAATAAAACAAACTGTAAAAGCATGGCAAAAAGACTGCGCCTTATTTGTAATGAAGCGTAGTTTATGCTATACTGCAATAGTATATAATCATAAGTATAATGCCCTTTTGCCGGGCTTATGGAGGAAAATAATGGGATTCTTGGATAAACTGTTGGGCAGCACCTCGGAGGCGCAGGTTAAAAAGCTCATGCCCATGGTAAAAAGGATAAACGAGCTGGAGGGAAGCATGGAGGCCCTTACGGACAAGGAGCTTCGGGCCAAGACAGATGAATTCAGGGCGCGCCTGAATAACGGCGAGACCGAGGATGACCTGCTGCCGGAGGCATTCGCCGTAGTCCGCGAGGCCGCAAAGCGCACCATAGGCCAGCGGCATTACGACGTACAGCTTCTGGGCGGCATAGTGCTGCATCAGGGCCGCATAGCCGAGATGAAGACGGGCGAGGGCAAGACCATAACCGAGACGCTGCCCGCCTATCTGAACGCCCTGTCCGGCCACGGCGTGCATATAGTCACCGTGAACGACTACCTGGCGGAGCGCGACGCCCAGTGGATGGGCAAGATATATAAGTTCCTCGGCATGACCGTGGGCTGCATAATACACGAAAAGGACAACGACGAGCGAAGGGAGGCCTACGCCTGCGACATCACCTACGGCACCAACAACGAGTTCGGCTTTGACTACCTCCGGGACAACATGGTGGTTTACAAATCCCAGATGGTGCAGCGGGAGCTTAACTACGCCATAGTGGACGAGGTGGACTCCATACTGATCGATGAGGCCCGCACCCCTCTTATCATATCTGGCCACGGCGAGGAATCCACGGATATGTACGAGAAGGCGGATAGATTCGTATGCCGTCTGGAGCGGGGCGAGAATATCGTCAAGCTCAGCAAGTCCGATCAGCTCATGGGTGTGGAGCAGCCTGAATCCGGCGACTATATGGCGGACATAAAGGCGCGCACCGTAGCCCTTACCGCCCGGGGCATGGAGAAGGCCGAGAGGTTCTTCGGCATAGACGACATATCAAAGCAGGAGTATTCCGAGCTTAACCACCACATACAGCAGGCCCTGAAGGCCCACGCCCTGTTTGAAAGGGATAAGGACTACGTAGTGCAGGACGGCAAGGTGCTCATAGTGGATGAGTTCACCGGACGTCTCATGCTGGGCAGGCGGTACAGCGACGGGCTGCATCAGGCCCTCGAAGCAAAGGAAGGCGTAAAGGTAGAGCGGGAGAACCGCACCCTTGCCACCATAACCTTCCAGAACTATTTCCGCATGTTCAGGAAGCTGGCGGGCATGACCGGCACCGCCAAGACGGAGGAGCAGGAGTTTCAGGCGATATACGACCTTGACGTGGTGGAGATACCCACAAATAAGCCCCTCGCCAGGAAGGACCTCAACGATATCGTATATACCAACCAGAAGGCCAAGTTTAACGCCGTGGTGAACGAGATAGTGGAAGTCCACAAGACCGGTAGGCCTATCCTCGTTGGAACCATATCCGTCGAAAAGAGCGAAATGCTTTCCCATATGCTGGACATGAGGGGGATAAAGCACGAGGTGCTGAATGCCAAGCTCCACGCACGTGAGGCGCAGATAGTAGCCCAGGCCGGTAAATACGGCAACGTGACCATAGCCACCAACATGGCCGGCCGAGGTACCGATATACTGCTGGGCGGCAACCCGGATTTCCTTGCACGCCAGGAGCTGCTCCGCGAAGGCATGGAGGAGAGCATGGTGGAGGAGGCGACCGGACACGCCGACACGGACGATGAGGAAATACTGGCTGCCCGGGGCAGGTATGCCGACGCATACGCCAGATACAAGGCAGATACCGACGCCGAGCACGAGCAGGTGGTGGCCGTGGGCGGCCTGCATATAATAGGCACAGAGCGCCACGAATCCCGACGTATAGACAACCAGCTCCGCGGCCGCGCCGGCCGTCAGGGAGACCCGGGCTCAACGAGGTTCTATGTATCCATGGAGGACGACCTGATGCAGCGTTTCGGCGGCGAGCGGGTACGGGACCTCATGCAGAAGATAAGCCCCGATGAAGATATCCCCATAGAGGCGGGGATACTCACCAAGCAGATCGAGGCGGCGCAGAAGAGGGTAGAGAGCTATAACTTCGACATCCGCAAGAACGTCCTCCAGTACGACGACGTGATGAACCGCCAGAGGGAGATAATCTACGGCCAGCGCCGCAGGGTGCTCATGGGCGAGGACATACACGATTCCATAATGGAGATGGTGGACGAGACGGTAAGCCTCCGCTGCGCCCAGTTCTGCCCCGGCTCCCACCCCAGCTCCGAATGGGATATGGAGGGCCTCCGCACGGAGATACTTAACATAACCGCAATGGACTGCGGCAGGGATATAGCCGGAATCACCGATGCAGAGAAGCTTCAGTCCGCAGTAAAGGACTTTGCCCATAAGGCGTACCGGATCAAGGAAGACGGCCTTATGCAGGCCGCGGCCCAGCTTGGCGTGGACGCAGACATGCGGGAGCTTGAGCGCGTAGTGCTGCTCCGGGCAGTAGATGAGCACTGGATGGATCATATCGACGCCATGGATCAGCTGCGCCAGGGAATATCCTTACAGGCCATAGGCCAGAAGGATCCGGTCATCGCCTACCGCAACGCGGGCTTCGATATGTTCGACGAGATGGTGCAGGGCATAAGGGAGCGCACCGTCCGCAACCTCTACCATGTGGTGATCTCCGCCGGCGCTCCTCAGCGGCAGCAGGTAGCCAAGCCCGTTGAAACGAAGGGCGACGCCCCCGCACGGCCCAAGCGCATAGAGGGAAAGATAAGCCGCAACGCCCCCTGCCCCTGCGGCAGCGGCAAGAAGTATAAGCAGTGCTGCGGAAAGGATAAGTAGATCAGGGAAGCGCACAGGAAGCTTAAAATACTATATTATCAAGGAAAAATCGAAAGGATGTGAGTAGCAGTGATCCAGTTGGACGAATGCAGGCAGCAGCTTGCAGCAATGCAGGAAACACTTACAAAGGCAGGTGAATCCCTTTGACGTCGCAGGATTAGCGGCCGAAAAGGAAGAACTGGAAAAGAAGATGGGCGCACCGGATTTCTGGGATGACGTTGAGGCGGCCAATAAAGCCAACCAGCGCATGAAGACCATCTCCGCAAAGCTGGAAAAGTACAACAGGCTCAGGGGCCTGCTGGAGGACGCCGAGGTAATGGCGGACATGGCGGAGGAGGGCGACGATCAGGAGATAGCGGACGAGCTCATAAAGGATATGCCCAATCTTGAAAGCAAGGTAGAGGCGCTGAAGCTCGAAACGCTGCTGAAGGGCCCGTATGACAGGCTCAACGCCATACTGTCCCTCCACGCGGGCGCCGGCGGAACAGAGGCTCAGGACTGGGTATCAATACTGTACAGAATGTACACCCGATACTGCGAGAGCAAGGGCTGGACCGTCAGGGAGCTGGACTATCTGGCGGGGGACGAGGCGGGCATAAAGTCCGTAACCTTCGAGGTAGAGGGCGATAACGCCTACGGCTACCTGAAGGCCGAAAAGGGAGTGCACAGGCTGGTGCGCATATCGCCCTTCGACACCTTCGGCAAGCGGCATACCTCATTTGCGTCGCTGGACGTAACTCCCATATTCGAGGAGGACACCAGCGAGATAGAGATCAACCCCGACGATATCCGCATAGACACCTACCGTTCCGGCGGCGCAGGCGGCCAGAACGTCAACAAGGTAAGCTCGGCAATACGTATAACACATTTCCCCACCGGCATAGTGGTACAGTGCCAGAACGAGCGCAGCCAGCTCCACAATAAGGACATGGCTATGCGCATACTGAAGGGCAAGCTGCTGGAGCTGGCCGAGAGGGAGCGCCTTGAGCACATGGCGGAGATAAAGGGCGAGATGAAGAAGATAGAATGGGGCAGCCAGATACGTTCCTACGTATTCCAGCCCTATACTCTGGTAAAGGATCACCGCACCGGCGTCGAGGTGGGAAATATACAGTCCGTAATAGACGGCGACCTTGATGTATTTATCAATGCGTTCCTGGTGCAGTCTTAAACAACAAAAAAATGCGCCGCGGCGTTGAGCCGCGGCGCATAACTTTTGCGAAACGCTTAAAAACCAATTCCAATTACCTTTACGCTCGAGGTCTTTTCCGCGAGGCCGTCTATTGGCAGCTCCTTCATGTGTATTGAGAAGCTCTTGGAGTCGCTGCCGTCCATAGGGGCATTTTTGGTGAAGTGCCATACCCCTATAAGGTTGTCGCTGCTGTCGTAAAAGCCGATATAGACCAGATTGAGGTCGCATTCGCCGTCTGATGACAGCGTGCCTGTCACGGTGGTGAAGCCGGGGTAGTTGTCGGCCAAGAAAATGTCCTTTGCGTATACGGTAACGTCGCGGCCTTCGGCCTTTGCGCAATCGAGGCTGGCAGTCATGGCTGCGGCTGTGCCCGGGGTGAGGGAAGAATCTTTGTGCCAGAAGGCAACGAAGGAAGTCTCCCCGGGCAGCACCACGGTCTTGTCGTTCATGATCGGGACGAAGGAATACTGATACGCCGTGCCGCCAACATTAAATGAAAGGGCGGCATTTGTGATTATGACGGGGCAGTTGCCGGTGTTTTCGTATGCTGCTGCACCGTAAAGCGTCGGCCCCTCCGCGCCGTCGAACACGTAGGCTGCCGTGCCGGTGAGAGTGACTGCAGGTGAAGGCGCAGCCCCAGGGTCTGCCGTGGCGGCAGGCTCCGCAGCGGGCGCCGTTTCAAGGCCTGAGGCGCCTTTGGGGCCCGGTAAAGCCGCCTCGTCCGTTTTTGCGCCGCCGTTCAGCGGGTCGACAGCAAACAGGGAGGCCTTTTCCTCCTTTTTGGCGCAGCCCGAGGCCAGCAGCAATATGCATATTATAAAAACAGTAAGCCTTTTCATAGGCTGATTATAGCACATTATCCATTGTTAGGATACGGGTAAAAAGTGAATAATAATCTCTGACAGCGGCGCTTATGGCGTAAAGGGGTGTTATTCAAATAAGCAATATGCAGCTTGCCGCAAATGTGATAAAATAATCAATATAAAATGTGATAACATGCCGCAGCAGGGGCAATTGCCGCTGGGCGGATCGAATTTGGAGGTTTAAAAAAATATTATGGCAAAGAAGACCGTTGAGGACGTAAACGTAAAGGGCAAACGGGTGCTGGTAAGGGTCGACTTCAACGTACCCCTTCAGGACGGAAAAGTAGCGGACGACAAGCGCATAACAGCGGCGCTGCCCACTGTAAAGTACTTGCTCGAGCACGGTGCAAAGGTCATACTCTGCTCCCATCTGGGCAGGCCCAAGGGTGAGCGCAAGATGGAGTTTTCCCTCGCTCCCGTAGCGGAAAGGCTCAAGGAGCTGCTGCCGGGCGTCAGGATCAGCTTTGCGCCGGACTGCATTGGCAAGGAGACCGAAAAGATGGCAGGCGAGCTCAGGGAAGGCGAAATACTGCTTCTCGAGAACCTGCGTTTCCATAAGGAAGAAGAAAAGAACGACCCCGACTTCGCCAAGAAACTGGCTTCTCTGGCAGATATATACGTATCCGACGCCTTCGGCACCGTACATCGCGCCCATGCTTCCACCGCGGGCGTAGCCCAGTACCTGCCTGCGGTCGCAGGCTTCCTTATCGGCAAGGAGCTTTCCGTAATGGGCGGTGCTCTGGAGAACCCCGTGCGCCCCTTCGTGGCCATACTGGGCGGCGCAAAGGTAGCGGACAAGATAGGCGTCATAACGAATCTGCTGAACAAGTGCGATACCCTGATAATCGGCGGCGGCATGGCTTATACCTTCTTCAAGGCGCTGGGCTATAACATCGGCAACTCCCTGCTTGACGCAGACAGCATAGAGCTTGCAAAGAAGCTGATGCTTGACGCCGATGCAAAGGGCGTAAAGATGCTGCTGCCAGTGGATACTGTGGTCGCCAAGGAGTTCAAGGCTGACGCGGAATACATGACCGTGGATTCCGACAGGATACCCGACGGCTATATGGGCATGGATATAGGAGAGAAGACCGCCAAGCTCTTTGGCGAGGAGATAAGGAAAGCCGGCACCGTAGTATGGAACGGCCCTATGGGTGTGTTCGAGTTTGACGCCTTCGCAAAGGGTACTGCGGCTGTTGCCGAGGCCTGCGCAGAGTGCAAGGGCACCACCATTATAGGCGGCGGCGACTCCGCCAGCGCCGTAAAGAAGCTGGGCTATGCGGACAAGATGACCCACATCTCCACCGGCGGCGGCGCAAGCCTGGAGTTCCTTGAGGGCAAGGTGCTGCCCGGCGTAGCGGCCCTTGACGACAAGTGATAAAGCATAAAATTTTGAATTGGAGATAAATAAACATGCGTAGACCCATTATTGCAGGCAACTGGAAGATGAACATGACCCCCTCCGAGGCAAGGGCCTTGGTAGAGGAGTTGAAGCCCCTCGTCAAGGACGCAAAGTGCGAGGTAGTGGTATGCCCTCCTTACGTTGACCTATCAGCGGTATCCGGGCTTATCAAGGACAGCAATATACGCCTTGGCGCTCAGAATATACACTGGGCAGAGAAGGGCGCTTTTACCGGCGAAGTTTCCGCAAACATGCTTAAGGAGCTGGGCGTGGAGTACGCCATAATAGGCCACAGTGAGCGAAGGCAGTACTTTGGCGAGACGGACGAAACTGTGAACGCCCGCGCCAAGGCAGCCATAGCCGCAGGCATCACCCCCATAATCTGCGTAGGCGAGTCCCTGGAGGAGAGGGAAAGCGGCAGGACAGAGGCCAAGGTCAGCGGTCAGGTAAAGAAGGACCTTGAAGGCATAGCGGCCGGGGACGTTGCCAAGCTGGTGATCGCCTACGAGCCTATCTGGGCCATAGGTACCGGTAAGACCGCCACCGACGAGCAGGCAAACGAAACCATAGGCATGATAAGGGCGACCGTAGCCGGCATGTTCGGCAAGGAAACCGCAGAAGCCCTTCGAATACAGTATGGCGGAAGCATGAAGCCCTCCAACGCAAGGAACCTCATGGCAATGCCCGAAATAGACGGCGGCCTTATAGGCGGCGCCAGCCTTAAGGCTGTGGACTTCTCTCAGGTAGTGAATTATAATGATTAAGGCATAAGTGCCACAATTATTAAACAGGAGATTTGTCTGATATGAAAAAGATGACCGCACTTGTGATACTGGACGGCTTTGGCCATAGCGAGGAAACTCAGGGCAACGCCATAAAGGCTGACGGTATAAATAATATTTCCAGACTCCTCAAGGAGTACCCCCATACCCTCATAGAGGCTTCCGGCGAGGACGTAGGCCTGCCTGACGGCCAGATGGGCAACTCCGAGGTAGGCCATATGAACATAGGCGCGGGACGTATCGTATATCAGGAGCTGACCCGAATAACCAAATCCATAAAGGACGGGGATTTCTTTGAGAATCCCGCCTTTTTGGGCGCCGTTGAGAATTGCAGAAAGCACGATTCCGCACTGCACATATACGGCCTCGTAGGTCCCGGCGGCGTGCACAGCCATCAGAAGCACTTCTTCGGACTGCTGGAGCTTGCAAAACGTCATGGCCTCAGTAAGGTATATGTACACTGCTTCATGGACGGCCGTGACGTTCCTCCCGAAAGCGGCAAGGGGTTCATCGAGGAATACCAGAAGAAGATAGCCGAGATAGGCGTGGGTAAAATAGCCACCGTAATGGGACGCTATTACGCCATGGACCGGGACAACCGCTTTGAGCGGGTAGAAAAGGCATATGCCGCCATGGTATACGGCGAGGGTAACTACGATACCGACCCCGTACATGCCATGCAGGCGAGCTACGATGCGGGCGTCACCGACGAGTTCGTAGTTCCTACCGTCATAACCGATAACGGCAGGCCCGTGGCTACCATACAGGCTGACGACAGCATAATCTTTTACAACTTCCGCCCCGACAGGGCGAGGGAGATAACCCGCGCCTTTATAATGGAAGACTTTGACGGCTTCGAGCGCAGGAAGGGCTTCTTCCCTGTACATTACGTCTGCATGACCCAGTACGACAAGACCTTCGGGGATAAGGTGGACATAGCCTTCAGGCCAGAACACCTGAACAACACCCTTGGGGAGTACCTTGCGGCCTGCGGCAAGACCCAGCTTAGGATAGCCGAGACCGAGAAATACGCACACGTGACCTTTTTCTTCAACGGCGGCGTGGAGGCCCCAAATCCCGGGGAGGACAGATGCCTTATACCTTCCCCAAAGGTAGCCACCTACGATCTCCAGCCCGAGATGAGCGCCTATGAGGTGACCGAGGAGGCGGTAAAGCGTATAGACAGCGGCAAGTACGACGTCATGATACTGAACTTTGCCAACCCGGACATGGTAGGCCATACCGGCGTAATGGAGGCGGCGGTGAAAGCTGTCCATACCGTTGACGAATGTGCTGCCAAAGTAGTTGAGGCCATCCTCAGGAATGGCGGAAGGGCCATAATCACCGCGGATCACGGCAACTGCGAGAGAATGCTTGCGGACGACGGCGTTACTCCCTTTACCGCACACACTACCAATCCGGTGCCGGTGATACTGGTGGATAACGGCAGAAAGGACGCAAAGCTCCGCAGCGGCGGCAGGCTCTCCGACCTTGCCCCCACCATGCTGGACCTGATGGGCATGGAGATACCCAGGGAAATGACCGGCAAGAGCCTGATAGAGAAGTAATGCGGCAAAAGGGAAGGCCATTTTGATAAAAAGCGCATAAAGCGGCAAAAGTATTTGATTTTTTACTGCGGGTGTGATACAATAGCCTTCGCGTGTAATGCGAAAGTATTCCAGGGGAGGAAGTATATATAATGCAAACTCTGAACACAATTCTTAACATCGTGCTGATAGTCCTGTCTATCGCAATGATAGCCGTAGTACTTATGCAGCAGTCCAAGAGCGCGGGCCTCGGCAGCGCGTTCGGCGGCGATACCCAGTCCTTTACCGCCCGCGGCCAGAAGGCCAGCAGGGAGGCCAAGCTTCAGCGCATCACCAAGATACTTGCAGTTGCAATCGGCGTGATCGCTATTGCCATGGCTATAATAAGCTGATAAAAGGCAAAAATGTGACTCTGGGGCGTGCCGCTAAGGTATGCCCCTGTTTTTGTGCGAAAAAAACAAAGGAGAAATTGAAGAACAATTTGGAACTTAAAGAAATAATAAACGGGATGATAGCTGGAACCGGCCGCCCAATGAGCGCTGAGGATATATACAAGAGCATGACGGATAACGGCGGCGAGATACAGATAGAAGAAATAAAGCTGGCGCTGAAGGAGCTTTCAAGGGATGGCCGTGTGATAATCACGCGCCGGGGCAAGGCGGCTCTACCGGAACAGCTTGGCCTTATATACGGCCGCATACAGGGCAACGGCCGCGGCTTCGGCTTCTTTATACCCGCAGACGGCAGCGGAGACCTGTTCATCGCCGCAGAGGATATGAACGGCGCCTTACACGGGGATACTGTGTGGGTGAGGAAACTTACCGGCTCCTCCCGGGGCAGGAAGGACCGGGGAGCTGTGGAGATGATAGCCAGGAGAGCGGGTGGCCGGGTAATAGGCACGTTTGAGGCGGACAACGAGTACGGCGGTTACGTGGTACCCGACGACAGCAGGGTGGCAGAGGATGTGCTCATACCCTTTTCCCATACCAACGGCGCAAACCACGGCGACAAGGTGGTAGCAGAAATAACCCAGTATCCCGGGGCAAGGCGGCCCATGCTGGGCAAGATAGCCGAGGTACTGGGCAGGCCGGGGGATAAGGGCATAGACATGCTCTCCATTATCCGAAGGCTGGACCTGCCTGATAAATTCCCCGATGGGGCGCAGAGGCAGGCCGAGGGGCTAAAGGCCCCCGATGCGGACGCGCTCACCGACAGGCGGGATCTGCGCGGCGCGCTCACCATAACCATAGACGGCGCGGACGCAAAGGACCTGGACGACGCGGTATCGTTGGAAAAGGCGGACGGGCTTTACAGGCTGGGGGTACATATAGCTGACGTGAGCCACTATGTAAAGCGTGGCAGCCCCATAGACGTGGAGGCATACAAGAGAGGCACCAGCGTGTATTTTCCTGACAGGGTGCTGCCTATGCTTCCCAAAGAGCTGAGCAACGGCCTCTGTTCCCTGAATCCGGATGAGGATAAGCTCACACTTTCCTGTGTAATGGACATAGACTCACATGGCAAGGTAGTGCATCACAATATCGCAAAGAGCGTAATACGCTCGAATTACCGCATGACATACGACGAGGTCAACGCCATATTTGCAGGAGACCCGGATATGGCTGCGAAGTACTCCGATATTATGCCAATGCTTGGCGAGATGCGCCGCCTAAAGGATATACTCAAGGCCAAGCGGCAGCGGCGGGGCGCAATAGACTTCGACCTGCCTGAGGCAGATATACATCTTGACGGCAATGGCCGGGCCGTTGGCGTTTCGCTGCACATCAGGGGTGAAGCGAATATGATGATAGAGGAGTTTATGCTTTCTGCCAACGAGACTGTGGCGCGGGAGGGAGTGGACAAGGGCCTGCCCCTCATGTACCGGGTGCATGAGGCCCCTGACCCGGAGCGAATAACGGAGCTTAACACATTCCTCCATACACTGGGCTACGGTGTAGGCAACGCGGAAAAGGTTCAGCCTGCCGATGTGCGCAAAATGCTGCTCAAGGCTGCCGGAAGTTCGGAGGAGAGGGTGATAAATAACGTCACTCTCAGGGCTATGACCAAGGCCAAGTACAGCCCCGACTGCGACGGCCATTTCGGGCTTGCGGCTAAGTACTACTGCCACTTTACCTCGCCAATACGGCGCTATCCTGATCTACTGGTACACAGGGCATTGAATGAATCCCTGGAAGGCAGGCTGGACGAGGAGAACCTCAAACGATGGAAGGCGTACCTGCCGGGAGCTTCAGACCAGTGCTCAGACCGGGAGGTGACCGCAACGGAGGCTGAGCGGGCCGCGGACGACCTGAAAAAGTGCGAATACATGGCGCAGCACATAGGCGAGGAGTATCAGGGCGTCATATCCGGCGTAACCCAGGGAGGCTTTTTCGTGGAGCTAGGCAATACCGTGGAGGGCCGGGTGAAGGTGGAGAGCCTGAGCGGCGACAGGTATGAATGGGACGAGAAGGGCTACCGCCTTGTGGGCAGGTTTACAGGCTTGCAATACCGCCTGGGGGACGAGGTAAAGGTGCGTGCGGTATCAGCTGATATGGAAACTTCCCGGATAGAGTTTGAATTAATAGAGGAAAAACCCCATAAAGCGCCCAGGGAGAGCGCAAAGCGGAGCGGACACGGCTCGACAAGAGGCAGAAACAGTGATAAAATAAAAGCTCCTAAGAGCAGGAAGGGAGGCCACGGTTTTGGCCATAGCAAAAGGCACCAAAAGGGTCGCGGAAAATCGAAAGGCACGCCATGAGTATTTCATCGAGGATACCTACGAGTGCGGAATAGCTCTGGTCGGCACCGAGGTCAAGAGCATACGGGCCGGCAAGGTCAACCTGAAGGATTCCTATGCGCAGGTAAAGAACGGCGAATGCTACCTCATAGGCATGCACGTTAGCCCCTATGAGCAGGGCAATATATTCAATCGCGATCCCTTCCGGGAGCGCAAGCTGCTGCTGCACAAGAGCGAGATACGCAAGCTCAACGCCCTGGCGCAGGTAGAGGGCTACAGCCTCATACCATTGCAGCTTTACTTCAAGGATGGCAGGGTAAAACTGGAGCTTGCGGTCGCCAAGGGCAAAAAGCTTTATGATAAGCGCAGCGATATAGCCTCGCGGGACGCCAAGCGCGAGGTGGAGCGCCGCATGAAGGAGGAGCGCTTCAGATAGCCGGCGGGCGTTTGATAAAGCGCACAGAATGTGATATAATACTTATAGCAGGGCGGATATGCCAGAACGCCTTGCGCTATCCGGGGTCGTAAATGGTTTCGACGGGGATCGTGGAGGCCGGATAAGCGAGCCGAAGCCCCGTGCTTCGTTAAAAACGGGAAAAACTTAAATTTAACTGGCAAATCTGATTTTGCACTCGCTGCCTAATTAGGCTGCGCGTCGGCCCGGCGCTTCCCACGGCTCCGGTCACCGGCGTCATCAATGTGGGGAACCAGCCTGCCTAAGCTTTGCGGCAGGTGGGATTTAATGAAGCTACCGAAGCCCTGATCCTGTCGGAGGGAGCTGCTTTGGCTGAGGGAACGTTAATACACCGACTACGCTCGTAGAAAGTCTTGCTGACAGGTTTTCGGACAGGGGTTCAACTCCCCTCGACTCCACCAAAAAGTGCAAATCCGAACGTCGAGAGGTGTTCGGATTTTGCTTATTCCGCTCCGCCAGCACAATACGATCCGAATCTTATCCTATGGGAAGGGATTCGGATCGTTGTTTTTATTTACTTCGCCCGCCGTTTGGCGGAAAGAAAGACATGGAGCGCGGGGAAAGCGGCAATGGCCGATGAGATAAGGAGAAACAGGGCTGCGGCGTCGGGCCTTGTCTTTATCCACCCCGAGAAATGCGCCGTAATAAGGTAGATGAGCGCGCCGGCGGTTAGATGTATCAGAATCTTTAGCCGAAAGGAAAGCCGGCTGCCTTCGTAAATCAGGGTGGGGACGGAAAAACCTGTCGCTATTATTATGCAGTACGCGGCGAGCTGCTGCCAGCCTTCCCCGGTTTTTTGCCTGAAGAAAGCATTTGCACCCCCTTCAAAAAGGGGAAATATAAAGATTATCGCCACGAAAGCAACACATCCGACGCTGATTCCCGAGCAAATCTTTTTTATCAGCTTTTTTATCGCATACACCTCCAAAAATCCGTTTTCGCGCAAAACCGATACTGCATCAGTATTGCGCAAAAGCGCGATCCGATGCAATGACAAACAACTAATAATTATATTATACAATGCCCCGGCACTTCCTGTCTTTACTCCAATCAAAATCCCCCGCAGCTTGCTTACTGCGGGGGATGGCTTTGCGGTCCGGGCCTTTGGTTAGGGGTTATGCAAGCGCTTCCGCAAGGGTCTCAAAGGCGGGGATCTTGAGTATGGGTATGGATACCTGCTCCTTGCGCTCGTTTTCGGAGCCGGCAGCGGCGGTGACATCGTTGGAGTAGTTTGCGCGGAAGGTGCCTTCCTTGGCGTCGAGGTAGTTGTCAAAGAAGTTCCATGCTACGCCTCCGTCAACGGCGGCGGGCTCGCACATGAGCGCCGCAAAGGAGCCGAAGCGCTGCGCGGTGGAGATCACATAGGTACCGGCAGGGATAACGATATCGCCGTCGCCCTTCTTCCACTCGCCGGTCACGAGGGTCTGGAAGTGGCCCTCATAATCCTTGCGTTCGCGGCCGTCTATGACTGCGCCGCCGCTGGTGTAGGACTTGATGGCGAAGTGGAGATGGTCTGCGCCCGCGACGGTAACGTCGTTGGGAAGCTGGGTCATCTCAACGCCGTGGAACTTCATAAGCTCGATGAATTCAGTGCAATCCTGGTCTATAAGGTAGTATGCTCCCATGGTCTCGACGTCGGTGGGTACGAAGGTTCCCCAATATTCGGTCTCATAGTCCACCGGTGCGCCGTACTCGATGGCATAGGGATCGCCCTCGTCGTCGTACAGGCGCTCGCCGATAACGGTGCCGTCCTCGCCGGTCTCATAGGAGAGAACGGTCAGGGTGTCCTTGCCCTCAAAGGGCATAGTGGTCATTTCGGAGTTGAGGGCCACGAAGTCCTTTTCGGGATTGATGCCCTCTGTGGCGCGGGCCTCTGAGCGGGCGTCGGCGGCTGCGATCATGGCCTTGATTTCGTCCTTGTCCTTTGCCACAACCTGCAGAGCGCCGTAGATGCACTCATACTGGGTATCCACGCGTACGGGGAAATCGTCGTAGGAGTAGACCTCCAGCAGCAGGGCGAGCCTGTTCCTGAGACCGGCATAGTTGGTGGTGTAGCGAGCATAGTCTTCAAAGGTGCGCCAGCCCTCGGCTACTATGTCGCTGTAATAATAGCCCCAGTTGCCGTAGGGGACGGCTACCTTGCCCTTGGAGGCCAGATAGGAGCCCTCGCGCAGGGCCCGTGAGCAGAATACATCGCGGTTGTAAGCGAGAAGCTCGGCGTCGGTTCCGGCGTTGAGGCCCCAGTTATAGGTTACGGCGTGACGCATATAGGAGCCGTCGGTCGCGTGGGCGTCGATGAAGAGGATGGGGTTCCAGTCGTTCATCAGCTTGACGATGGTGCGGCCGCAGGCGGTCTCCAGCTTGGTCATGTCGCGGTTGACGTTAAGGCCGTTGCCCTCGGCGCGGGTGCCCACCAGCTTGGGCGTGAACTGGGTGGTTATGCGGTTCTTGCCCAGATTGTCGTTTCCATCGGGGTTGCTGTTGGGGACGATGATGACGACCAAATCCTTGAGGAGATCGTCATGCTTGCCCTGCGCGACTTCGCGGGCGAAGATCATCATGGATTCCTTGCCCTCGATCTCGCCGGAGTGGATATTGCAGTTTACATATACAACGCCCTTGTCCTCGGGCACGTCGGCGGGGGAGGCGGGGGCTACGTCGCTTATTATCATGTAGGATATGGGAGTGCCGGCCTCGGTAGCGAAGGTGGTGGTGTCCAGAATGATGCGGCCGGCGCTGTGCTCGGCTACTACCTTCAGAAAATCAATGACCTCCTGAGACGATGTGGTGCGTTCCCAATTGCTCTCCTCGGCAGGGGTTTTGAGCTCTGCCAGTATCGCCTGGGAATCGACATTCTCGGTCTCCGGCTCAGCGGCGGGCGTGGGTTCTTCGGCAGGGGCAGCGGGGGCTGCACAGGCTGCCAGGCCAAGGGCCATGATCAGTACAAGAACGAGCGCCAGGATTTTTTTCATAGTTTCGTTTTCCTCTCCTTTGTTGTTTTTTTGTGAAAATATATTGCCAAGCCCTGCGGTTTGGGCCGCGCAGGGCTTGCGGATGCGCAAGAAAAGGCTATTCCTCCCTCTCTCTCCTGAAGAAGCGGCAGCCCTGATAGTGGACGCCCGTGATGTACGCTATGCGGTTCGCCTGCAAAAGCTTCTCGCCCAGCAGGGCGGAGCGGTCGCCCTTTGAAATGAGCTCCAAAAAAGCCCCATTGGCGTCAAAGAAATCGAAATAGGCCCTGTGTGCGTCCATTATCCTGGGGCGGTATTCCTCCTGAATGACATACAGGCAGAGGCCCATCTTCACTCTCAGGCGGGTAAGCGCCTCCTCCAGCTCTGCGGCTTTTTGCTCTGCCATGCCGGCGTCCAGCCTGACCAGCCTGCCCTTGCTCCATTCCTCTAAGTCGGTTATGCGGTTGATGAGGAGAAGAAGCATGGCCTCCCGGTATACGTTGGTGCGCCTTTCCTGCCCGGTAACGCCGAAGTATATCTTCACGGGCTCCAGCCAAAGCTGCTTGAGGGCTTCGTCGTATGCGTAGTAACACCTTATCCACGCCTTCTGGGAAGCGACGAGCGCCTCCCTCTCATCGCCATCGAGGGAGTTAAGATAGGCGCTGTAAGCGTATATGAGCCTGTTTTCTAAACTGAGCCTGCTGCATAAAAATTCATCGTCCGTCATGTGGAAGGACTCGGTCTCGTCGCAGGGCGCATCGTAAAATACGGCTGAGCCCGCCCAATTCTGAGTGACCAGCCTTCCGTCCCCGGCCTGCGCGGGGATGGCGGAAAATAGCATGAGGACTGCTGTCAGCCATAGAATAAATTTTTTTAACGGCGGTAATTTTATCATTTAATTTACAACCTATTTTTGTGAATATACGTTGGAATCTGAGCAACATTAAGTCGTAATCGTATCTTACTATGAGGCTATTGTAGCAGTATCGCAGGCATAAAACAATATTTATTAAATTTCTACCCGATATAATCGCGATTGAACTTTTTTAACCGCGATTAGAAAACGTTAATACTTTATCAACATTGCGTGATTATATAACGTTTATTATATAAATTTACAATAATAAAAATATAATTGAATCATACTGAGCCCCGGCACGCGCTGTCTTTACTCTGCGGCGAAAATGCACCTTAACTTTATCTGAAAAGAGGATATAACAAAAAACAGATGTTACGCAACAATGGCTTCTTATCGTGCTGACGAGGGGGGGAGAAAAACAAACGTGCGCCGGCAACGGCAAAAGCGGACGTTGACTACCTGTTG
>OIZV01000280.1_pt1 | contig 29738 bp, 24 predicted proteins | sample 1588681 | NCBI WGS metagenome assembly OIZV01 (sample SAMN03283281) | human gut metagenome | biome: human-associated habitat; material: feces | host: Homo sapiens | place: Peru | collected 2012 | reverse complement strand
TACTTATTCTTCATTATTTTCAGCTACTTTGGCTGCTCTGGCTTTTACTTCTGCTTCCTGGATATCACTTGGAGTCTGTTCATATCTTGCAAATGTGTATTCATAGTTGCCCCTACCACCAGTCATGGATCGAAGCACTGTACAATACCCACTTAACTCCATCATAGGGATATCTGCCTCTACAACCTGCTTACCGTTGCCTACAGGATTCATACCAAGGACTCTACCTCGTCTCTTGTTCAGATCTCCCATAACATCACCTGTGTATCTGTCAGGTACTGTTACCTTCAGGTTCATGATCGGTTCTAACAGAATCGGACCTGCCTCCATGAAGCCCTTCTTAAAGGCCTGGCGTGCTGCCGTCTTAAAGGCCATTTCCGAAGAATCTACCGGATGATAGGATCCATCGTAGAGTACAGCCTTGACTCCGACCACCGGATAAGCTGCCATAGGTCCGGCCACAACTGCCTCCTGGATTCCCTTCTCGACTGCCGGGAAATAGTTCTTCGGCACAGCGCCGCCAACCACGATCTGTTCGAATACATAGGGCTTCTCCAGATCGCCGGAGGGCTCGAAGGTCATCTTGACGTGTCCATACTGGCCATGGCCGCCGGACTGCTTCTTATACTTATACTCTACATCTGCTTTCTTGCGGATCGTCTCCTTAAATGCAATCTTGGGCTTCTTAAGCTCCACTTCCACCTTGTACTTCTCCAGCATCTTGCTGACCGCAACCTCGATGTGCTGATCGCCGATACCATATACCAGTGTCTGGCCGTTAGCGCTGTCATTTACCACCTTCAGGGTCAGATCCTCCTGCATAAGCTTCTGGAAGGCCTGGGATATCTTGTCCTCATCTCCCTTATTCTTGGCCTTATAACGCATGTATGTATAAGGAACCGACATCTGGGTCTTGCCGTACATGATGGGGTTCGCCTTGGTGGACAGCGTATCTCTGGTTCCCACCTTGCTAAGCTTCGCCAGAGCTCCGATATCACCGGCATGCAACTCAGGAACCTCCTCCGTCTTGTTGCCCCGGATAACGTAGACCTTGCCGATCTTATCGTCCATATCCTTATCCTGGTTATAGAGCACATCATCCGTCTTGATAACGCCGGAATTCACCTTGATCAGCGAATACTTTCCGATAAAGGGATCCACGATCGTCTTGAAGATATAAGCTGACTTCGGCTTGGAAATATCATAGTTTCCTTCGAATACCTCGTTTGTCTTCAGGTTCACACCGGTGCAGGGACGCTTCTCCGGGCTGGGCAGATACTTGATGATATCATCCAGCAGCGTGTAGATACCCTGTACCAGGATGCTGGAACCCATGGACATGGGAATGATGCTGCACTCTCCGACGTTGGTGTGGAGCGCGGTCCGGATCTCGTACTCGGAGAACTCATCCCCGGAGAAATAACGATCCATGAATTCCTCGCTGGTCTCAGCAACCGCTTCCATGAGTGCCTCTCTGCAGATACCAAGGTTTTCTTTGGAGTAATCCGGAACCTCTGTCTTTTCTACTTCGCCACTATCCGTCCAGCGTTTTGCCCTCTGCTGTAATACATTGACATATCCTACAAACTTGCCGTTTTCACGGATTGGTAAGTGGAACGGTGCGATCCGCTTTCCATATAACTGTTGTAAATCTTCTACCACCTGACGGTAACTTGCCTCGTCGATATCCATATCTGTTACAAATACCATACGCGGCAGATGATATTTCTCACATAACTCCCATGCTTTCTGGGTGCCAACCTCAATGCCTGCCTTGCCGGAAACAACGATGATCGCTGCATCGGCTGCGCTGACTGCTTCCTCTGTCTCACCTACAAAATCAAAATAACCAGGCGTATCTAAGATATTGATCTTCGTATCACCCCAGATGATCGGAACAACCGATGTACTGATTGAGAACTGGCGTTTTATCTCTTCCTTGTCATAGTCACTGATGGTATTTCCATCTGCAACTTTTCCCATACGTGTCGTCATTCCTGCAAGATAAGCCATTGCTTCTACAAGACTTGTCTTGCCGCATCCCCCATGTCCAAGTAAAACCACATTACGAATCTTGTCAGTTGTGTAAACATTCATAGTAAAATCCTCCTGTATTTCGTTGTACTTGTGTTGCTGTATGGTTATATTTTACTAAATTTTTCTAATTTTTACAACTTATTTATTCATTTTTACTAACTATATTTACAATAACATAGCATTGTTTATATATTATGTATGCTTTTTAAATAATTTATAACCTTTTTAGGATGATGTTTACACAAAGTTCATATTTTATCCATATCTGTCTTGTTTTGTTGTATTTCTTTCCCGAATTGCTTTTTGTTTCTCCGTAACTTTTGCACTTTAAAGTGTTGACTTTTTATATTAAAATGTCTATGATATTGTGGTACGAAGGTATTTACGATGCTAACATGGAGGATTCGAATGTCACTTAATAAAATAGGTTTTATCGGACTTGGTCTGATCGGAGGATCGATTGCAAAGAAGCTGCGTTCTCTACATCCGGACCTCACTATCATTGCCACTTCCGGTCACGAAACAACAATTCAGAATGCATATAAAGAACATCTGATCTCCAATCAGACGTTATGTCAGCTAGAGGATTTTAAAGATTGTGATTACATATTTTTATGTACTCCGGTTCAGAAAAATATAGAATATTTACGTCAGTTAAAAGATGTAATCTCTTCCGATTGCATCATTACTGATGTTGGAAGCGTTAAAACAGAAATCCATCGCGAAGTCATCGAGCTTGGATTAGAAGAACATTTTATTGGCGGTCATCCCATGGCAGGCTCTGAGAAGACCGGTTTATCAAACGCAACTGACTCTCTTTTGGAAAATGCCTACTATATTATTACGCCTACCGCGCACACATCCGATGAAAAATTACAGGAATTTACCGAAATCGTTAAATCTTTGGATGCGATCCCGATGGTTCTCGACTATGAGCTGCACGACTACGCGACTGCAGCCATCAGCCATCTTCCTCACATCATCGCCTACGGCCTTGTCAATCTTGTACGGGAATCGGATGATGCAAACGGCACAATGAAAATGATCGCCGCCGGTGGTTTCAAAGACATTACCCGTATCGCTTCCTCCTCCCCCATCATGTGGGAAAACATCTGCATCTCCAATCAGGAGCAGATCTTAAAATTGATGGACAGCTATATTAAGGTACTCTCTGAAACCAGAAATGACATTGCCGCCAAAAACGAGGCTGCTCTTATGGAACAGTTTACTGCTGCAAAAGACTACCGCGATTCGATCGCCATTACGAAAAAAGGTGCTCTCAAAACGGTCTACGAACTTTATCTGGATCTGCCGGATGAGGCGGGCAGCATTGCCACCATTGCTACCATTTTGGCAAGCAATAATTTAAGTATCAAAAACATCGGCATTATCCATAACCGTGAATTTGAGGATGGTGTTTTGCATCTGGAAATGTATGATGAAACGTCCCTTGCTTCGGCAGTTACATTGCTGAAAAAACACCAGTATACGATCTATGAGAGATAGCTAAGGAGATACAAAAAAAGAAACGGCGGATTGCCGTTTCTTTTTTTGCCTAACCTCTTGGTTTATAGGCTTTCAATATTTTCCATTGTCCTTTCTGACTGCTTCCTTCCCTATCCAACACATGTTTTTCTTTCAATTTCATTGTATACATCGTTCGATCGTTTCCCTTGAATACCGCACACTGGGTTTTAGAAAACGAAAAATATTCCGACGTCAGCAATACATACGCATTTGTTGCAAGCAGCCTGCCTTCATCACTTTGTTTCAGTATTTTCCAATTAATATTTTTTGTTTCGCCAGAAAGCAGTGAAACTTCTGCCATAGCAACTCCTAATTTATATCATAGCAACATTATGCCATACATATCGCTTACGTTCTATGGAAATTCTGTCTTTTTTATACAAATTTTATTCTTGTTAAAAGTAAGTATATCTCCTATCATTCATTCTCTCTCCGCCAGCAGTTCCACCCATGCCACCTCAAATCCCGCATTTGCTGCCACCCGCTGCGATGCCAGATTTGATATGCTTGTTCCATAATACGGAACCTTTCCCTGTTTTAAGATTTCCTGCGTGATCAGTGATACCAGTTTGGTAGCAATATGCCTTCCCTCCGCTTCTTTTGCCACATTGATCCCAATCTGCCAGAAATACGGGCTGTCCGCACTTGCGCCTGCCATGCCAATGATCTCTTCCTCCTGCACTGCTGCCACGCCCAGCATATCCGGTGTTTTTTCATCAAAACAGAATGCCTCATCAAACCGCGTATCTCCCTCAAATTGCTTGATCTCCTCTTCCTGATAATGTCTGATCGTAACATCACAGTCATATTTTTTTCCTTCTCTTCCCGGCAGGAAAAACGGATGTGCCGTTTTCAACCTGTAGCCATATGGTTCTAAAATGGTATCCAACGTTCTGAAATTTGCAACATCCATAAACCATGCCCCGGAATGGGTTTCATATTTTACCCGACATGCTTCCACAATCTCTTTTTTTCCGGTAAAAAGTAATTTTCCATTTACGACTGCCACTTTTAAGGCACACGCGTCCTGTTCTTCAAATCTGCGCCTGCCCTCCAGTTCATGGTATTCTGTAAAATGAGAATAAGGATCTGCAACTTCTTCCGCCGTGCAGCAATAATCCAGTGCAAGCTGCTTATATAACATGTTTTTCAAATCTTTTTTCTCGTACATAGCTCAATCTCTTCCTCCAACGCCTCTAATTAAAATTCCAGACTGTCCACATTAAGTAGAAAATACTTCATCCCCATAATTACAAATCCCTCATCATTTCTCCATGGCTTTTTTGTTCCATTGACGATAATAATTTTCTTAAATGAATCTGGAATATTTCTCAATGAATTAAGTTCCTGCGTCTGCTTCTCCTCAGAAGTCATATCAAAAGCCACCTGAATATAATACCTCTGACTACCCTGGTTTACAACAAAATCAACTTCTAACTGCTTATGGACTCTTCTGCCTTCATTATTCTTGGCTAATACCTCCACGATTCCAACATCCACATTATATCCCCGGACAAGCAGCTCATTATATACAATATTTTCCATGATATGAGTAGGCTCCTGCTGTCTAAAGTTCAATCTTGCATTTCTAAGTCCTATATCCGAAAAATAGTATTTTAGGTTTGCCCCCACATATTTTCTACCTTTAATATCATATCGTGCTGCCTTTGAAATCAAAAATGCCTCTGCCAGATAATCAATATGTTTCGAAATGGTTTTATTACTATAATTAATACCACGTTCACTTTTAAACGTATTCGAGATTCTGGTCGGATTGGTAGGTGCCCCTATGGCAGAAGCCAGAATATCAACCAGAGTCCCAATCTCATCAACATTCTGAATTTTATTTCGTTCTACCACATCCTTGATATAGACATTGGTAAAAATATTTTTTAGATACTCTGCCTTTTGCCTTTCAACAGAAAATTGTGCAACCTGCGGCAGACCACCATATACCATATATTCATTCCAGGCATCATCATAATCTCCATCGTAGGCACCAAAAAACTCTGCGAAAGATAAAGGATAGATCCGGAGTTCATCACCTCTGCCTCTAAACTCTGTTACAATGTCACTTGATAAAAATTTGGAGTTGCTTCCTGTCACATATACATCAATATTGCTGATATGGAGCAGACTATTCAACACTTCTTCAAATCGAGGCATAAACTGAACTTCATCTAAAAGCAAGTAATACATTCCATCATCTTTCATTGCATCCTTAATATACCGATAGCACTTCTTTGGATCTCTTAGCTCCTCATTTTCAATGCCATCCAAAGCAATCTCAATAATGTGATCCTGATCGACACCGCTCTCCAATAAATATTTCTTATATAACACAAATAACAGAAATGATTTTCCGCATCTTCTAATTCCTGTAATGATCTTGATCATTCCATTGTTTTTTCTTTGTTTTAACTGTTCCAGGTAGGAATCTCTCCTAATTTCCATCATTGCATTCCTCATTTCTGTACAATGTACAAATTTTAGTAATGTTATTTTATCACTGAAACAGCTTTGTTTCAATGAATCATTACCATTTTTTGTACATTTTCACATTTTTATGTATTGGAAAATAATATCTTCATCCAATTTCCCATCCCGCATCACACAGCCGTCACATTCCGCCCCTACAATACAATCATCAAGAGAAAAGGAGTGACACAAACATGAAATATCAAAAAGTTCTATTATGTCTCGCACTGACCGGAATACTTTTATTTACCGGATGCGGTGTTACAAACAATTCAAAAGAAAACACAACCGTTTCCGCTGAGCTAAGCACGGAAACAGATACAGCAAATGATAAAGCATCTACAGAAAGCGCAGAAGGCACAACCATAACCGGAATGGTTTCGTCCGTTTCCGATACCGAACTCACCATCGCCTCCATGCCGGAAAATGCACAGGGCGAAAAACCGGGTGAACCACCGACCGATGGTAATTCCAATGGTTCTTCTGACAGTTCTTCCGATAAGCCGGGTGAGCCACCGACAGGCGGCAATGGTTCCGGCGATCCGGCTGGCGGAGCACCGGATATGAGTAGTCTGGAAACACAGACCATTCCGCTGACCGACACGACCACCGTTTTGGATAAAGACGGAAACGAAACCGATCTGTCCGCTTTATCCGAGGGTGTCATGGTCACTGTTACTTTAGATGATTCTGGAAATGCACTTACTATTACAATCTCTGACCTATCCAACATGCAGACAGGAGCCGCCCCAGGCGGCTCTTCTGCCCCAACTTCCTATACTGCAGCAAACACCTATACAGAAGATACTGAGGTTTCCGGCGAAACCTTTACCTCTACCGGCACGGATGAAAACGCTATTCTGGTAGAGGAAGGTGCCAATGTTTCCTTATCTGATATCACGTTAAGCCGCGAATCCTCCGACAGTACCGGTGGTGACAACTCCAGCTTTTACGGTGTTGGTGCAGGAATTTTAGCACTGAACGGAAATCTGACCATTGCAGACAGCACCATTGAGACTGATGCTGCGGGTGCAGCAGGTGTCTTTGCTTATGGAGATGGCAATGTAACCGTATCCGACACCACCATTTCCACCAAACAGGATACTTCCGGCGGCATCCATGTAGCAGGTGGCGGTACCCTGACAGCAAAAAACCTGACCGTTACAACAGAAGGTGCCTCTTCTGCAGCGATCCGAAGTGATCGTGGCGGCGGTACCATGGATGTTACCGGAGGTTCCTACACCTCAAATGGTTCCGGTTCTCCAGCTGTTTACTGTACTGCTGATATCAGCATAGCAGATGCTACCCTGACTGCAACCGGTTCTGAAGCAGTCTGCATTGAGGGATTAAATTCCTTAACCCTTAAAAACTGCGATCTTACCGGAGATATGCCGGAAAATGAACAAAACGACTGCACCTGGACTGTCATTTTATACCAGAGTATGTCCGGTGATTCCGAAGTTGGAAACAGTACCTTCTCCATGACAGGCGGAAGTCTCACTTCCCAAAATGGTGGTCTGTTCTATACGACCAACACGGAAAGCACCTTTTACCTATCCAATGTTACCTTAAATAACTCTGATTCTGATGATTTTCTTCTGAAATGTACCGGAAACAGCAATGCAAGAGGCTGGGGAACCGCAGGTGCCAACGGCGCGGACTGTAAATTTACAGCAGATACCCAGACCATGGAAGGTTCTATCATCTGGGACTCCATCAGCACACTGGATGTCTCTTTGACCAATGACTCTGTCTGGACCGGAGCATTTGTTCAGGATGAAAGCAATGCCGGAAATGGCGGAGACGGATATGCAAATCTGTCTATTGATTCCTCCTCCACCTGGATCGTAACGGGGGACAGCACATTATCTTCTCTCTCCTGTGCTGGAACCATTCAGGATGCCAAGGGCAACACCGTAACCATTCAGGGAACAGATGGCACCGTTTATGTCGAGGGAACCAGTTCCTATACCATTACCGTAACAAATTACGAAGCATAATCACAGCTATATAAAAAGGCGTTACCACCTTGAGAAACAGTTCTCATTGTGGCAACGCCCTCTCTCTTTGATCCATTTTCTTTTATACGTCATTAAAAATCTGATAAATATCAATCTTTACCGCATCTGTATCTGACATTCCGATAAAAATTCCCCCGTATTTATAGCTTCCGTCCTCTTGTTTTTCTTCCCGGACGATCTCAATGACTGCCTCCAATACTTCCTGTGTCCAGATCTGTATCTTCGTGTCATAATATGCATGCATATCCAGTGCCCGTGTTGCCGTAAATCCAATCCCGCTTCTGGATATATCTGTCACATCCACATGGACATATTTTGATGTCGCCATCCCATCGTCATCCAGACGTTCTAACCGCACCGATACTTCCAGATCCAGTCTTTTATGTCCTCGCCTTTCTACCATACCATTCTCCATTTCACTTCATTTTTACTTTATGAACATTGCATCGCCAAAACTGAAAAACCGGTATTTCTCCTGTACCGCGATCTCATACGCATGTAACACATGTTCTCTTCCTGCAAGTGCAGATACCAGCATGACCAGTGTCGACTCGGGCAGATGGAAATTTGTGATCAGGGCATCGATCACTTTAAACTGATAGCCCGGATAGATAAAGATCTCCGTCCATCCGCTCGTCTCCTTCAAAAAGCCGTTTTCATCGGATGCAGCCTCTAAGGTTCTCGTGCTCGTGGTTCCGACTGCAATCACTCTGCGGCCTTCCTGTTTTGCTTTGTTGATCTTATCCGCTTCCTGCTGCGTGATCTGATAAAACTCCGAGTGCATGTGGTGTTTGAGCACATCCGTTTCCTTAACCGGACGGAACGTACCGAGTCCAACATGAAGTGTTACCTCTGCGATCTCCACTCCCATATCACGCACCTGTTGTAACAGTTCCGGTGTAAAATGAAGTCCCGCCGTTGGTGCAGCTGCAGAACCATCATATTTTGCATAAACGGTCTGATAACGGTTCTTATCTTTCAACTGATGGGTAATGTAAGGTGGCAGCGGCATCTGTCCCAGCCGGTCTAAGATCTCTTCAAAGATCCCCTCATACCGGAACTGGATCAGACGGTTTCCCTCTTCCACAATATCTATGACTTCACCGGTTAAGATCCCGTCTCCAAAAATTATTTTGGCTCCGACCTTGCATTTTTTGCCCGGTTTTACTAAAGTCTCCCAGACATCGTTCTCTTTTCTTTTTAAAAGAAGGATCTCTATCTTGGCTTCGGTTCCCTCTTTTACCCCGTAAAGTCTTGCCGGGATTACTTTTGTATTATTGAGTACAAGACAATCCCCCGGTTTCAGATAAGACAGAATATCGCGGAACACTTTGTGTTCCACCTCTCCTGTTTTCTTATCCAGAACCATCAGTCTTGAACTGGAACGATCCTCCAGAGGATCCTGTGCGATCAGTTCCTCTGGCAGATCATAATAAAAATCTTTTACGTCCATTGTTACTTCCTTTATCTTATTTCCTGAGTTCTGCGCCCATTGCTTCTAACGCTTTTACGATCTTATTCATGGCACCTGTGATATCTGCCTCTTCCAGGTTACGGTCTTTTGCACGGAATGCCAGAGAATATGCAATCGATTTATAGCCAGACTTGATCTGTGCTCCCTCGTAAATATCAAAGAGCTGATAGCTTTCTAAGAGTTTGCCGCCCTTTGTCTCAAATACTTTTTCGATGTCTCCTGCCAGCACATCCTTTGGTACGATCATGGAGATGTCACGGGTTGCAGCTGGGAATTTTGCAATTCCTTCATATTTATAATCAAAGGATGCACGGGAAACAATCTCCGGCATGTCAATGACTGCTACATAAACGCGATCCTTGATGGAATAATTAGCCGCTACAGTAGGATGTACTTCTCCCAGATATCCGATGACGGTTCCATCATATACCACATTTGCCTGACGTCCCGGATGTAAAAATGTCTTTCCGGCATTCGGATCGTACTCCGGTTTCTGTTTCATTCCTACTTTATATAAGAACTCTTCTACCACACCCTTCATGGTAAAGAAATCGCCCTCTCCATACATTCCGAGTGTAAACTGCATACGCTCTTCCGGAAGTTCGGTAACCGGAATCTGTTTTGGAAGATAGATATTTCCCAGTTCGTACAGACGGACATCCTTATTTCTGCGGTTATAGTTCGTAGATAATGAAGTCAGCATACCATTTAAGGAAGTGGTTCTCATAATAGAGAAATCTTCTCCGAGCGGATTGCTGATCACAACGGTCTTACGCAGTGGAGAATCTGCCGGAAGCAGTAATTTATCAAATACTTTCGGGCTTTCGAAAGAATAGGTCATTCCCTGTGAGAAACCACAGAACTCTGCGATATCTCTTGCCACGTCCTCAATTCTCATCTTGAAGCTGATCTTTCCGGTGGTTGCCTCACCGCTTGGCAATGTGGTCGGGATCTTATCGTAACCAAAGAAACGTGCTACTTCTTCTGCTAAATCGGCATCACATTCCAGATCCTGCCGGAAGGATGGAACCACGATCTCATTTGTCTTTTCATCATAGGAAAGCTCCAGTTTGGCAAAATAAGAAAGCATGGTCTCTTTGCTGATGTCTGTTCCCAGTAATTTATTATATTTCTCAGGCTCAAACGGAATTCTTCTTCCCTCTTTTTTCACCGGATAAACGTCAACAGCTCCGCCGACAACTTCTCCGGCACCCAGTTCCTCTACTAACTGGCAGGCACGGTTCATTGCCTCCATTGCAGTATTCGGGTCCAGTCCTTTTTCAAATTTAGAGGAAGCATCGGTACGAAGTCCTACTTTTTTGCTGGAAAGACGGATGTTGGTTCCATCGAAACATGCTGCCTCGAATAACATGGTCTTTACATTGTCTGTGATCATGGAGTTTTCTCCACCCATGATACCTGCCATACCAACAGCTTTCTTTCCATCACAGATCACAAGGACAGAATCATCAAGGATACGCTCCTGACCATCTAATGTCACGAATTTCTCATCTTTAGCTGCACGTCTTACCACGATCTCATTGTATTCGATCGTATCCAGATCATAAGCGTGCATTGGCTGACCATACTCTTCCATGACATAGTTGGTAATGTCGACGATGTTATTGATCGGTCTTATGCCCTGTGCACGGAGTCTGCGCTGCATCCATTCCGGTGATGGTGCCAGTTTGATATTTTTTACAACTCTTGCCACATATCTGGAGCACAGATCGGTGTCTTTTACATCTACTTTGATGTAGTCGTTGACATCTTCACTGTTTCCGGTCTCTGTTACAACCGGTGGCACGAATTTTTTATCAAAAGTTGCAGCAGCCTCTCTTGCAATACCAAGAATAGAGAAACAGTCCACACGGTTTGAAGTGATCTCATATTCTACTTCGGTATCATCAAGTCCTAAATATTCTACGGCATTGGCTCCTACCGGTGCATCTTCCGGTAAGATATAAAGTCCGTTTTCCGGTGCTAACGGGAACATATCTCTGGTAGAACCAAGTTCCTCGATGGAACACATCATACCGTTTGACTCGATCCCTCTTAATTTTCCCTTTTTGATCTTGATGCCGCCCTCGGCTCTGTTGCCATCATGACCGCCTGCTACTTTACCACCGTCCAGAACAACCGGCACTTTCGCGCCCTCTGTTACGTTTGGTGCTCCGGTTACGATCTGGATGGTCTCGGTTCCGATATCCACCTGGCAGATCACTAACTTATCTGCATCCGGATGTTTCTCAATGCTCTTTACCTGACCAATGACGATCTTCTCAAGATCCTCATCCATGTTCTCATAACCTTCTACTTTAGATCCTGACAATGTCATGGCATCCATATATTCCTGTGGCGTACATGTAAGCCCAGGTACTAAATCTTTGATCCATTTTAATGATGTATTCATAGTTTCCTCCTAAATATCGTAACGTCGTTCTCACTTTCCACTAAAATTGATTTAAGAAGCGCTGGTCATTCTCATACAACAGGCGCATGTCATCAATTTCGTATTTCAATAAGGCGATACGTTCCAGACCAATTCCAAATGCAAATCCGGAATTTTCTTCCGGGTCAATGCCACTCATACGGAGTACTCTCGGATGTACCATTCCACAGCCTAAAATCTCGATCCAGCCCTCTCCCTTACAGAAACGGCAGCCTTTTCCACCACATTTAAAACAGGTAACATCCATCTCAGCAGACGGCTCTGTAAATGGGAAATGATGCGGACGGAATTTTACTTTGGTATCTTTTCCGAATAACTGTCTTGCGAACTCTGCCAGTGTCCCCTTCAGATCAGAGAATGTGATGTTCTTGTCAATGACAAGTCCCTCGATCTGATGGAAGGATGGAGAATGTGTCGCATCCACTTCATCTGCACGGAATACACGTCCCGGTGCGATCATACGGATCGGGAGTTTTCCTTTTTCCATCTCACGTACCTGTACCGGAGAAGTCTGGGTACGAAGTACGATCTTATCATTAATATAGAAAGTATCCTGCTCATCTTTTGCCGGGTGGTTTGCCGGAATGTTTAATGCTTCGAAGTTGTAGTAGTCATACTCTACTTCCGGTCCCTCCACGACTTCATATCCCATACCGGTAAAGATACGCTCTACCTCTTCTAATGCAATGGTATTTGGATGACGATGTCCTACGCTGTTTTTCTTTGCAGGTAAGGTAACATCGATCACTTCTCTTTTTAATTTTGCCTCTAACTCTGCATTTTCCAGTTTGTTTTTGGTTTCTTCCAATATTTTTTCGATGCTCTCACGTGTCTCATTGACAAGCTGTCCTACTAAGGGACGCTCTTCCGGGCTGACATCTTTCATTCCTTTTAATACAGCAGTCAGCTCTCCTTTCTTTCCAAGGATCGCAACACGTACATCATTCAGTTTGTTAAGATCTCCGGATTCCTGGATCTGACGAATCGCATCTTCTCTGATTTTTTGCAGTTTTTCTTTCATCATATATCTCCTTTTTCTTTGTTTTCTCTGATGGGGATGGCAAACCTGCCGGCATAATAATAACCTGTACGCTTCGCGGACATTCTATTATCAAAAAACCGCGGAAACATTCGTCTAGGGACGAACAGTTCCGCGGTACCACCCTGTTTCTTTTAGATTTTTCTAAAAGCACTTAACATACTTAACGCGTATGAACGTCATCTGCTACTTAACTTTCACTGATGCGGCTCCTGTGTGAAATTCGATTCCTACCTCTTCTTAAGCGGGCTTACAGCCGATGACCCACTCTCTCTGAAAGGAGTATAGTGCTCTACTGAATATCCCAATCGGATACCCGGACTCATCCGTACACATTCATTGCCTTTTCACTCTGTATTGCATTTTATCACAGCATTTCTGCAAGTTCAAGGACTTTTTCAAAATTCATGCACCCTTGTGCTGCTTTGTCAGCCATTTCGGAAAAGAATCGTTAAACACGACATTGACCTCCGCCGACATCATCATAATATACATACAGAAGTATAGCCACAGCATGATCAATGCGATCGTGGTCAGACTTCCATACATGGAAAATCCATTGAAATAATCTACATAGACCGACAGTCCAAACGAAAAAACATACCATGCCACGCCACAGATTGCTGCACCCGGAAGCTGACTTTTTAAGGTAAGTTTGCGGTTTGGCAGTGCCGTAAATATGATATCAAAAAACAGGATCAGAAACAGTAACATCCAGAGTCCGCGGAATCCCGCCAGGATACTGACCGCCTTTGCTAAAAACGGCACATACCCCGTTGCGATATCATGCAGAGAGTTTCCAAATACGAGGACTAACATCGTAAATACGATCGCCACCAAGAACACGATCGTGTAAACGATTGCCCAGAACCGGAGGATAAACCAGTTTCTCGTCTCTTCCAGGTCATTGACTGAATTCAGACCGTCCGTCATATACTGCACGCCCTTTGCTGCCGACCAGACTGCAGCAACAGCCGTGATCGAAATGATCCCGACCGAGCGGTTGTATACCTCATCGATCAATGAGATCAGAAATGGTGCCACATACTGTGGCATGACTTCCTGCACGATCTTAAACAAAACACCTTCTGTTATATTGGTGTATTGTAATAAGGAAGAAAACACCATCAGAAATGGAATGATGGATAATATGATAAAAAATGCTGACTGTGCTGAGTAAGCATTGATCTTATCCCATTTGCATTTATCCATAAATGCCTTGACATTCCCGATAATCTTCCAAATCATGTTTTTCCCTCTCTATTCGCTGACTTCTTTTATTTCTACATTCTGATAAAAGGACTGTAAGATCTCCTCACAGGTCATGCCTGCCTTTGCCATTCCATTTGCACCGTTCTGGCTCATGCCAAGTCCATGCCCATAACCGCCTCCGCGCAGGATATAGCTTCCGTCCTCCTGTTTTTCAACAGCGCAGAACGCACTCGGCAGCATACTTACCTCATCATTCTCACTTCCGTCTGCATATACGATCTTTTCCACCAGACAGCCCAGTATTTTCCGGATATTATATTCTGTCTTTACCGTCACTGCGCCCTTTTCATATTGCAGCTTCAGGGTCAGTATCGCGCCGGATGAACTACGCTCCTCCACCGAAATGCCGGTAAGATCTCCCATTTTTTCACTAGAGTCATAATATAACACGTTCTCCTCTGAAATGGAATGCCTGTTTTCTAAAATTGTGTTAATCTTTTCTGTTTTCCCTGAAAGATCTGCCGTTGCAAACCAGCGGTAATACTTGATCCCGCTGTCATATCCCGTCTGGCTGCTCTTAATATACTGCAAAAAATCTGCCTCATCTGAAAGATTTCCGTCATAGTTTGACTCATTTAGACAGAATTTATGCAGATATCCATATTTTCCGATATCACTCACATTCCAGATCTCTGCGGTATCCGTATATCCCATGGAAGTTGAAAAATAATAGGCTTCCACCACTTCATCCTGAAAATAAAGCATTTTTCCTCTGGTCTCCTCTACCGCAGCGATTGCCTCGGCTGTCGGCTCCTGTTTATGGTAAACCTGATAGGATGTACTGTCATTGATATGTGCACCAAATTCTGCAAGGTCTGCCCGCAAAAGCTGGATATACGCATAACTTCTCGCACAGATCGCCTGCGCTTTCAACGCCTCTTTTTCAAAGCTTGACGGCATCTCGCTCGGTACGACCGCATACAGATACTGTTCAAACGGAAGCTGATTGACTAACGTATCGCCCTGCTCATACTGTCTTACTTCCATTGTGCCGGAATATGGGGTCGAAACCGCACTGCCATCCTCCGCACAGATCATAAGTGTACCACCCTCTCCCGGCGTCACAATAATGGTCTTTCCCTCATGTGCCGCCAGATAATCGTTCATATGCAGCAGTGTCTCCGCTTCAACCTCTTCATTTCCATCGCCCCAGGAAACCGTTGCGGGCGTATTACACCTGAGATAGACATCCCTTCTGTAGTTTCCGCCATCCTCTGCCAGAAGCAGCACACGGATATCTTTTATTTTTGCCGGTTCACGGATCAGGATCGCACATACTTCAGTTCCCGCCGTAATATAGGAAACATTCATATTTCCAAGTACAATATCCGAGATCGATTTTTCCGTAATCTCCCCGTACGTCTGATAAACCGGTAAATTTTTCGGATGTGCGATCTTTCCATAATCCCGGATCTCAATATTTTCTTCATCATAGGACAACAGCTCCCCCTCGATCTGGTCCTGTTTCATATGTAATGCCGTAATCTCCAGATCCTGCACGATCACATCACAAACGCCCAGAGAAAGATCGGTTTCCACGGATGAAACCTCCTTTTGATACTCTGCTCCGGCAAATAAAAAGGAAAGCTGTTCGCCTGTATTTTCCTTTAAATAAACATTAGGAATGGTCAGCTCATCCCCACAAACCTGCTTAATGCCGATACATGTCCCATCCATCACATAGACTTCATATGCCTGCCATGGCTTGAAATACTGCCCATCAAGCGGAGTAAAGAAATCCCCCTCATTGGTCAAAAGCAAAACGCCATCCTTTGCCGCCTCCTGCTCTAAGATTAAGATCTTCTGCTCCGACACCAGCCGGTTTAAATCCAGATAGTCCCGAATCTGGCTGTAGACATCATTCCATTCTGATCTTGCTATCACACGGTGTTTCCGGTATTTTTTCCCGGTGATCTGTTCGGAAACACCCAGTTTTTTTAGCATCGCATCCAGGCTCTCCCCGGTAAGATAATTTTTATCATACTGAGCAAAAAAATCATCCCACTCTTCCCCGGAGTAAACGCCGAATGCGAGTTCACTTTTGATCTCCGCTATTCCGACGAAATCAGAAGAATAATCGTTCTCTATGTAATCCGGCTTTAATTTCTGCCATAATAATAAGGAAAAAACTATCACAAGCACTGTAAACAGTACTGCTTTTTGCTTTCCACTGCTCTTTTTACGCTGTCTCATTTCTTTCCCCTGTATTTCTATATTATGAAAAAAAGAAGCTGCTTATATTTCAAAGCAGCTTCCCTCTTTGGTATATTGTGATGCACAACACTGTGCATATATTCTTTGGTACTTTATCACTTTCTCGGATAGTATCTTACGATCTTCTCTAAAGTACCTTACTGCAGTTCTTCTGTACTTCAAACAGAATCTTTTGCATGACCCAAAATGCCGTTTCCTACGTTTTTGACGCCTAGCCAAAGCTAGGTGGGTAACCGCACGTCAGTTTCTGCCTTCCACTGCTCGCGTACCAAAAGGTACTGGTGGCTTGACATCTGCCTCCGAATATAAGAATCCCATAAACGTAAATGTAGGTTCAAAAATGTAGGGTGTCGCACATCCCAGGCTGTTTTGTTAGTCTTATTATACTTTAATATGTCCCGTTTCGCAACAATTAATTAGTGCCAAATTATGTTTTTCTTTCTATTATTTATTGATTTTATGAATTTATTATGTATAATAGAATACGGAAAGCAGTGTACGCTGTTTTCCTGTCATTTTTCGTATAATGCCTGTATTTTACAGGTAATTATCATAACAAAATTTTAAAGAAAGAGGTTAAGTAAGATGGCAAAAATTGATTTAAGCAAGTACGGTATTACCGGAACCACAGAAGTTGTTTACAATCCTTCTTACGAAGTGTTATTCGAAGAGGAAACAAAACCAACACTTGAAGGTTTTGAAAAAGGTCAGGAAAGTGAACTCGGTGCTGTCAACGTTATGACAGGTATCTATACAGGACGTTCTCCTAAAGATAAGTTCATCGTAGTTGATGAGAATTCTAAGGACACTGTATGGTGGACATCTGACGAGTACAAAAACGACAACCATCCTGCAACTCAGGAAGCATGGAGCGCAGTAAAAGACATCGCGATCAAAGAGCTCTCTAACAAGAGACTTTTCGTAGTTGATGCTTTCTGTGGTGCAAACAAAGATACCCGTATGGCAATCCGTTTCATCGTTGAGGTTGCCTGGCAGGCACACTTTGTTACAAACATGTTCATCAAACCTACTGCTGAAGAGCTTGAGAACTTCGAGCCAGATTTCGTAGTTTACAACGCTTCCAAAGCAAAAGTTGAGAACTACAAAGAGTTAGGATTAAACTCTGAGACAGCTGTTATGTTCAACATCACAAGCCGTGAGCAGGTTATCGTAAATACATGGTACGGCGGAGAAATGAAAAAAGGTATGTTCTCTATGATGAACTACTATCTGCCATTAAAGGGCATCGCTTCTATGCACTGCTCTGCTAACACAGATATGAACGGTGAGAACACAGCTATCTTCTTTGGTCTTTCCGGAACAGGTAAAACAACTCTTTCTACCGATCCGAAGCGTCTCTTAATCGGTGACGACGAGCACGGCTGGGATGACAACGGCGTATTCAACTTTGAGGGTGGATGCTACGCAAAAGTTATCGATCTTGACAAAGATTCTGAGCCAGATATCTACAATGCGATCGTTCGTGATGCACTGTTAGAGAACGTAACCTTAGACGCTTCTGGTAAGATCGACTTCAAAGATAAGAGCGTTACCGAGAATACTCGTGTATCTTATCCGATCAACCACATTAAAAACATTGTACGTCCAATCTCTTCTGCTCCAGCAGCTAAGAACGTAATCTTCTTATCAGCAGATGCATTTGGTGTACTTCCTCCAGTATCTATCTTAACTCCAGAGCAGACACAGTACTACTTCCTGTCTGGTTTCACAGCTAAGTTAGCAGGTACAGAGCGCGGAATTACCGAGCCTACTCCTACTTTCTCTGCTTGCTTTGGACAGGCATTCTTAGAGTTACATCCTACAAAATATGCTGCAGAGCTCGTTAAGAAAATGGAGAAGAGCGGAGCAAAAGCATATCTTGTAAATACAGGATGGAACGGAACTGGAAAACGTATCTCCATCAAGGATACCCGTGGTATCATCGATGCGATCTTAAGTGGAGCTATCTTATCTGCTCCTACTAAGACTATCCCATACTTCAACTTCGAAGTTCCTACAGAGCTTCCAGGCGTTGATGCAGGTATCTTAGATCCTCGTGATACTTATGCTAACGCTTCTGAATGGGAGACAAAAGCAAAAGATCTTGCTGCAAGATTTGTTAAGAACTTTGCTAAATACGAAGGAAACGAAGCTGGTAAAGCATTAGTTTCTGCAGGTCCTCAGGTATAATTAGTCGGATTTTCCGATATACAAAAACCGGAAACGAAGTTTCGTTTCCGGTTTTTTATATGCCTTCTGCTCATAAAAATGCATATAGAGCATCCATATTTATGCTGTTTTCTTAAATACGAACGCCCTTTTCCAGATCTGCGTTTGTAAAGCCGCCTGGCAAGAGTTCCTGTAAAGTAAATTCCTTTACATCATTTTCATCCTTTACCAAAAAGATTTTGAAAGTAACAGGGTCACAGAACTCTGCCATTACCTGTCTGCATACGCCGCAGGGATAAAGGTAGTCATCTGCGTCTCCCGTGATCGCGATCGCCTCGAACTCTCTCTCTCCCTCCGAAACCGCTTTAAAAAAGGCTGTCCGCTCTGCACAGTTGGTTGGTGTATATGCTACATTCTCAATGTTACAGCCACGATATATTTTTCCACTCTTCGTCAAAAGTGCAGCTCCCACTCTGAAATGAGAATATGGTACATAAGCATTTTCTTTTGCCAGAATGGCTTCTTTTATCATTTCTTGATTCATTTGTTCTCCTCCTTAGGAATCACATCTTTTAATCTTATTGTAATTCAATTTTTTTAATAAGAAAAGAAGTATCTTCTTAAATTTTCATAAAAAATAGCCATTTTCCTTGTATAAAAATAAATACATGTGTTATGATATTTTCATGCTTTATTTTAATGAAGTGCACACTATTACTATAAAGGAGGGCTAACATGTCTACAAATCGTTTTTGCGAAATTACCCCCGAATTACAGCACCTTGCCACGCTCAGTGAACAGTGTTCCAAGATCGATCCGGAGCTTTATACACAATACGATGTCAAACGTGGTCTGCGCGACTTAAACGGAAAAGGCGTACTCGTTGGACTGACCGAGATTTCCGAAGTCTCTTCCACCAGAGAAGTGGATGGAAAGACCGTTCCTGCAGATGGTGAACTTTACTATAGAGGTTATAATGTTCGTGATATTATTCAGGGACTCCCGGAAAGCAGCCATTTCGGTTTTGAAGAATGTACTTATCTTCTGCTTTTTGGAAAACTCCCGACTGCAGATGAGTTATCCGATTTTACCAGAATGCTCAGCGATTACCGTACACTTCCGACCAGTTTTGTCAGAGATATCATCATGAAAGCTCCAAGCAAAGATATGATGAATACCCTTGCCAGAAGCGTACTGACCCTCTACTCCTACGATGATAAGGCAGATGATATTTCTCTTCCGAATGTACTGCGTCAGTGTCTGCAGTTGATCAGTCTGTTTCCTCTGCTATCCGTTTATGGCTATCAGGCTTACAAGCACTATCACGATGGTGCCAGCCTCTTTATCCATCCACCAAAGCCAGAGTACTCTACTGCCGAAAATATCCTACATATTTTGCGTGCAGACAGCCAGTTTTCTCCGCTTGAAGCAAAACTTCTCGATATCGCATTAATTCTTCATATGGAGCACGGTGGTGGAAACAACTCTACCTTTACGACGCATCTGGTTTCCTCTTCCGGCACCGACACCTATTCTGCGATTGCAGCATCCTTAGGTTCCTTAAAAGGTCCAAAACATGGTGGCGCCAATATCAAAGTTGTAAAAATGTTTGATGATATGAAAGCCAATCTTTCCGACTGGAGTGACGAGGAAGAGATCAGCCGTTATTTAAGAGCTCTGCTTCACAAAGAAGCATTTGATAAAGCTGGTCTGATCTATGGTATGGGGCACGCTGTTTACTCACTGTCTGACCCGAGAGCACGTATTTTCCGCTCTTTCGTGAAACGTCTCTCTGCCGAGAAAGGCTACGAAAAAGAATTTGCACTCTATTCTGCGGTAGAACGTCTTGCTCCGCAGATCATTGCAGAAGAACGCAAGATCTACAAGGGTGTCAGCCCAAATGTCGACTTTTTCAGTGGATTTGCTTATTCCATGCTTGGACTTCCAGTCGAGTTATATACACCGATCTTCGCGATCGCACGAATTTCCGGATGGAGTGCACACCGCCTCGAGGAAGTTGCGATCAATGGCAAGATCATGCGTCCTGCCTATAAAAACGTGGGCGAACACAAAATCTATATCCCTATGGATGAACGCAAAAAAGAGTCGTAAGCGACTCTTTTTTGCTGTATAGGAAATTCCTTCTATGATTCCGTTGCAAGAGAAAGCTCAAACCAGAAGATGGAACCTTTTCCTTCCTCGCTCCAGACACCATAAGCGGCATCATGAAGCTCTAATATATTCTTTACGATAGAAAGTCCAAGACCGGTTCCCATCACAGAACGTTTATGTGTCTTGTCCACTTTATAATAGCGATCCCATACATACGGCAGATCCTCTTTGGCGATGCCCTCTCCGCTGTCCTCGACCTCAATGCGCACCCTGTCTTCTACTACTTTCTGTCTTACCCGGACCGTCTTATCCGTCCCGGTATAATTGATGGCGTTATTGATCAGATTATAAATGACCTGAAAGATCTTGTATTCATCCGCATCGACATAAACCTTGCGGTCATAGTCAAACTCGATAACATATCCTTCCTGCTCTTTTAATTTGTTGTAGCGTTCCAGAACCGTTTCAATGCTTTCGGTCAGATTATAAATCTCTGCATTCTTTACCATTACTCCAGCCTGCAGTTTAGACATATCCAGCATATCATTGACCAGATTGGTAAGCCTTGCCGCCTCGTCGATGACAACCTGTACGTTTTCCGGTGTATTTTCCCCCGGCAGATCACGCATAACCTCTGCATAGGCAATGATCATCGTAAGTGGCGTCCGAAGATCATGTGACACATTGGCGATCAGTTCCCGGCGTAAGCTCTCATTCCGGTTTAACTCCACGGCTGTTGCATTTAAGGTATCCGATAATTCTGCAATTTCCCTGTAATCCTTGCCTTCAAATCGGACAGAGAAATCACCCTTTGCCATTTTCTTTGCCGATTCATTGATCTTGATAAAAGATTTAGACACCTGACGGGAGATTAAAAGTGCGACCACCAGGGAAAGCAGTATCATGATAAAAGTAATCCAGACCAGTTCCACCCGTAACGTATTGACCGTTGCATCCACCGGTGTCAACTGCGTATTGACAAACAGCAGTACCTCTGTTCCATCCACTGGAACAAGATTTACGGTGATCACACTTTCAATCCGATCCTGTCCATGATTTTGCATAAATCCATCCATCATCCGGTCTGCATCTGCCTGCGCACTCTCATTTGTTTCTGGCATTTCCGGTACATTGGTATCCGGCTGCGTAAACGGCTTCCGTTCACCACCACCAAATTCGATCCTGGTGCTGCCTCCATCTTCGACTGCCCTTTGATAGCAATCCTGCACCAGTTCTGCCGGCATCATATTTAAGTTAGAATTTGGGATATATTCGGCACTGTAAAGGATCGTGCCATCCTGCTCCGCCACAAGCACTGCCATATTATACCGTGCCGTTAAGGCATCGATCTTTTCTTCTTTATCTTCATCCTCCGACTGTAAGATCTCTGTAACCTCACTGGTCAGCTGCACTGCCTCCCGGTTTTTAATGGTCTTGTAAAACGTATCCAGATAGCAGATCTGGACCAGCCAGAGCACGACTAACAGTATCCCGGTAAAGATAAGAAGATAAAAGAATATTTTCCATTTAATGCTTATCTTTTCATGTTTCAAACCGGTATCCCACCCCCCGTAATGTCACTAAAAATTTGCGATACTCACCAAGGCTGCTCCGGAGCAGTTTGATATGGGTATCCAACGTTCTGTCATCCCCATAATAGTCATAGCCCCAGACCTCTGTGATCAGCTTTTCACGTGCTAACGCAATGTTGCGGTTTCTTACCAGATAAAATAAAAGGTCATACTCTTTTGGTGACATATCGACTCTGGTGCCGTCCACAGAAACAGTCCGTCCGGTAAAATCCACCAACAGCCCCTCTGCCTGAAATATCTCATGCCCGTCCAATGTATCCTTTGGCGTATTTCTGCCAATGACGACTTTCACACGCATCATAAGTTCACGTGGTGAAAACGGTTTTACCACATAATCATCGATCCCAAGTTCAAATCCATGGATCTTGTCATATTCTTCCCCACGCGCGGACAGCATGATCACCGGGATATTTTTTCTCTTTTTGATCTCGCGGCAGGCGGAAAATCCGTCCAGCTCCGGCATCATAACATCCAGTATCATCAGATCAAAATCCTGCTTTTTGCAGAGTTCCACTGCTTCCATTCCATCATGGGCTTCTGTGATCTCGTAACCCTCGAATTCACCATATTTGCGAATGATGGCACGGATCTTTTCTTCATCATCTACGACTAATATTCTCTCCATCGTTCTCTCCATTTCCAAATTTCTTTCTGATATGTTAGCGTGGCTTTGTGATGTTCCTGTGAAAATCAGCTGATTTCTAGCGGAAATTCGACAGGTATTTGCCCCTTGCCGCTACCAGTTCATGCTGGAACCAGATAAATACCAGTAAAAAGACTGCAAGCTCAATATAATTGAATTTCCCGAGTTTTGTCACAAATTCGTTGATAAATCCAAGCACAGCTACGATTGTCATGGCAACGCCAAACGCCATTTCTTTCCAATAGATATCCTGAATGAATCTCTCTTTATTTTTGCATTTTTTGCGTTCTTCCTCTGCGATTAAAAGTACGCTGATCTCATTGGTCTTTTTCATCTTCCATCCGGCAAAGATCAGATATACGCCCATCATTGCAATGACCGCATCCAAAACCGGCATCATGATCGTGTTTAAATCCATGTCTCTTCTCTCCATCTTTTTTTAATGCTATTATAGCTTTTCTCAGAAACAGGTGCAAGAATCCAGTACAAATTAATTACAAATCGGGACTTTTTAGTACATTTTTCATCTATAACGATTGAACTATTTTCCCAAGTAGTGTAAAATAAAGTATAAATACAATAGAGATGGGGGAAAGAACCATGACATTAGAAGACGCAAAAATTCTCATCGGTGACGATTCTATACTCGCAAGGAAACAGATCAAAGACATTATTTCGCAGTATGGCTCTCCGGTCTTTTTAGAAGCATCCAATGGTCAGGATTGCATCGACATGTATAAAAAAGAAAAGCCAACTCTTGTCTTCCTTGACATTGTAATGCCAGTAAAAGATGGAAATGCTGCTATTCGTGAAATCATTGATTTTGATAAAAATGCCGATATCATTATTGTCTCATCTGTGGGAACACAGTCACAGCTCCGTGCCGCCATTGAGGCAGGTGCAAAGGATTTTGTGCAAAAACCTTTAAAAACGGCGGATCAAATTCAACACATTATCACTTCCAGATTTGAAAGGAGCTAACTATGTACGCCCAGTTTTTTGGTAACTATCTATTAGCAAATCATGTCGTAACCGGCGATCAGCTTATCCATGCTTTGGAGAAAAAGTCTTCCGAGCATTTGAAACTTGGTACCCTTGCAATGCATGCCGGATACATGACAGCGAACGAAGTAGATCAAATTGTAATTATGCAGACCCATCAGGATTCCCGTTTCGGTGAGCTTGCTATCCATGAGGGATATCTTACAGAGGCACAGGTTGCTGAACTTTTGCAGTCACAGAGTCCGGACTTCTTGCAGTTAGGACAGACTCTTGTAGATGAGGGATTAATTGACAACCAAAAGCTCCAGTCTCTCATTATTGACTACGAATCACAGAACGAGATTTATGAAGATGATTATTCCAATGAGACAAAGGAATCCATCGATCATCTGGTTGAAAACTTCTTTGTAATTGCAGAGCGTTCCCTTTCTTCTTTCGAGATTTCATTCCTTCGTCTGCTCTTTACAAATCTGGTGCGTTTTATCGGAGATGATTTCACTCCGGTAAATCCATATGTATGCAAAGAATATCCAACGAATTACTGTGTATCCCAGAAAATCAACGGACGTTTTTCTTTAAAGACTTATATCGATATGCCGGAAACCGCATGTATCGCATTTGCTTCACGATATGTTGGCGAGACATTTACAGCATTTGACGAATATGTGCAGTCCTCTCTGGAAGATTTCTTAAATCTCCACAACGGATTATTCAATGTAAATGTATCCAATGCATTTTCTATCGAATTGGCTTTAGATCCTCCAATGGTAGAAACAGACGAGTTACTTACTTTCAAGTCAGAGACTTATCTGCTTCCGATCGTTTATCCGTTTGGAACAATCCACTTCATTTTCGAAATCTATAAATCAGAATAATAATCAGAATCAAAAAGAAAACACAGAGTTAAACTTCTGTGTTTTCTTTTTTTGTGTGCGCCAGATGGGCGCACACATTTATCTTATTCTCTTAAATACCAAGGAATTTCTTTACGACTTGTGGCATCTCTGCCACTTCACAAACTGTCTTGTGACGAACCTCCGCGTTGCGGATCTCCTCGATCGCCTGTGGCACTTTTACATTGCCGATCTTACTTAACTCATCAACTAACTCAAAATCACCCCAGCTATCGTATTTCATATCAATCGCATCCATTACGCTTCTGGTAAATTTAAATGGACTTGCTGTAGATGCGATCACTGTCTTGGTATCGGTATCCTTTGTATCCTTTTTGTATTTGTCATATACACCGGCTGCCACTGCAGTATGGGTATCAATGATATATCCGGTCTTTTCGTATAAATTGCGGATGGTCTCTGCGGTCTCTGCCTCGCTGGTGTAGTTACCATAAAAGTCATCTAATTTTTCTTTCATCTCCGGTGTGATCTCGTATTTTCCTGTTGCAGAGAGATCTTTCATCAGTTCTGTATTCTTTGCTGCATCCTCTCCTGCGATACGGTAAATCAGACGTTCCAGATTGCTTGAGATGAGAATATCCATGGATGGAGAACTGGTCAGCATGAACTCTCTGTTCTTATCATAGGTACCAGTCTGGAAGAAATCATAAAGGACTTTGTTTTCATTGGATGCGCAGATCAGTTTTGCAACTGGAAGTCCCATATTCTTTGCATAGAATGCTGCCAGGATATTACCGAAGTTTCCGGTTGGCACTACGATGTTGATCTTCTCGTCTTTGGCGATCACACCATTTGCATACAGTTTTGCGTAAGCATATACATAGTATGCGATCTGAGGTACCAGACGTCCGATGTTGATGGAGTTTGCAGATGAGAACTGATATCCGGCTGCATCCATTTCTTTTGCCAGTGCAGCATCAGAAAACATCTGTTTCACACCGGTCTGTGCCTGATCGAAGTTTCCGTGGATACCTACAACGAAGGTGTTGTCACCCTTCTGGGTTACCATCTGTTTCTCCTGGATTGGGCTGACACCGTTCTTTGGATAAAATACGATGATCTTGGTTCCCTTTACATCAGCAAACCCTGCCAGAGCAGCCTTTCCCGTATCACCAGAGGTTGCTGTTAAGATAACGATATCATTTTTTACCTGATTCTTGCGGGCTGCTGTGATCAGTAGATGTGGCAGAATAGAAAGAGCCATATCCTTAAATGCAATGGTCGGTCCATGGAACAATTCCAGATAATATGCGCCATCTGCATCTACAAGCGGTGCGATCTCCTCAGTATCAAACTTGCTGTCGTATGCAGCATTAATACAATGCTTTAACTCTTCTTCTGTAAAGTCTGTCAGGAAACGTTTCAATACCTCGTAAGCAGTCTCCTGATAGGACATCTTTGCCAGAGCATCCAGCTCTACATCCAGAGTCGGGATCATTGTCGGAACATACAATCCCCCATCCTTTGCCAATCCTTTTAAGATTGCCTCGGAAGCTGTTACCTTTTCATTCGCATCTCTCGTGCTCGCATACATTAATTCCATTTTATCCTCATTTCTGCGCTGCGCTCTGTCACTTTACCTGCTACATTACACAAACGCAATCTGTGTCAGGCAGCGCACATCCACAAACTGCGATTTTAACATTTTCATACATTTATGGAAATTTCTTTCCCCATTATATAAGAAACAATACGTCCATGTCAACGTATTCGCCCTCGAAACTTGCATTCTTACCTGAAAAATGTTATGCTATCCCCATCTCAATGATGAAAAGTAATCATATAGGAGGTTCTATGCTCCCGGGAGTCTATACCGCAAAACAAAAAAACGGTACGATCTACTACCGTTCCAATATTACTTACAAAAACAAACACATCAGCCTCGGCAGTTCTTCCACAGAAGAAGATGCACATGGCACTTATCTTGAGGCTGCCCATATCCTGAATGATACGTCCGTGGATCTGACCAACTATACCAGTCATCTTCAGTTTCTGTCACCGGACAAGGCGGTCACACTTATTAATTTCCGGGATAATCATCTTTATTTCAGAAATCCCATTTACCTTCGGAAAGGTTATTTCAGCTATTTTCTGACACCTTCCCTGGAGTTGAAGTTTGATATTGATGATCTTTTTTATTACGCAAGCCACAAGATCCAGAAACGGCAGGGACACCTGTTCGTCAATGACTATGGCATGCAGTACTCCATTTTATCCCGCTATGGCATTAAGCCCTACGCAGTTGCCGGAAGAGATTACCAGTTTGCCAATGGCGACGAGTTTGATTTCCGCTATTCCAATCTGATCATCATCAACCGCTACCATGGTGTTTTACAGTATCAGGACAAGGGACTGATCAAATACCGCGCCGTGATCCACATCAACGGCAATTTCATCATCGGCACCTACTCCAAAGAAGAAAAAGCTGCCATTGCCTACAACAAGGCAGTTGATCTGGCAAAGGCAGCCGGCATCCATCGGAACTTTCCGGAAAACTATGTCGATACGTTTTCCCCGAAAGAATATGCCGATGTATATACCCATATCAAAATTTCAAAACGATTTTTAGATTACCTGTCTGCTATTTCTGGTTGATATAATTGACCAGTCCCTCACAGTCAATAATCTTCTGCATAAAAGGTGGAAATGCCTGACCCTGATACGATGTATTTTTCGTAACATCAGTGATCACTCCGGTATCAAAGTTCACCTCTACCTCATCTCCGGCTTCAATCGCCTGTGCCGCTTCCGGACATTCTATGATCGGAAGTCCGATATTAATGGCATTGCGGTAAAAGATACGCGCAAATGTCTCTGCAATGACACAGCTTACTCCCGCTGCCTTGATGGCAAGCGGTGCATGCTCTCTGGAGGAACCACATCCAAAGTTCTTATTTGCAACAATGATGTCTCCCAGTGTCATTTTGTTTACGAACTCCGCATCAATATCTTCCATGCAATGTGTTGCAAGCTCTTTGGGATCAGAAGAATTTAAGTATCTTGCCGGAATAATTACATCCGTATCTACATTATCACCAAATTTGAACACATGACCTTTTGCTGCTTTCATGTTCTGTCTCCTTCCATCCTCTATTCTGATACAACTTCATCCGGGCCTGATAATCTGCCGGTGATCGCACTTGCTGCGGCTACTGCAGGGCTTGCAAGATAAATCTCTGACTCAACGTGTCCCATTCTTCCTACGAAGTTACGGTTTGTGGTAGAAACACATCTCTCATGCTCTGCCAGGATACCCATATAACCACCTAAACATGGACCACATGTAGGAGTGCTGACAACAGCACCAGCCTGAATAAAGGTTTTCAACAGACCTTCTTCCATTGCCTGCATATAGATTGCCTGTGTTGCCGGTATGACGATACATCTCATGCCTTTGGCAACATGTTTGTTCGCTAATACTCTGGCAGCGATTCTTAAATCATCGATTCTGCCATTTGTACAGGAACCGATAACGACCTGGTCAATCTTGATATCTTCTTTGATCTCATCGATTGTTTTGGTATTTTCAGGTAAATGTGGGAATGCAATTGTTGGACGAAGTGTACTCAGGTCAATTGTATATTCCTCATCGTATACAGCATCTTCGTCAGCTTCATAGATCTTGAATTCTCTGCCGGAATGTTCTTTCATGTATGCAATGGCCTTATCATCTACAGGGAAAATACCATTTTTTCCACCGGCCTCAATTGCCATGTTTGCAATGGTAAATCTGTCATCCATGGACAGATTGGCAACGCCATCTCCTACAAATTCCATAGATTTATAAAGGGCGCCGTCTACACCGATCATGCCGATAATATGCAGAATTACATCTTTGCCGCTTACCCATTCAGGTAACTTACCGGTAAGATTGAATTTAATGGCGCTCGGAACCTTGAACCAGGCTTTGCCTGTAGCCATGCCGGCTGCCATATCGGTACTGCCTACACCTGTCGAGAAAGCACCAAGTGCCCCATAAGTACAGGTATGGGAATCGGCACCGATGATGATTTCGCCGGGAGCAACAAGGCCTTTATCCGGCAGCAGTGCATGCTCGATACCCATCTGGCCTACTTCAAAGTAGTTTTTGATTTCGTGCTTGCGGGCGAAGTCACGCATACGCTTGCACATGGTTGCGGATTTGATATCCTTGCAGGGGGAGAAATGGTCCGGAACCAGAGCAATTTTGTTTTTATCAAATACCGGTTTACCGATTTTTTCAAATTCGTTGATAGCCGGAGGACCGGTAATATCATTAGCTAATACTAAATCTACTTGAGAAACAAGCAGGTCGCCGGCGCTTACGCTGTCGCGGTGAGCGTGCTTGGCTAAGATTTTTTGCGTCATTGTCATTCCCATAAGATTAACCTTCTTCCTTACAATAAAAATAACCCCTATCTGCGCTTGCAGATAGGGGCGAAATTTTTTCGCGGTACCACCCTAAGTTGTACTTAATTTTTCCGATTAGCGAATCGGCAGCGTAACGTGCTGGAAGCGTCTACTCCTACTTGGTTCAGAGAAGCTGCTCGCGGGTGAGCTTCTTTGCCTGCTTGCTAGCGGCTTGCACCATACGCCGTCTCTCTGGATGCTGGGGCAGGTAAATTTTCCCGGTCATTGCATTTTTGTTTTTAAAATTAAAATATACACATCGCTGTGTTCTTTACATTATCGCAACAATTTCACGGTTTGTCAAGTGTAAAGTTAAAGAAATGCCTAGAAAAACATTTAGTGTATAGTTGAGATGGAAAAAAGTGCGGATGTAGTGTAAATGACTGTAGAAGTATAAACCTAC
>OIZV01000278.1_pt1 | contig 29988 bp, 29 predicted proteins | sample 1588681 | NCBI WGS metagenome assembly OIZV01 (sample SAMN03283281) | human gut metagenome | biome: human-associated habitat; material: feces | host: Homo sapiens | place: Peru | collected 2012 | reverse complement strand
GTAATTTATCTAGGTACTAAAATTATGCAAGGTAAAATTATAAAAGAAACTCGGTTTTACAGTCACGTAATTTATCTAGGTACTAAAATTTAATGTTCTGTATGCAGATTATAAGCTTTGTTTTACAGTCACGTAATTTATCTAGGTACTAAAATTATTTCTGATGTACCAAAAAAGTTCCGATTGTTTTACAGTCACGTAATTTATCTAGGTACTAAAATTGGCGGTATCATTTGCACGTGACCGGCTTGGTTTTACAGTCACGTAATTTATCTAGGTACTAAAATTATTGTGCATGAATGGTCGGCTCGGCATGGTTTTACAGTCACGTAATTTATCTAGGTACTAAAATTAGCATCCATTCCGTCTATATCATTTTTAGTTTTACAGTCACGTAATTTATCTAGGTACTAAAATGGTGAAACATTAAGACTGGGGCAGATGTTTGTTTTACAGTCACGTAATTTATCTAGGTACTAAAATATGATAATTTCAGATGGTTGTATAAACGTAGTTTTACAGTCACGTAATTTATCTAGGTACTAAAATTGGATATTCTGCCATGTTTTCTACCTCTCTGTTTTACAGTCACGTAATTTATCTAGGTACTAAAATCAAAATCTTTTCCTTCATAGTCACACATACGTTTTACAGTCACGTAATTTATCTAGGTACTAAAATATCAAATCGTCTCTTTACTTATTAATATTCTAGTCTTCTACATGCTTATTATAGCATAAACTAATCACTTAAAAAAGCTATTTCTAACGCATTTCCCGTATCTGTCCATTTTTCAAATAACATTAGTGACTGATTAATCAATTTACATATCACATTTTCTTCTATACTGTGCAAGAAATTATTTTGGCCTATTCTCTGCATTATTTTTTCTAAAGTACATTGTATCTGTTCGTCATTTAGTTTATGATTACATGGATAATTTCTATAAATGTAGTCCTTTATTATTTCATATTGCGGCATCTGAAAATCAACGTCGCCAAAAATAGTTATTCCTTCACATAATTCTCTATTACATTTTACATATCCATCCATACTAGTAGTTACTACAAAATAAACATCATTCTCCATTCCTATTTTCTGCATTTTATCTAATATTTCCATATATTCGTGAATTGAACATAGATGATCAATATTTTCAATAAGTATCACCATCCTTTTGGGTGCAATATGCATAATTTTTTCAATTAAATTCAAAAAAATCATCATCAACTCACAATTACTTTTCTCATCTAACATTATTTGATCGCTACTATTTATATCTGTTTTCTGAACCATCTCCCATATATCAGACGATGCATATGTTAATTCAATGTTTCCTAAATTCTTTATGTCCTCGTTCATAATTTGAAACATTTTTTCTAACTCTTCGTCAATTATTCGCAAATGCAACTGCAAATCGTATTTTTGAATCAAATACTTCACATATTCCATCAGAAGACTTTGCTTGGACCACTTTACCATCGTTAAAAGTTCTGAAGTTCCATTAACAGATACTACGTCAAAATATTTTCTCCCTATATCATTATCATCAATTTTTATATTATTTCGCCATCTATTTTGCTCCTCCCTATATCTATATGAACTAAAATATCGACGTATAGACTCCAATATATATGTTTTTTTAACAATACTTTGACCACATAATTGTGTCACAGATTGCAATTCAAATGTATACTGCTTTTCATATTCTGTTACACTTACCTTCATACTATAATCAACCTCTCTGTTCCAATAGCCTTTTCCGCTGCCGAACGACTTCCCACTAATAATTTCATATCAGAATACTGCTTTTCTGTAACACTTAACAATCTTACATTTCCTTCCAAGGGAACAAGCTTTTTAATTCTTGTTTCTAATCGTCCAGCATATTCCCTACTTGGACATACTCTTACATACACTGAATACTGTAGCATAACAAAACCTTCCTTTAACAAATTCTTATGAAAAATCCGATATGCCCTTTTTTCAGAATCCGTTTCAACCGGAAGATCAAACATACATAATAATCTCATAACCTTATACTTCATCTATCTCCTCTTTCATAAATTCCGTTATATCCGGAAACACTATACTTTCACATCTTCCCATAATCACTGCTGCGAATTGTTCCACATAATTTTCAATCATATTACAAATGTACATATTTTTTTCTCTATATTTCACCTTCATATTCAAAACATCCACTAATTTCCTTCGATGTTCGGGCGTGAAATATTGCTCCTCTCTCATAATTGTATATGCCACAATATCTACAAACGGCCTTAATGGTTCCATCAAATCATCTACTAAATTAAATCGGTTGTACTCATTTTTATGATGAATTCCAATTTGTGTATTTAATCCATAACCAACACAAACTCTAGCGATATACCCCCTTATTACAGCATAACCATAATCCAATCCACTATTTAACAAAATATCCTCATTGCCACGAGAAAAAGATGTGCCCATTAATAGATTAAAATACACTTTAGCGGCATGTGCCTCTCTATTCGTTTTATCTCCTTTTATAATATGCTTTGAAAATTCTTCAATTTGTATTGCCCCCTCATTATCATTACACATTTTATAATATGCCTTTGCTTGATTCTGAATTTTAGCTTTGACAATTTGATACCACAAATGATCATAGTAATTTCTATCCTTATCTATTTGGTAACCTATCACCTTAGATGCTCTGCTATGATTATCATATGAACCATAATAGCCCGTTGGCAAATGTTCCTGATTACATATCATAAGCCCAATTCCTTGTTCTGATAGTTGGCACAATAATCTTGTCGAAAGCACAGATGTAAGATTATCCATTATAACCATTGAAATATCATCTAATGGTATCCATATATCTTCTCCATTCTTTGTGACAATAAGATTATTTAGTTTTACTTTAATTGTCACTTCATTCTCAATCAATATAACTCGAAAAGCCATACATTTTCTCCTAATAAATAAAAAAGAAGCACCAAACGGTGCTTCTAGTTTCGGCATAAAGCCTTGTTTTAGTAGATCTAAACAAATTACGTGACTGTAAAATAATCTGTTCCCTACAATGACAGTATAAGCTCATAAGCACAGCTTGTCAATAGCATCACTAACATTTTTTAGAAAATTCTTCATTTTCACAGAGATAACAATTTCCCAATATATCCATACGATATTTTCTAATCATCTTCGTTTTTCCAAGACCTACTAATTTTCGATCCGTCTTCTCAAACTTTGCCCGATCTATAGGTTTTGTTTCAATATAGTTTCTTGCTTTAGGCATGGTTCTTGACGAAAATCTTTCTCTAAATATTTCTCCATCCTTCTCATACTCAATTATATCATTTCGATAAAACGATAATTTAAATTCAAATCCTAATCCCTGCAAGTCCTCTATTTTCTGCCCCAGTGAAAGCATTCTCTCCTTTATCAAAGTCTTTATATATGCTTCCTCATCTATCATATATTCTCCTTTTTCACATTTAATATCTGATTGCTTTACTCCAACCAAATAGTACAGCTCTTTTGTTGCATTATAATATACATCCATACGATACGGAACCAGGTTCTCAAGAACTACTTTTTTACTTTCCCGCTCATATCCATATTTATGTGAAATATCTATGCATGCTCCGACTTCTCCATCAATATACTTCAATTTGTCAATTCTTGGTCCATTATGTTTTTTTGCATACTTTCTCACATAATCTCCTGTTTCCTTTTCATATTGAACAAATGGATTTGCAGCATCTGAATAATCTTTTGCTATTTTGACAAGATCATCAAAAGTTTTACGGTCATTTCTATAAACCAACAATTTTTCTCTATCACTTTCCTTTTCACTAAGTGCAAATTTTTTAAAGATTTTCACACCATCTTTAGACCTAATGTCAAATTTATTAATCTTATATGTTTTTCCTTCATATTCTCTTGTCCCGCGTATTGTCTGATTGCACAATCCACGATTTGATTTATGATCCACGTAATACCAATACCTTACATTTTTTTCAGCTTTTATAATTTCATTACGAATATTAGACCATCTCTTTCCATATAAATATTCAACATATACTTCATCCGTCATCTGTTTTTCCCACATTGCCGGATCTAATATTTCTCCTGTTTCAAAATCAATAAATGATCCTTGAAGCTTTCTATATGCTTCATATCCTAACTGTGAAAACCCAATCAACATAGCATCTACAGCATGATGAGTATAGCTTTCATTTCGGTTCTTATCCAATTTCATATTTACACGCATTTGATGAGTATAGCTTCCTTTTATTACTTTCACCTTGGTCTCCATCTCGTTTGCATCAAAAAAGCTCTGAATAATATTTAATACTACTCTGGACGCATAGCATGTATCATTAATATTGCGATTAATAAATCCTTTTACTACATCTATCTTAGTGATGTCATTGCAAAAAAGCAGATTCTGCACTTTTTTTCTTGAAATAGCATATTCTTTTTTCTTTGATAAATTAATTACATAGGCTTTATATTGTTCAAAAGTCCATGTTCCATTTAAATGTGTTAAATAGTAATATGGCGTTTGATTTCCCTTATCCTGATTTTCCGTTTTATAAACCAGCACCTTATTACTTCTAGAATCATCAAAGGAAATAGATCTTGGAATAATATGATCTATTTCAAAGTATTCAGGATGATCAATCAAATCTTGTGGTGGAATTGTTTTACCTGAATATATACTTTTCCCATCCTGTTCATTCCATAACTTCAACTTTAAACCAAGCTTTTTATGAGATGCATAATCTGATGGCAAAAGTCGAATACCATATTCCGATATCAGTTTATTTTCAATATACTTTCCTTCTTTTTCATTCACCTTTTGGCTTTCCGATATACGTTTCTTTTCGTCATCCGAATTACGATCTCTCGGCATTTCAATTACTACCTCTTCAAATGTCTTATATTTTTTCAAAAGAGCATTCAATATTTTAAATGTAATTCTGACTGATCTACGGACTACAGGGTTAAAAATTTCTTCACTTGCTTCATCTACCGGTATATATTTTAATCCTACGAATTCGTTTTTTCTTCCTTTCATGACTCCCATTTCTGTAAGTAATGTCATCTGTTCTTTAGGTTGCATATACATTTCCGGTATTAATTCATTCATTATTTTTAATGAAAATGAATGCCATTTATTAAATAATGAACCGCTTTTTTTTCTAACCTCAATCAAACAATCTCTAACAGTGTCTTCCAAATTTAAATCTGAGTATTTAAATGCCTCTAACATTGCTTCTTTATCAGTATTTATTGTTAATATATATCCTATTTCATCCAGCTCTTCTCTCGAAAATTTAACAATATCCACATTGACAGTTGCTAATGCCCTGCGCATTTTATTATAGCTTTCAAATTTATGAAAAATCTCCTTTTCACTCTTATCAACTCTTGCACCATAAAACTCTACGATTTTTTCTCCTATAGCATCTGCTATAATTTTTCGCATATTAACACTATCACTTGTTTTTACTTTTTCAACAATATCTCTTTTCTCTTTCTCATCTAATTTTCTTCCATTTATAGTCAAATTATTTAAATCATTTAATAAATTAAATTCCTGTGCAGTATACGATGCCATTGCTGCTCTAAGTTCCTCTGGATATACACTACACTTTCCAATTAGCTTTTCAAAAATATTTTTTTCAGTAATATATGTACCATCTTCATTTAATTTAGTAGTATATTTACCATAATCCGTTCTTGATTTTTCATTACCCGGTCCTTCATAATATTTTCTCTTTCTATTAAAGATCAATAAGTATTCATCACATAAATCTTCGGTCAACTCGTTATGAAACATTTTTTGTGTTTCAAAAACCTGCTGTATTTCCTTACGATATGCGCTAATTGTAAATACATTACTAATATCTATTTTATCCCCATCTGCATCTATACTTTGAGTTTGCCCCCTATATTTTCCTATTGCTTCCAATCTATACTGCTGAATCTCACATGGAAACTTTTTTTCCAGTTCTTTTGCATTCAGTTTCAATCCGTTAGCATAGGAACTTGAGCCCATTACTGAATCATCTTCTGCATCCTCAAGATATGATATTCCTCTATGTTTTAAATAATTGTATAAAATCAAGTATAATTCTTCTAATGATATTTTCTCATGTAAAGCCTTAACCTTTAATTCAACAATATCGGTTCTACTTACTGTCGGAATTAATAATCCATATTTTCTCCATATTTTTTTAAAATCTTTTAATCTATTTTTCTCTCTTCTCTTTAATCGTTTAGCTTGTCGCATATCTCTTCGTATTTGATTTCCCGCAGCAGTTGCTTCCGGGAAAATATTATATGCAGATTCTATTACTTTCTCTGTTTCCTTATCAATAACCGCCCATCCAACAGATGCAATTCCTATATCAAATGCTGCAATACATTTCATTATTCCATACTCCTCCATTTTTCTCTATGTTTATATATTTTTTCAATCTTGCAACCATTCTTTTTCCTTTTTACCACTTTTACTGTCCAATTTTCCTCCCTCGCATGTCGAACTTTCGTTTGTTTTTTCATTTGATCCTATTTTATCCGTCCTTCTCCCCACCTCTCGCACATTTTCTCTATCATACCACAATATCCTCTCTTTTTCTATCCTTTATTCTCATAGTCCATCGACGATTTAAACCAAAAATCGACCTATTCCTTACAGCATGGATATTTTTCATATTCTCTATAAGGATAAGTCGATTTCATTTCCTATCTTCTACATTTCCCGTTTTCGATTTTTCGATTTCTTATTATCTATCCGTTACCTCTTATATTCTGCTGTTCCGCCATTTGTCTCTGCTGCCTTCCATTTCTTTATCGTTCGTGCATATAGCGCCAGTCCGATTCCACTGGAGATCACTTCCGATACCGGGAAGGAACACCATGTGTAGTTCAGTCCCAGAAATGAGAATAACCAGAAGATCGGCACCAGGCATACAATTTGTCGTTGTAATGACAGAAACAGACTTATACCTCCTTCTCCGATTGCCTGAAAAAATACCGGCATTGTCAGTGAAAATACTGCCGGTGCAAAGCTTGCACCGATAATCGGGAATGCATGTTTTCCAATCTCTATTACTTCGGGGCTTTCCGAGAATATCCGGATCAGCATTTCCGGAAATCCGATAAATCCGATGATTCCCAACACCATAAATGCCAACGATATCAGGAATGCACTTCGCATGACCTTCCTACAACGTTCATAGGCACCTCTTGCATAATTAAAGCTTAAGATTGGGACAATACAGGTGTGCAACCCAAAAAGAGGAATGAAGAAAAAGCTCTGTAGCTTATAGTAGAGTCCAAGCACTGTAACAGCTGAGTCGGAGAATTTTGCCAGGATCACATTCAGTGCGAAAATATACACCGTATACAATCCCTGCATGACAATGGATGAATATCCATAGAAGTAAATTCTCTTTGCATAATATAAGATTTCCCGGAATTTCGGCGGTTTCCGGAAGCCCCGCACACCCGTAATAACAGCAGCGAGTACCTGTCCGCATACGGTCGCATAGGCGGCACCTGCCACACCCAGCTGCGGGAACGGTCCGATACCGAAAATTAAAACCGGATCCAGGACGATATTTGTCACTGCTCCGGCGATTTGTGCCACCATTGGCAGTTTCATATTTCCATAAGACTGATGTACCTTCGTCCAGTTTCCTTCAAGAAATGCTCCCAGACTTCCGATGCTTACAATGTTTCCATATATGATCGCATCCGTGATCACCTGCTCCGACGTGGCGGACATCATAACATATGGCCGCATGATCAGCACTGACACAATCGCCAGTACGATCCACGTTGCAAACTCCAGCACCATACCGGTTCCGGCTGCTTTCTCCGCCTCCTCTGCTTTGCCCTGTGCATATTTCCTCGCCATATAAGTATTCACACCGACACCGGTACCCACCGCCAGTGCTATGATGATCAGCTGCAACGGATAGATAACCGTCAGTGCAGTCAATGCATCCTCCGAATATTTCCCGACAAAGAAGCTGTCAACTATGTTATATAATGCCTGAATCAGCATCGCCAGCATAACCGGCGGTGCCACCTTCAGGAGTATTTTCCCGATTCGTTCTGTTCCAAAATAATCATTCTCTGTAGTCTCTGTATGCATAATGCTTTCCCAGAATCCTTTCCTTTACTACTCTCATTCCGTCCTGGTTGTTCTAAGATGCAATACCCGTTTCGCTTTAATACCCTGTTGCAAAATACTGATCGATTCCATTTGCAATCCCGGCTGCAATCTGGTTCTGATAATCATCCGATGCCATCTTAAGATCTTCATCCGGATTCGTCATATATCCCATTTCCACGATCGTCACCGGCACCTGTGCCCAGTTAATACCGCTCATGCTGTCAGTCTCCCATACATATTCCCGTCTGCATCCGGTCGCTGCGGTCAGTCCATCCAGCACGTCTGTCGATAGTGCTTTACTCTGCTCATATAATCCGCCATTATACACATTTGATGCCGTCTGGCAGATGGTCATCGCACCATTCACCGATGTATCTGTGGAACCATTTGCATGAATCCGGATCAATGCGGCTGCGCCTGCATCATTGGCCATCTGCGCCCGCTCCGCATTGCTGATATCCACATCATTGGTCGTCCGGATCATAAGCACCGTATATCCCCTGCGTTCCAGCTCTGCCTGCAGCTTCAGTGCCACCTGCAGCGTCAGTTCATACTCTGCCAGCCCGCTGGTTGCACCTCTGGTACCTCCGGCTACCTTTGCTTTGGTTTCTGTTGCTCCGGGGCCTACCGGTTCCTGCTCGCTGTTGCCATACTGCTGATGTCCTGCATCGATTGCAATCAACTGTCCATTCCCGGTTACGCCCACGTTCTCGGTTGCCGACTCTGATGCTGCTTCGCTCCCCTCGGTAGGTTCTGTTGTCTCCTCGGTTTCCGTCACCACTTCTGTTGTGGCTTCTGTTGTTGCCTTCGTCGTGGCTTCCGTTGTAACAGTCTCTGTCGTGATTGTTTCAGCCGTACTTGCATCTGCATCCTCACTCTTGCTACCGCAGGCAGTCAATCCTAACATTAATGTCAGTGCAACTATTACCCCCAGCATCCTCTTCCCTGTTATTCTTTGTTCGGTTATTCTTTTTTCAGTTATTCTTCTTTCTGTCATTTTCTTCCTAATTTGTGCTTTTATGATTCTTTTCTTTGCCAGTTCCAATTTTCTCCGCTCCCTCCACTACCTACTGTTGTTTCTATCTCTTTTGTCATGCCATCTATTTTATCACAGGCTTTTCTCTATCACAAGGCATCTGTGCTTTCTTGACATTCCTCACAGAAATGTGTAAGGTAAATGCGCAATCAATAATTACAATATTTCTATGTTTTAATATAAGGAGCGTCTGACTATGAGTGAACGGAACAAGGGAATTTTATTTATATTAATGGCTGCATTCTTCTTTGCGTTGATGAGTCTTTTTGTGAAGCTGGCCGGGGATCTGCCTTCGATGGAAAAGGCTTTCTTCCGGAACATTGTAGCGCTCTTTTTTGCGGGATTTATTTTATGTAAGAACCGGATTCCTGTTAAGGTTCCCAAGGGTGACCGGATTTTCTTATTTCTGAGGGCCTTCTGCGGCTCAGTCGGTCTGATCTGCAACTTTTATGCCATTGACCATCTGCACATCGCAGATGCCAATATGTTGAATAAGATGTCACCGTTTTTCGCCATCATCGCCTCTTACTTTATTTTAAAAGAAAAAGTGGCACCGTATCAGGCAATCTGTGTGATTTCTGCCTTTATCGGTACCTTATTTATTCTCCGTCCCGGATTTGATTCCATGGTGACCTTCCCCGCTCTGATCGGACTTCTGGGCGGTGTCGGAGCCGGAATCGCCTATACCATGGTGCGGGTGCTGGGTGGACACGGTGTCAAAGGACCGGTAATCGTATTCGCCTTTTCCCTGTTCTCCACCATTGTCACCCTGCCGTTTTTAATCCTTGATTTTACCCCAATGAACGGTCAGCAGCTCCTGTTTCTCCTGCTTGCCGGTCTTGCAGCCTCCGGCGGTCAGTTCTCTGTCACCGCTGCCTATACCCATGCTCCGGCCAAGGATATCTCCATCTTTGATTATATGCAGATCGTCTTTTCCTCGCTCATGGGCATCCTTGTTTTACAGGAAGTTCCTGTTTTCTTAAGTATCATCGGATATGTGATCATCATCGGTTCTTCTCTTGCCATGTTTCTGATCCGTCGGAAGAAAGAATCAGGGCATAACCTGATCCAGTAACCGCAGCAAAGATGCTTCGAATCGTGCATCATCCTCCGGTGTCCGCTTCGCCGGGCCTTTCAGATGGTGCTTTCCTTTCCCCATTCGTGCCTTCTTGGCAAGATGCCGCTCCATCAGCATCTGATCAATATTCTCATTGGTGTACCATCTTCCGCTCTGGTGAATCGCATATGCACCTTTGCCGAGTGCCATCGCTGCCACGCCGTAATCCTGTGTCACTACCACATCACCTTTCCGGCATACATTGATCAATGCATAGTCTACGGCATCGGCTCCTGCTCCGATCACTTTAATCTCCGAATAATCCGATTGCAACACATGATTGGTATCACAGAGCAGCACGCAGGGCAGCCCCTGCTGCCTTGCAATCTTTTCTACAATTCTTGTTACCGGACACGCATCCGCATCTACTAAAATCTGCATCTCACATTCCCCGCTTACAGCTGATATCCCATCTCATACCATTCCTCGCCACCCCAGGTCGAGTTCGCCGTTCCATGGTTCTCATAGCCCATGCCCTCATACATTTTTATCTTATTTTCCAGGCAGGTTAAAATCAGCAGCTTTCTTTTGTTTGCCTTCTCTCTACGGATATATTCTGATACGATTTTCCTTGCTAAACCCTGTCCGCGATACTCCGGCAATACATCTAATCCAAGCAGCATAACTACCTTTCCATCCGGATCATGCAGTCCCGCATCTGTGAAAAACTCATCCCGGAACTTCTCTTCATTCGTTGCGATTCCGTTAAAAAATCCTGCCATCTTCCCATTTTCTCTATCAATCGCTACCAGAAATAAATCTGCTGCCACCTTCACCCTTGCCCGCATAGCTTCTGCCGAGCAGGCCTCATTCGGTGGGAAACAGATCTGCTCTATCGTAATTGCCTCTTCAATCTCCTCCGGCTCAATCGTTCTGAATTCAAATCGAGTATCTAATTCCTGTTGGTTCATTTTATAACTCCTTTGTACTTTCTTGTGTTCACTGTTCTCTGTTTCATCCCATGTTTTATGACTTGCGATTCAGTATATATCCCATCGCACCTCCGACAATTCCGCCGACAATGTGTGCCATATTGGAAATATTGTCCTTCACTGCGAAGCAATCATAGACCTGCTGCCCGATAAAGATTACGGCAACCAGAATAAATGTAATCGGGATTTCTCCCTGCTTAAACTCCGTAAAAGATGCCAGCAGGATAAACGCAAATACAACACCGCTTGCGCCGCAGAGTGCGATGTTCCAGAAAAATATGTAATTGATCAATCCGGTCGCCAGTGCTGTGATACCAATTACCTCCAGCAGGGTCTTCGACCCGTATTTCTCCTCCAGCATCGGTCCCAGAATCAGCAGGTACATCGCATTTCCGAGAAAATGCTCCCAGCCGCTGTGTCCGAATACATGCGTGATCAGCCGCAGATATGTAAGCGGATTCCGAAGGGACGAATGGTAGGTCATAAATAACAGCTCTGTAATTCTTCCCTGCGTCAGGACTCCGGCCAGTGTGGCAGCGAAGCAGATCGCTACGAAGCTTAAGACAACCGGGGAATTGAATGTGATTCTTAATTTGTGTTTCATGGATGGCTCCTTATTCATGTAAATATATCTTGATCTTTATCTGTACCCAGTTTCCCCTTTTCTCTTTCTCAGATATTCTTCCGAAAAGAAGTTTACCTGCATCCATCAGCCTCGCAAAGACAACGTTGTCTTTTTTCGGAACATATCCAATCTTTGTACCGCTTGTCGTCCGGATTACGATTGCCTGCGGATCATACCGGTTATCCGGCTCCCGAAAGAACTCTATCTTGTCATCTACTTTCAAAAACGGTTCCAATTCTTCTATTCCTTCTACATGTGTAGTCCCCGCTATATATGTATCAAACAAGAATATATCTCTCTCATATGGCTTCGGTATCATTAATTCACCATTTGCACCATGAAACAGGCTGACAAGTCCGCTTCCTTCCGGCTTTATAAGGTCTCCCATACTCATTCTCCTAACATTTCTTTAATTTTATCCTCATAGATTTTAATACATTCCGTATAATGTTGCAATATTTCTTCCAGCTCTGCTTTCCTCTGTGCCAGCTTGTCCTCATCCTCCAGAATCTCTTTCATTGTATATGGATAGTCCTGCTTAATCTTCGCAATGGAATCCCGAACCGACCGGATCATCTCCTCCAGACGTGCCTTTTCCTTCCGCAATCTGCTGATAGAATCCTCATTGTTCATATAGGCGATGTCATCCCCAAGCATTGCGCTGATTATCCGCAATGTTTCTAAATCTCCATTCTTATAAGCCTCAACTGCATGATGAAATAACTCCAGCTGCTCCGGCGAAATATCCGGATGAATATCCGGATGCAATGCCTTTACAATCTTTCTATATAACCTCTTTAACTCCTGGCTCTCATCCTCCGGTAACTGCTCACTCTGACTGCGATCCAATGCCTGATTCATCTTATCTATCTGTTTATTCAGATTCTCCACATATTCCGCAAACTCCCAATCCAGTATCCCGGTTATGTTTTCCAAGTCTATCTTCTCCTGCCGGTTCTTCCTCGCCTGAATCAGTTCAATCTCTCTCTTTAACCGCAGCGCCGTACACTGTGCCTCATATGCACGATATTCCAGACTGCCAAGCTTCAACATATACTCTATCTCTATGTTTTTGCAGATAACAAAGCGCAGCTCATCGTACTCCAGCATCAACATGGATAATTCCGTTCTGAACCTTTCAACCTCTGCTTTTAAGTTTTCGTATTCAGGAAAAACAATCAGTTCCTCCACGAGCATCCCTCTTTTCTTATACTGTCATATATCGCATATTACTGTATAGTATATTTTTTCTTATAATTGCAGCCTGACTTTGCATATCTGCTGCAACCCCAAAATCTTCCATACGGTCCGTTTATTAATTTCATCGGAGCCCCACATTTCGGACACACATTGGAATCTGCCCGAATTTCGGATGGATATTGATTAATTAATTCCTGTGCAAATTCTGAAATATTGTTATTTACAATCACAAGCCATGTTCGTTTCCTGGCCCGTGTCAATGCAACATAATATAATCTCCGTTCCTCCGCATAAGGATATTCTTCCTTCTTTTCTAATAGCAAATCAACTATCCTCGGATTCTGCACCCTACTCGGAAACCCAAATTCATCCGCCTTATTATTAAGTACAAATACATAATCAGCCTGTAACCCCTTTGACTTATGTGCTGTATAAAAACAGATATCCAAATCTTCCCTGCCATATAGCACTACTTTATCAATATGCTTGGCATTATCATATCGCATTAATAAGTTGCTATTTTCTTTTAGCATTATTTGATCTTTTTTATATCTTCCTATCAAATAAACCGAACTATTCTTCGGTAATGATCTCATCACATCACACATTGCAGCAATTGCTTCTCTTTCCGTATATCCAACCACCTCATTAAGCACATACTGTTCCTGCATACTTCCTTTAGAAATAATTCTTTTCTTCAATTGCTCTGGATTTCTCATAATAAATCCACCCGAAACATCTGCCATTCTCTGTGGAAAACGATAAGTTGTTTCTATCCTGCTTATTTCTACATTTCCCCAATATTTATAAAAATGTAAAATGTAATTAATATCACTGCCATTGAACCGATATATGCTTTGCCAGTCATCCCCTACACAAAACATACCGTAATTCCTTTGGGTTCGCATTGCTTTCAATAATTGATACTGTCCGCCTGATAAATCCTGATACTCATCAACAATGATATACTTGTACGGATGTAAATACTTTCCGGCTTGTACACAATCCGTTGCATAATTCAGCATGTCTGCAAAATCGATTTCATTTCTTTGTAGCAAAAATGCCTCATAATCATCAATGATGGGATTGATCAATTTCACAAGGATCACCTGTTCCGGCATTCTTTCCTCACATAATTTCAGCAATTCTCCAGTATTAATTCTCTTTCCTTTCATTAAGCATAATACTGTTTGAACGATTTTTGATAAATCATCCATTATCTTATCTGATCTGTTTTCATTTGTCATTCTCCGAAACAACTCCGCAACGTCTATTTCCTGCATCCGTATAGTATGCTTCTCTAAACTCAGCCTTAATTTTTCAAGCAAATTTCCTTCCATAAAGTCATATGCATAACATTCAATTAAGGTTGTATTATATTTTTTATGTACTTCCCTCTTCCACTCCATTCCTTCGCAATATGCCTGACTTGCATTCATCCCATTTTTTCCTTTAAAATATTCAGGCACCTGCTTGTTTCTGTCAATTCCATAGTATTCTATATAAATATCATAATCAGGCAAATAAAAATCCGGATAGTATTGATCATATTCTTCTGTCCGTGTATCATATTTATATCGTTCTTCGTACTTATATCGAATACCGTATTGTGTCAAAAAATTAGCAATTGTCATCTCTCCATAACTTTTCACCTGTTCTCCCAAAACTGTTATTGGTGGATTTGCATTGAAATAGCAATTGTATTTTTCTACATTGTCAAAATCTATTTCTGATTTTGTATGCAGGCGATGATATAAAATATATTTTATAAAAAGTTGTGCATATTCCTCGTCTGCTAAATGTTCTTTAATTTTTTCTTTTACCAACTTATCTATATCACAATTACAAATATAGGGTGCTTTTCCATTTACTTTTCGCAATATCCCCAACCCCAGACTATGAAACGTAGATACCTGCATTGGGACTTGCAAATATGAATACAATCTCTTCTCCATCTCATCGGCTGCCGCCCGTGTAAATGAAAGTATACATATTTCATTTGCCTCACACATTTTCTTATCCAATAAGTATTTCACTTTTCCAAGAATGGTTGTTGTCTTACCGGTTCCGGCACCCGCAACTACTAATTGATTTAGTGGATTTTTAACGATTGTCTCCATCTGTTGACGATCTAAAGATTTTCCCTCCACCACACCAACTACTTTATATGCATCCATAACAGCTATATCCATGAATCTTCTATTGTGAATCTGTATTTCACTGTCCAACTCACTTAATCTTGCTGCAAACGCTGTGTACTGTTTTATGCATTCTCTCCGCTTTTTCTCCAGACCATATAGATACACCATTACACCCGCTCTAAGAGTTCCAACCTGTTTATCTATATGCTCCACCTGATTTTTCCAATAATTCTGTTTAACTCGATAATCGTATACGTATAAGTATGCATTTTGTTTTAAATAATCCTCTAATTCACTGCTAAGTCTACTCACCTCAGCGGTGCATGCTTCTATAGATAGCATCATCTCGTTTTTATTTTTAGTAAATTTACTATGCATACTATTTAACATCTTACTGAACTCCCATTTTTATATCATCTCATACTGCAGGCATTCATATTTCAGCCGGCTGCCTTCCTGTACTTCTGCTGGCAGCAATGCCCGTGCAACCAGCTTCACATCCTCTGTTTCAATATCTGTCCGTTTCAGATTCGCATAATCTCCATCAATTGATACTACTTCATAATACCAGGTTTCCATCGTTTCTGTCTCCTTTCATGCCTGTGTCCGGCAGCAAAGCTCCATGCCTGCCTCTCCCGAATCGCCACAAAATCTCCGATTATAATATGCCAAAACATGACCGACTCTCTGTTATTTAACTTTTTACTCACTAATCGTGGAGTAGGAGTTGGTAGTCTTCTTTTCTGCTACCTATTTGATTGTCATATATTTTTTGCATTATAGCGAACAATGTCAATGTAAAAAATGCACCCGATGCGAAATAATCAATTACCTTTACAGGCATTCTCTTAATCTGTCTGCTCAAGTATTCTTTTTACTTCATTTTCTATGACATTTCTACGACATTTTCTGTGACATTCCTCTCTTCATTATAAGAGTTACTTAAACCAAATTTGTACCTTTAATCAATTCAGTTTTTACCTTCTCCTTGCTTCCACACATAGAGCTTTTACATTCAGGAATACTCTATATCTCATTTTTATTCTATGAATACATACTTTCCCTTTCCTTTACCATTCACCACTTTAACAACTTTCATGTCTCTAAGCTTTGTCATGACTGCTCTTGCTGTGGATGGTGAGCAATCAAGAATTTCTTTTATTTCTTTTGTTCCAAAAATCTGATTTTTCTCTATTTCATCATACACCTTAAGAATATTTGCCTTCGAAGGTTCATTATATTTTTGCTGCTCAATCGCCGACTTTATCATATCAACCGCCGATTTTTTATCGTCAATCGCCGACTTTTCTTCTTCAATCGCCGGATTTTGGTAATCAATCAACGACTTATTGACTGCAACAGCCAATTTTTTTAATGAATCAGCAGTTTTTTCAACAATAGTTTTTCCAACTTTTGAATTATAAATAACCGCCTGCAACATAAAAGCATTTGTATGATAAACTGGATCTTTTAGTCCAACCTGCTCTAACTCATTACACATACGATTAACACCTTCGCCAAATTCTTTTACAAATTTATAGTTCTTTAAAAACTCTGCAATCTTAGGGTTTCTGGAAAAATGTGTGAATCGTATATTGTCCGCTCTTACAAGTCCCGGAAGTTTTCCTGGGCTTTCAACTACTATATGGTCATCAAACATTTTAATCTGAATATCTGTACCGGTAATACTGTAAGCACGATGAGTAACAGCATTTACAATCAATTCCTGTCTGACAAACTTAGGATATTCCTCATCTGTAACAAACGTTCCATCTGGTCCAAGATATGTTTTTTCTTTTACCTGCGTGTCCAAATATGCAATTGCCTCATTTATCATGTTAAGCAGTGTGCCTTCAAAGATGACATCCTTTATAACATTCATTTCTGTTCCAAATTTTTCTTCTGTTCCCTCATAACGTATAAAACGAATCCTTGCACGAGGGAAGAAATTTTGCGGATTCTTTCCAAATAACAAAATTGCAGCGGTACTTATTTGAATCTCGCCATCTTTTTCTTTTATGAACCCTCTGTTTTCTTTGAGATATTCTAATGGACTTTTCCCATAATCAATCTTATCTGTATATTCTCTTACAAAGTCCATATCTATATCATCTATTGTAGCATCGGGTACCGCTTTATCTTCAAAGTATCGTTCTCCCTTGTCATAATTAAGCTGAAGGCGTTCTTCAAAAGTCTGTAATTTAGATTTATCACCAACTCTTAAGAATACATCATCTGCCTGATTTGCATGCACTTGTGGACTTGCATCAATATGCATTACAAGTACATGATTCTCTCTTCCCTTTTCATCGATACAGGGAACTTTTTCTATTCCAACTTTAATAGTCGGATTACAGAAATCAAATGGCACTCTTAGAAGTTCATTTAACTTCTTGGTTTCAAAATCAATGCCTTCAATTCTTTTTGTCTTATCGGTTATACCTATTGCAATATCTCCACCATCCGCATTAGCAAATGCAACAATCGGTATTGCTAAATCCTTAGGAGAAATATTTATACTTTTTCTATCAAATGTCTGATTTTCTTCCTTTGATAAAATTTCTTCAATCGTCATTGCATTCACCTCCCGTTTAACTTATATTTTTCATTTATCTTATCATGTTTTATTTGTACTGTTGTTCTTAATTCACTAGCATGTATCTTTTTCATATCTATATATGCTTTACAATATTTAATAAATTCTGGACGTGCCTCCTCGTTTATGTAATTGATTTCTTTTTTTATTTTTGCAATAAATCTATCCATCTCTTCCGATTCCGATTTGAATTTTTCAAGATTATTAATATTTTCTTTAATCTTCTCAAGTTCTATTTTTAAATCATTTTCTTTTTCGAATGTTCCCTGAATCTTATATAATCTAATAAGTTCTTCTGTGTTACTTTGTATCTGTTTCTCTATATTCAGTGATTCTATGCACCCTTGCTCCTGATTTAAATATTCGAGACAGTTCTCTCCTATTTCCAACATAGCAATGTAATGTTTTTCCATATCATAGAACATATCCCTTAGTTCATGCATTACTTTTTCATCTGCACATGGTGAAAAATCACAATTCTCACATTTCTTAAAATCATCACATAACTTTGTTAATATTTCAAATTTTACATGTGCCCGCTCTATGTTCGCCCTACTATCTGCCAAAACTAGTCTGCCCTCATAATTATCATTTTTAGCCTGTTGTAATAATGCTTTATAGACCATGCCCATATTAAAACTCTGTGTCACTTCTACTAAAACATCTTCTTCTCGCCTCACCTCTTCCAAATACTGTCTTGTATTTTCTTCTTGCAGTTGCTTTTTCCTGTCCTTATTGGAACATATATACACTAAGCATATTCCCATAAAAGAAATGCCAATAGCAATATATTCTTTCCAAAAGTCTAACCATTCAACATTATTTAAACCGCATGCAGTTAATGTCATCCCTGTATTTATGTATATAATGTCTGTAATCATCAGTCCTACATTAATTAATATTGAAGCAATAATAAATGCCACCATAATAAAAATCAAAATTTTATTTTTAAAAATATCTTTCCTCTTTTTTGTTTTTTCCATACACTAACCTCATCACCTATTTTTATGATAGTTATAATAGTCCCACGTTTATTTACTTAATTCGATCTCTGCTTCTATGGTATTATTTATCCTTTCTATTGCCTGCTCACTATTTTGTTCCACAATAGCTTCATGTATACAATCTTCTACTAATACCAATAATACAAAAAGTACCCATTCAATTTTCTCATGAATAGGTACCTTTGTCAATTTCTTTGTCAAACATTCGTTCGAATTTATGAAATTTAGTTTAATTTTGATCACTCAAACTCCTCTTTGCCAAGTTGTTACGTGGTATTTTTTGTTGGCTTTTACGGCAGAAATCTGGGCGTTTTGTCCGTATTGTATCTATTGCGTGGATTTTCGAGGGATTGTATTGTCATTTTGTTGTCACGAACTTCCAAATCAATTATATTCCCACTAATACTTTATCAATAGTAATTCTTTTAAATCTTTTATCATCATTTCATATTTTCTTTTTAAGGAATCAAAATATGTATAGGAATATATCCAAATACTAGCTGCTGCAACAAAAACGAGTAAAAATGTGGCCAAATATATCCAATTTGTAAAATCTATGCCCATCAATCCCATATTTTCAAATGAAATAGCCAGAACACCTGCAAAAGCAGAGAAAATAGTTAAAATAATACCATTACGTCTTTTTTCCTCTTCATTCTTCTTATCTACATACTCTTGATAAATATTTATTAGTTCATTCAACTTTTCTTCTGTCTTTATACCAAATTCTGTAACCAAAACACCTTCCAATATTTCAAGTTTTTTCTTATGAGAATCCACATATTTATCCATATGTTTCTTTTGGTCCTTATTGTCTATCCCCAAAAGCACAAACAATGCAACCACACAAACAATAACACCAATAAAATACCATAATAGTTTGGGAAATAATAATATTGTCAAAATCATTTCTGCACAGGCCGCAAACATTACTACCAAGCATGTGATAACAATCCTTTTAACTTTTGGCTCAAACCTGTCAAATCCTTGTTCCACATCTGGACACTTCTTTTTTTCTTCTTGATATAATTTTAAAATGTAATACTCCATCCTGTCTCCTCTCTATCGTATATCAGGCGTATTTCTAATGTAACTAAATTCTTATACATATTACTTATTCCACAATTGTCTATTTACCATAAATCGGAACAATAGGAACATTAAACAAATATTCCCTGCAAGAGTAGCACATCCACACGCCGATACAATGTAATACACAACTCCTTTATTTACAACAAGTTCCATTTTTGAGGCTAACACCATCGAAATGCATGATATGATTATGTTTATTATTCCAATACATACCGCAGCATTCAGATAACTTCTCAAGACTCCAAGCTGAGATTTTCCAGCCAATTCCGAATCTTCTTTTCGTTGCATCTTTTTTGCAAGTTCCGAAGATACCAAACTCGAAAATGAGGTCATATAAATTGCTAAAATAATTGATACAACAGTAATGCCGTCTGAAGCAATAACTGCATAATCCACACTAAACAAATACGATATTGCACCCAAAAAAAGCATTACTAACATTAGCATTACTCTATGTTTTTTATACATATCATCACCTTATCTTTTCAAAAAAACACCTTTCCACTTCTTCATTGTCATATCTTTCATCCTCATTTTTCCGAGTTAAAATCTCAATATTTTTTACAACCGAAGAAAAATCAAAACTCTGTTCAATTCCAGAATCATCAACGCCAATAAGAACTATATCTTTGAAATATCCTTGTTCTCTCTTCTGTTTTATATTTTGTATACCATTTCTCAGACTTCCTATTAATGTGTTCGGATATTCAATCTGCATAGTTATTTTCTCTGGCATATCTAAGCCCAATTCACTAACCTGTTGCATAAATATGGATTCATTATCAACAACATTCATAATGTTTCGCTGTTGTGTGAACTTAAGCTTCTTTAAATATTTAATCGCATCTTGAAATTCATCAAGCGAAGAATAAACATTTTTTATAATAACATCGGCTTGTAATTCTTCTGAAAGATACTCTTTTATCATACCCTTTTTAGCAATATCACTTATGTAGACCAAATGAGTTTCACTATCAATAATAACAAATAACTGTTTCCTTAATTCTACCTCGTTCTTTTTTCTAGTGTTTTTATGTTGTTTTTCTTTCATTGTATCGAGTACAACCTCTCCATATAATTTAGAATTATCATACTGGCAATACATCCATAAATATCTATTCTCCACATACTTTCGCTCTATTAAGTAAACTTCATTTCTATGCTCATACTTATTTTTTGCACCAAAAACAAGCTTGCTTATATCATCTCGTGTTATACTTTTATTTTCTACTATCATATGCAATGTTTTGAATATCAATTTAATCACTTCCTTTGCCACATAATCCTTACGCCATCATTCTCTTCTTCTCTCCTACATTTTGAATAACAACATATGATTTTCTACCGCCTCTAACTGCGCCTTTGCAAACTCTGCAATTGGTTCTGCAACTGCTAATGCTAATCTAACCGGAACAGCATTTCCAATCTGTTTATAAACTAAATCCAACTTTGCATTATCGTTTCTACTGCTTGTACCTCTGCTAAATTCATACCAATCCGGAAATGTCTGAATTCTTGCAATTTCCTTCACTGATAGGCGCCGATTATTTTCTTCTCCATCACTAAAGATATACTTATCCTTACCTACATGTTCCATAGGTGCTCCTGCCGGATGGATAGGTGCCTGTCTACCGGATGCTTGAATCGTAAAACTTGGTTGTGACCAAAGTTTTTTTCGATTACGTGACATAAAAATAGTAGAATACGAGCCTATAAAATAATCTCCCGGATCATCCTCTAAATCACCAATTGCATCACGAAGTGTTACCACTTCTTTCAATCCATCAATACCATACCCATGTGTAGGTTCCGGATGAACGTATTCAAAGTCTATATCATTCCTGACACCAACCAAAATTACTCGTTCTCTTATCTGTGGCACACCATATTCTGCCGAGTTTAAAAGCTTGTGATATATTGTATAGCCTGCTGCTGCAAAGTCCTGAACAATTTGTTTGAAAACCTCTCCCTTTCCAAGAGTCATCATTCCTTTTACATTCTCGGCCACAAAAATTTTTGGTTTGCTCTGCATCAGGCAACGAATAAAATGCAAGTATAAAAAGTTCCTCTTATCATCAACCAATCTCGGTCCAGCCTCTGAAAAGCCCGGGCAAGGGAAACCGCCTAATACAATATCTGCCTTGGGAAACTCCTTTATTTTTCTTATATCACTCTTGTCCATGTATATATATTTACTTGCATTCTGTGCATAGGTTTCTCTTGCTTCATCAAATATATCGTTTACATAAATCGTATTAAATACATTATTATTGATATTTTCATCAAAGACCTTTTTGTCGGCAAATGCTGCTTCCATGACTTCTTCGCCCATAACTGCTTTTAAGCCTGCTAGTTCAAAGCCCAAATCCAGACCACCGCATCCCGAAAATAGCGACAGCAGGTTCCACTTATTTGGATCATAGTTGAGCTTATCAAACTCAATGTCTTCACTACAATCCGCAAATGCCTGTCTTTCTTCTTCAATTTTTTTATTCAGAAGTGCTTTTACTTCATCAACTTCATAATCCGGAGCGGGTTTAAATTTACCACGCCCTCTTTCTTCTAAAATAACAGCCATGTTATCACCTCTATACTATTTTATCGGTTCCCGAATTATCCTCATCAATATCATCTGTTGTTCTGATGTTTAACTTCCGCATATAATGAATAAGTCTTTCAGCTACCTCATCACCTTTTACTATCAAGGGCTTGTCAAAAACAAGTTCGGGAACTAATCTATTATCAATTGCATCCCAATTTACTTGAACTGATAACGGTCTATTCCCATCCCATTTTTCAGCAAACGTTCTGTAATTCAAAGCCTTACACGCAAAATAAATATCCGGGTGCATCATTACATATTCTCTTATAGGAATCATTTTATCTATTACATCCTGCGCAGAATGAACATTCTCATCCATCAATATGTAGTTAGCCACACCACTATCTCTTATAATCTGCCCACAAACACTCGCATTTTTCTTGTCTGGCGAAAGATTACTTCCTGCATAAACATCTACTACCTGTTCATCTGTAAGTAACATTTTCCCAGATAAGTCCCCACCACTTTTATTAAGCAACTCGAATTTCCATCCAAGGGTAATCGAACCCTTTTCAGTTCTTCTAAATCCATTTTTATAGATCAGCATTCGCTCATAAAATTTATCCTGAATAGCTGTAGTAGATTGCTCTATAATATCTATCCAATCTTCACCAAATAATTGTTCTGCACGTTCTGCACTCATCTTGTTTTCAATAAAATCCGCATTTTCTTTCTTATAGGAAATTTTTATTTCGACTTCATCTTCACAAGATTCTGCCAATATATAAATATCCGTTTTCGGTTCACCTTTATGACATGTTGGTTTTCCAGATAACATTACTGTATATCCTTTCCCATTGAAGACAAATTCTGTCCCTTTTGACATAAATTCTAATATTCTTCTTTCCGCAGCACCAAAATCACCCATGGCAAACCTCCTAATACTGTTTTCTACAAATTTCATCTTTCTCTATATTTGCAAATGAATTAATGTGCAATTCCCCAATATCAGTTGCGTTTTTCCGGATAAAATCAAACAATTCCGGATAATTATCCAAATAATAATACATTTGAGGACATACAAAATTGGGATTAAACTTACGAAGTGTTTCTAATTCTATTTCCTTTGTCATCTGAAAAGACAACACCGGCATTGCATAAGTATGTCTTGCCAGGAAATCATCTATCCGTTCACACACCTCTTTGTCTGCTTTGTATTGTTCTTTCCATGTGTTAATATCAATTCTCTTGCCTAAATGAATCCTTCCAACTATCATTTTTGCTGGAAAACTGACATACATATATGCCATTATTTCTTCGTTTGGAAATGTTCTTCTATACTCAAATATCTTGCTACCATCCATAATTTTATTGTACCATTTTGGTTTGAAGCTCAATAACATTGTTCGCATTACAATTTACTTCCTTACAAATAATTAGAGAATTGCCTATCCAACAACATTATACCTATCCTATGTGTCCAATAATCAGGACTTGTATTAGCAATTTTACTTAAAATAGCATTTCCATTCATCGAAATAAAGACAAAATCCCAAGATAATTTTACCACAATCAGCCCAACTTCTCCACATTAAATTTCTATCTTCTTTGTGAATTTATCCATCACCTCCCTCTCCCAACATCCTTTACCTTCTCCCCAACCCACTCCATAAACTTCTCGAGCAGATTAATCCCGCCAATCACAAACTGTTTCATAAACTCATACGCCTTTTCCAGCTTTTCCTTGAGGCTACGGTTTTCCTCCCGCAATATCTGATTCTGATACCTCAGCTCTATCACCTGCTCCTTCAGATAATCATCTCCATCGACCGCACCAAGCAGTTCCTTCTTAAGCCTTTCCACCTCTTCCAGTTCAAATTCAGCCCGTTCAGTCTGTAATTTTGCAGTATCCGATATCATCATCCATTTGTCTGCCTCTTTTTTCGCCATCTCAACTTCCTTCTGTTTATCTGTGAGCTTATCAACATTCTCATAATATTCCAGCCGTAATTCCGAATTTTTCAAGCGTAAATCCGTTGTTTCCGACTGTAATTTGTGATTTTCAGCTATGGTATCGTCAAACTTCTTTTGAGTCTCAGACTGTTCTTTTCTAAAACGATCCCGCTTACTTTCAATTTCTTTTTCCAGAGACTCAATCCGTTCCTCTTTTAATTCCAGAACAACCTGTGCGCCCTCTATCTCCTCCTCAAGTGCATCCACTTCTTTTGCCCTCTCCTTCTTTTTATAATCCAGTACGGATAAATGCATATTGTGTGTATCTTTCTTTTTCCAGTCAATTCCGTACCAGCTCATAATAAGAGCAATATTATCTTTCTCTGCCTCCGCCCACTGCCTCCATTCAGTGTTCCCTTTGCCTTCACTTACAAATCCTCTGGTAGCAAGTGCCGCCTTAAGACTTGTCTTTGTCTCCAATCCTCTCTTGCAACCGGATACCCAAGGGACAAAATTCAGATGCAAATGCGGTGTTTCCTCGTCCAGATGAATATAAGCACCAATCACATATAACTGCGGATTACAAAGCTGGAACATTTTTACATAATCCTTCAACACCCATGTTGCAACCTCAGCAGCCGAACTGCCCACTCCGGTATCATCCTTATTGCCAATTTGAACAATTACCTCATAAAATAATTTTTCCTGCTTACTCCTGGATATCTTTTCATAATAGCTTTTAATCTGCCTGTCCTTGCGTTTCTGTTTTGCATTGTATTCCTTAAGTGCCTTGTCAAACAGTTTATGATAGACTTGCTTAATATCCTCGTGAATAAGTGTGATATTATTTTTGGTGCGGCTGGCATCCACATTGTCCGCGATAAAGCTTCTTGTGTTGTGCCCGATAGAACCCTTCCCATTCATAAAACTGATTGTTCTTTCCATTGTCAAAATCCTCCTCTTTCGTTATATATGTAAGCATTTCTTTCTTATCCGTAACGAGTGCCGGATACGGCACGAGACAGCAAATTTCTTTGGGAAGGTTTTGTTACTTTTGTCAAAAGTAACGCAAAAGCACTTTTGACAGCTTCGCTATCAAAAATGCAGACCCGCAAGCGGTTTTTGCGCTCCTCGCCGGAGTGGCTGTACGGCTCTGGGAGCCGGATAAAGCTCCCTTGAGGGAGCTTATGAGCCGCAGATATGCGGCATATCATTTACCATACATGGCTCCTTTAATACCCATACCGACTCCTAATGAAAACAGTTCACCACATCATGCAATACTACCTCCTCTGCTATCATTCTTGCCTGTGTTCGTAGCCGGTACATTTCCACAAAAGAATTTGCCTGCTTCGGTTTATGTTCGCCCATCCATTCCTTTTCAATATCCTCCAGCAGCTCATAGGCAACCTCATTTACCTCTGCTGCCTTATCATGTAATTCTCCAAACCGCACCAGACTTTTGTATCGCCGCGGATACTCCGTCCGTATGTAATCAATCCACATGTGCCCGTATTTCCCAACATCTATGTTTTTCTCCTCGCCACCTAATGTAATCAACGGATAAAAAATGCCGTCTTTTTCTATGTATTTCACACCTAATTTTTCAAATAATGTTTCTTCACTCATAGCAGTCACTTCCTTTATACAAAATATCTGTTATTCCTCATTTGGTACTGTTAGTTTCTTCATATCTGCCAATGTTCCCGCTTGTTCCTTGAAACCTTCCAATATTTCCAGCATGGAGCGGATGGGAGTAAGTAACTCCCCATCCATATCCGATGCCTTTTCAATCCTTTCAAGCTCACGCTCAATCCTTTGCAGGTTCTGCCGGAATTGCACCAACATCAACGGATTGCCTGTAGCAACCACCTTTTGATGAAGAACACTCTGGATTATATAATCCTGCTTGGTACGAAATCCGCTGAGCTTCACTCTGTTATTCAACTCCTCGTTTTCCTCCGGGGACATGCGGAATGCTATTGTAACATTCCGCCATCTGTTTTTATCATCTCTATTCTTTTCTGACATTGACTAACGCCTCCCTTTCCGTTTCCAATTGTGCTACCATATCCGTCTGCACCGTTGGAAATAAATGTGCATAATGATATGTGATATCTACCGCCTCATGTCCGACTCTTTCCCCTATTGCCAATGCAGAAAATCCTAAATTGATTAGCAATGAAATGTGCGAATGTCGTAATCCATGAATTCGTATTCTCTTCACTCCTGCAAGCTTTGCACCTCTATCCATCTCATGATGCAGATAACTTTTTGAAATAGTGAAAATTCTGTCATCATCCCTTATTCCATAAAGGCTGCTTATAAAATCCTCCATCTCTACAGCAAGAAAATCCGGCATGACAATTGTTCTGTTACTCTTTGGTGTTTTCGGATCTGTAATCACATCTTTGCCTTCCAGCCTCTGATATGACTTATTTATCCGAAGAGTTTTCTTTTCAAAATTAAAATCAGCTGGTGTTAGGGCAAGCAGCTCACCTTCTCGAATCCCTGTCCAATAAAGCATTTCAAATGCATAATATGAAATAGGCTTATCTGCCACGCACTCTAAAAATGCCTGAAATTCATCCTGCGTCCAGAACTCCATTTCCTTATTTTCTTCTTTGCCCATGGTTCCGGCTTTTCGTGCCACATTATCTTTCAGTCCATACATATTTACTGCATGATTTAATATGGCACTGAGCTGATTATGGATGGTTTTCAGATAGGTAGGGGAGAATAACTCCCCATTATCCTTCTTCAGCTTCATAATCTCATTTTGCCACTGGATGACATCCGAGGTTCGAATATCATCCAGTTTTCGTTTCCCGAAATAGGGCAGAATCTTTGTCTCAATAATGTGCTTCTTTGTCAGAAAAGTATTGCGCTTTATTCTCGGCTCTAAATCCGTCAGATAAATATCCACAAAACTTTTGAAACTCATACGAATACTCTGATCCTCTTTCAGCTTGAAATTTCTCTCCCATTCAAGGGCTTCGCTCTTCTTGGCAAAGCCCCTCTTGGTTTTCTGTTTCCTTGCTCCGGTCAAATCCTTATAATAGGTTCTCACCTCCCACATTCCAGTCTTATTATTCTTGATAACCGCCATCTATCCAACCTCCTTATCCGTAGATAGCCCGTAGATTCGTTTCATAAAATACTGTGTACTGACACGCCCTTTTATTGTCACGAATCCATCAGCCTCAAGTTCTGCATTCAGCCGTCGTATCAGTTTATAGGAATACGATAGTGAAACTCCCAGCATTTCCATGACATCCTGCGCGGTCAAAAATCTCTTGTTCTCCATAAGCTAATGCCTCCTCTCTTTCGTTTTTATTATTCAGTTCATTTCCGAACGGTTATGATGTGTATTATATTAACAGTTCATTTTTGCACTGTCAATACTATTTATCAAAAAACATTTCATTTTTGCACTGTTGATGATATAATATACACAGATGCATGTTTTGTACCTCGTGTCTTCGTGCATGCTACAACACTCATTACACGAATAAGGAGCAGTAAAAATGGGCGAGAAATTCACCAGCCGGGTAGGCTATTTGATTCGTAATTTCAGAATCGCATCTGACATGACGCAAAAGGAATTAGCAGATAAATGTGGATTAAACGAATCCACTATCAGAAACTATGAACTCGGAAACAGATATCCGGATGAAGCAACTTTATTAAATATTGCAAACAATCTTGGGGTCAGCTTTTATGCATTATCTGACCCTGATGTAGCAAATATTTTCAGTGCACTTCATGTGCTGTTTGACATTGAATGGGCATACGGATTACGTCCTACTATGAAAGATGGAGAAGTATGCTTCAAATTTGAAGAGCGGCTTCCTAGTGCCGGTCCCCGTCCACAGGAATACCTTAATAACTTCCGAAAGATGGTTGAGTATTGGGCACGTTTACGAGACAAGCTAGAGGATGGAGAAATATCAGAAACGGAATACTATCTCAAAGAGATAAAGTACCCAATAAACCCAACAGACCCAAATAAAGAGTATACTGTTTCGTTAAATCTTGATGATGACGACCAGCTACTTGTTCAAAATATGGATGAATATGACGATGCAGAAGAAACTGCTGAATTGTTAAAAGACTTGTTTCCAGATTTCTCTTATGTGAAGAGGAAAAGGAAACCGAAGTAAAAACACTCTACTCACAATATTTACACTTTATATTAAAAAAAAGAGGAGATAAACTATGAACACAACTTATGAAACCTTCAAAAAGGATAATCGACTAAAGCTATTCGGACATGAAGATGCAGGAAAAGAAGATAATTCAAGATTGACATCTTACTACTATAAAACCTTACAATACGAAGATGTTATGTCTGATATAAAATTACAAATAGTTACTGGCGAAAAAGGGACTGGAAAATCTGCTCTTTTAAAAATGGCATTTATCGAAACTTCCAATACCGATATAGTTCCAATATGGATCAGATTAGATGACTTGTCAGAGTTATATTCAGAAATATTAAATTCTGAAAATTTATACCAACTTAAAACCTTATGGAAACGTTCAATAAGCAAACTTGTAATCATGAATCTTGCCTCACATATGAGTTTTGTAATGGGTGAAGATTATGAAAAAGCATTGCAATGGGCATATGACACGGGATACACAACAAGAGATTTCATTTCACGCTCTGCAAAAATTCTAAAGCCAATGTATGATAAATATATCTCCTTAGATAATGAATCTGATTCTTGCGGAGAACATCGTTCCCTACAAAGAATGATTACCAACAAAAAAGTTCGCCTCTTTTTTGATGATTTTGACTTAGATTGGCAAGGCAAAGCCTCCGATGTACTAAAAATAAAAAGTCTACTCTTATCATTAAGTGATATCACTAGCGATATGGATGGTCTTTCAGTCCGTATAGCATTACGTACCGATGTATATGAAATGATAAGAAATGAAGAGTTTTCCGACAAATTTGAAAGTTCCTTAATAAAATGTCAGTGGAACAATCAAGAAATCATGAAAGCATTAGCCAAACGCATTTGTGCATATTTTAACGAGCCTTTTGATGAAATAAATACATCAGACCCAAAGACATTGCAATATAACATAGTAAAGTATTTAAATCTTATTTTCATCCCACATTTTGACGAAAGTACTCGTGTTTGGGCAAATGCTCCAACACATCGAGTAATATACTCATTAATACGACGCAAACCAAGAGATATGGTAAAATTATGTCATAGCATTGCAGAAGAAGCATATCGTAAAAAAATTACCATTATAGATTCTTCTTGCTTTTTAGCAATATTGGAAACTTATTCTCAAGAACGTTTAAAAGATTTAGTCAATGAATATGTAAATCAGCTTCCAAAACTACAAGATTTGTTAGTTAGAATGGCTCCAACACAAAAAGAATTTCAAAGTAAAACCGTCGAACGATATGTTTATACAACCGCAGAGCTACATACTAAAATTAAAAATATACAACAAAATATGAATATAAGCATATATCAAGCAAATTGTGAGAAATTGTGCACCGCTGATTTTCATCAGATAGCCCATTTTTTGTATAAAATT
>OIZV01000277.1_pt1 | contig 30023 bp, 43 predicted proteins | sample 1588681 | NCBI WGS metagenome assembly OIZV01 (sample SAMN03283281) | human gut metagenome | biome: human-associated habitat; material: feces | host: Homo sapiens | place: Peru | collected 2012 | reverse complement strand
AAGACAAGTCGCACATCAACCTCAGTCAGTTGCTCAACCTCAGTCAGTTGCTCAACCTCAAACGCAAGAGCTTCAAGGAAATGATTTGCCATTCTAGTTATGATTTTTAATCTTAACAATGAAAAGGATAGGATAGACTATAAAAACTATTGCAATGGTCTTTATACGGAAGCCTTAAAAACTGGCAAAGGATTCATTGTGGAAGTGAAGAAAAAACATCGTCCGCGTTCCCTTGCCCAGAACAGTTACTTGCATGTGTGCCTTCAGTATTTTGCATCTGAGTTCGGCTACGATGAGGAGTATGTGAAGTATAACATTTTTAAGCAGATAGTAAACCAAGAAATCTTCGCCAAACAGAGAATTAACAAAAGAGGTTTGCCTGTAACCTACTGGAGGAGCACAGCAGACCTTGACACAAAAGAATTAACAGATGCTATTGAAAAGTTTCGAAACTATTCAAGCATGGTTGCAGGGTTATATATTCCAGAGCCCAACGAAGAAGCAGCCTTATTGGAAGCGCAGAAGCAAATAGCATTATATGAGAAATATTTATAATTATGAAAGCTGATTTGATCAATTACGTACCCAGCAATATCGAGTACGTGTTAGAAGATGGCATCAAAGACATTTTCCCATTAGAGCTGGACTTTTTGTCCTTAAAGGACGAAAAACTTTGTGGAGAAAAGCAGTTGAAGACTAAGGCTGATGTCATGAAGTTTGTCAACAAGCAATTCATTGCTACACAGCCTGACAACGAGCTTGTCACTCGCTATCTTGATGACTTCGAGAAGAGCAATATCCGAGAGGAATATTGCATGCTTGAAGAGAACGAAGTCCCTGCTCGTAAGCAAGAGCTTGAAGAGGCCTTAGAAAAGGCCAAGAAGATGAAGAAAGACGCGGAGGAAGCCTATGCGTCAGTCTTAATGGAAGTTGCCAAACTTGCTGCTGAGGTTCGTCTTGGTACTACAGACATGCGCTTAAAATCAAAGGACACCATTTGCTTTGCGTTAGCAGAACATTATCTTGTGTATAATTGGGACTCAAACAAGTCAAAGTTTGTGCTTGCAAAAGCTTATGAGATTCCAGACCCTTCTGAAATTTGGGCAAACGAGACAAAAAACAGAGAAAGCATGAAGGCTGTCTTCGGTTTAGAATTCCCAGAGACCGAACAGCCACATGAAGATGAGACCATCTCCGAGCAAGAGGATGGTGGTAATGAGGACTTACCCTTTGGAGAATGATATATACTCTTAGGAACTATCAAAAGCAAGCCAGTGACGCAGCCGTAAGGCTCTTCACTGGCAAGGCAGAAAAGAATGGCTTAATAATTCTGCCAACAGGGGCAGGAAAGAGTCTCGTGATAGCAGACATCGCATCAAGGATAGATGGTCCATTATTGGTATTCCAACCTAGCAAAGAGATTTTACAACAAAATTTCAACAAGCTACAAAGCTATGGCATACTTGATTGCGGATGTTATAGCGCATCCGTCGGAAGTAAGGATATCAATAGGATAACTTTTGCAACCATTGGCAGTGTCATAAACCACATGAGAGATTTTGATTGCTTCAAAAACATCATCATTGACGAATGTCACTATGTAAATTCAAAAGCAGGGCAATATAAAATGTTTATTGAGGCAAAAAATAGACAGGTTGTTGGATTGACAGCAACACCATACCGGTTAGACCGTGGTATAGGAGGCTCTATGCTCAAATTCCTCACAAGGACAAGACCGAGAATATTCCAAAAGGTTATCTATTGTTGCCAAATAGCGGAATTGTTATCTAAAGGATTCCTTGCCGACTTGCATTATTATGATGTAACCTCATTAGATTTGAGGAGAGTTAGAAGCAATTCAACAGGCGCAGACTATGATGAGAAAAGCCTGCTTGCTGAATACGAACGAAGTGGTTTCTATGATAAACTTTCAGATACGGTCGTTAAAGTGATGCATCCTAAGAGCGGAATCCCTCGTAGAGGAATTCTTGTCTTTACGGCCTTCACAAAAGAGGCGCGAACGTTAGTCAACAAATTACAATCAATTGGCGTCAGCGCAGCGATAGTGACAGGAGAAACCCCAAAAGCCGAGCGAGAGGCCATTCTTGAAGGCTTTAAGAATAGGCAAATAAAAGTAGTTGCCAATGTGGGAGTACTAACAACAGGTTTTGATTATCCTGAACTAGACACTATAATCCTTGCCAGGCCGACGAAATCGTTGGGGTTATACTACCAAATGGTAGGCCGTGCGATAAGGCCATACAAGGGAAAAGACGGCTGGATCGTGGACTTATCTGGCAATTACAAGCGTTTTGGCAACGTAGCTGATTTGTTTATCGGAAGACCTCCGGGGTCTACGAAATGGGCGGTATATTCAAGAGGAAGTCAATTAACAAACGTAGTATTAAAATAATAGCATGTTTCCATTTTATTCACAGAAGAAGAAAGCTTTTTCTTCAAAGAAGCGAAAGAAAGGCAAAACGGATTTGGTGAAGAGGTTAGACAAGGTGTTCGCACTGTATATTCGTCTAAGAGATTGTATGCCCAATGGATTTGGGCGATGTATCAGTTGTGGGAAAATAAAACCCTACAGAGAACTTGATTGTGGTCATTTTTTTGGAAGGTCAAACATGGCCACTCGATTTGACGAAGACAATTGCTCTGCAGAATGTCAAGGATGCAACAGGGCAAGTTCTGACCATTTGATTTACTACCAGGAAAATCTCATCAGAAAGATCGGAGTCGCACGCTTTTCTACATTAAGAGAACGTGCCCATTCTATCAAGAAATGGGACGATGATGAATTGGCAAAAATGATTACTCATTATACCAATGAAGTGAAAAGATTAAGCCACGAAAAGGGCATACATGTAAATTTATGAAAAAGTCTCCCGTGTTTCACAACACAGAAGACTTCGAACCAATTAAATCTATTAAAGATCTTTTCTTATGCAAAGGTACACAAATTATTCGAATTATACAAGTAGTTAAAACAAAAAAGCCTACTCGCTAGTAGGCTAACAATGTAAAATTAACAATGTAAAATCCATAACAACTTTACCAAAACATACGTGTAAATCTTTTGCAAAGATAAGGAAAATTTCGCAAACAACAAAATCAAAACCATATGTAATATTCGTATTTTTGATTATTTAACGTGATATATTTGCATATATCATTCAGGCATTGTACTTTTGTATAAGTAAGATTAACAGTATAATAAAACTTTAAACATGAGAATACCTGTATTTTCTATTACACTTTGGATTATCAGACTGCCTGTTGGTGGTTTGGGGTTAGCTTGTGACAAAAACATATTTTCCAGCTACTATGAGAATAGTTAATTACTCAAAACTGCTCAATGCCTTTTGGGAGAAGAGAATCGTTTGCACGCTGACAAGTTGCGAGGCGGATATGTATTACTATTTGCTGAAACAATGCGACTTGGGGAACTGGGCAAACCCATTCAAATTGCCAACGAAGAAGTGCGAGATTGAACTTGACTTCACTAGGAAAACAATTAGCAATGTAAGAAACTCTTTGCAGCAAAAGGGATTCATAAGCTTCAAGCCGAGCCGGGTGCGTGGAGAAGTCGCTGAATATGAGATAGTTGGCCTTGATGCGTTTCTTGAAGAAACGCAAACGGAAACGCAAACGGAAACGCAAATGGGTACGCAAACGGAAACGCAAATGGGTACGCAAACAAAAGAAAAAGAAGAAGAAAAAGAAAGCATTCCCCCCGTACCCCCTAATAAAGAAAAAGAAAAAGAAAAAGAAAAGTGCCTTAACAGGCAGTTGTGCTCTGGCGAGCACTCCTCTACGAACAGGCGGACAAGCGAACGCAAAAAAGTCGAGAAAGAATATACGACTTGCCATAAAGGCAGGTTGATATTCGAAGCTTTCTACTTGAACCTTTATGGAGAGCCTTACTATTGGCAAGCAAAAGATGCAAAAGCCATGAACTCAATACTAAAGAAAATAGCTTATGCGAGAAGCCACAAGGTTACTCCGCTGCCTGTAGACGACGAAAGTTTACTAAAGGCTTTGGAGGAATTCTTACAACGGATAGACAAAGCGTGGATCATGAATAACTTTTCCGTTAACAAGATAGACTCCCAGTATAACGAAATAATATCAGAAATTAAGAACCGTCAATCAAGTACAAACAATGGAAAAAACTTCAGAAAAGAATCAGATGTCCCAAGATACGCATCCAAAGATGCGTATGACACGGGGTTTGGCTCTTCCCGTAGATAGCCGAGCCACCAAAAACCTCTTGTTTGTTTTTTTCAAGAGAGAGGTCGAAAAGCGGAAAAACAATTTCATGCTGACTGAGGAATTAAAGCGCAACTTGTCTTCTGTGGGAGAATTCCTGGTTACAGAGGAACGTTATTATGGGTTGTTTATGCCCGGAAGTGTCGGGAACGGGAAAACCACAATGTTGAAGGCAATACGTGACCTCTTGGTCTATTTGATCGACAAGGGAGCTGTCAATTATTGCGAAGGTGACAAGTATCCAAGATTTGTTACCTCGCGAGAAATGGCAAATATTGCTAAAGACCCGAATGACTTTAGAGCTCTGAAGAGCGCCAAGTATCTGCTTATAGATGATTTGTGCGAAGAACCCGTAGAGGTGGTATCGTATGGAAATTACATCTATCCTTTCATTGAATTGCTTGAGTATAGATACGATCAGATGTTACCAACATTCATATCAAGTAATTTTAATGCAGAGAGCATTTCGAAAAAATATCGGAACGAAAGACTGCAAGACAGAATGAAAGAGATGTTTAAGATAATTAGCTTTGTGGAGGAATCTTTTAGATGAACAACGAATCAGTAATCCTTGTAAACGACTTGCAAGAAGAACGTTATGTTATAGGAAGTTTACTTTCCTTTAACAACGCTTACACTATCGTCTACCCATACCTTGACGAAGATTGTTTCTATAACTCAATAACCAAAGAGCTATGGAAAGTAATCGATGGAATGTCTAAGGAGTGCTTGCCTATTGACATCATTTCCGTTACGGCAGAGCTCGCAAAGAATAAGTCGAGCATAACTCCAGTTAACGTTGTTGATATGGCGCAAGCTGCTACGACGACGACCGTAAATTTAGAGTACCATGCCAAGAGATTAAAAGAGCTTAGCATCAGACGAAAATTTTGGGTTGTTGGCCAGAACTTGATAAAGGCTGGCGTGTCAGAAAGTGAAGACGTTTTTTCTATCCAGCAGGAGACAATGGACAATGTATGTCATGTTCTTGACAAAGCGGATGGAGTTTTCACCCTTACTGACGCTATGAATAGTCTTAATCAGATAATCATCAAGAACTCGTCTGCAAAAGAAGTCATAACTGGAACAAAAACCGGTATGGAAAGATTTGATGAGAAAGGAGGGCTACAGAAGTCAGACTTGATTATAGTTGCTGGAGAAACTTCGCAAGGAAAGACCTCTCTTGCTTTATCCATGACGAGACATGCCATAGAGAATAATGCTAAGGTTGCATTCTACTCTATGGAGATGACCAAGGAGCAATTAACCGCTCGACTGTTGGCGTCGAAAACTAATATTCCAGCCAATGATATCCTATATTCCGGGCACCTAATGGCAAGCGAACTGGAGCTTATTGATCAAGCTCGCGGAGCTTTACCTGGTGAAAACCTCTTCTTTGATGACAAAAGCACATCAAACATTGACTCCATTTTGCTTTCAATACGTATGTTGAAGATGCAAAAGGACATAGATGGTGCAGTCATTGATTACATGCAGATATTGAATGTAAATTCGCGAAACAATAGTTATAGCCGCGAGCAGGCTATGGGGGACGCCGCACGGAGACTCAAAAATCTTGCTAAAGAGTTAAATATTTGGGTTATCGCCCTTAGCCAACTTTCCCGAGACAGCACTTGCCCAGAGCCAAATTTAAATAGATTGCGCGATAGCGGACAAATTGGAGAAGCAGCTGATGTGGTCATGTTGATCTATCGGCCCGAATACTACAATCGCTCTTATCCTGCGCCTTATGACAACAAGGATGATTACCCCACAGAAGGCACTGCAATGATTGATGTGGCCAAGGGCAGAAACATCGGGACATTTAAGTTCTTTATGGGATTCAATAAGAAAACGACAACTTTTTTTAAGACGAATTTGATAAATCAAGCAGTCGATTCGCAAATGGAACTCCCCGAGGAATGCGATGCACCTTTCTAATTATCAAGCAGTTACAGAAAGGAAAATTTAGTATTTTTAGCTAAACATTTCTTTGGTATATTTGCATATATCAAATAAAAGTAGTATCTTTGCATATAGATAAAGGTAGTGAGATTGACCAAGTCAGGAGCCTACCAAGAACCAATTAAACATTAAAGAACATGAAGACAAAGGATCTCAGCAGCAGCTTAATCGGCAAGAGAGTAAGAGGAGAATTCACAGGTGTCGCCTATGAGGGAACAATCATTGGAATTATTGAGAGTAGCGACCCTATTCTCAACCAAGTCTGCACGAAGGGCTTGAAGATCCAACTCGACCATCCTATCCAGTGGGGTGATGATGAGTATGAAGTTGTTGAAAGCACCGCGCGAGTTATAGATGACTGGGGTAATCTCCAGCACACAGAACTGATTCCCCAAAACCATGAAGAGTAAGTATAGAGTCACCTTCTACAAGGAGGTTTCATGTGGAATGAGGGATTCCAAGTTGGAGAAAGTTTCATTTATCTGTGATTGTGTATCAATGTTCGAAGCATATGACGAAGCCATCATGAGATTGCATAACCCATTCAAAAGAATTGTAATAGAAAGTATATGAAAAAGGCAAAAATCCAAGTAACTGTGAAGACCTATTTCAAGGATGGCCATTATCGCAACAACACAGTTGAATTGACTATCCCGGAAGAGGCAGCAAAGATGATCAGCGACGCATGGCCAACAGCTCCCAAGGAGTCAAGTTTCCTCGCCAAGAACCAATCAGCAGACTGCTTTGTAGAAGTAGGCGGAGAGGTGGTTGCAGGAATTTCGCAGATGCCAACAAGACACACAGTTGACGAGATCTGGGAGATTGAAGGGAAAGATGAGGAGGAAGAAGAATGAAAGACTTTGGAATTTACACAGATTGCTATAATTCGATCATAGCAGACTTGGATAGCGGAAAATTCCTGCCTAACCTGAAAGCTATACGAAAGCAGATCTTGGATGCCAAGAAAGCTATCAGGGTCTTGATTGATGGTTCAGCGTTTTGCCGGGATCTCCAGATGTTAGAGAAGACAGAACGAAGAATCCAACAGGAAAAAGACAAGTTGCGTGCAATGAATGCAGTCAACGAGTACATCAAAAAGAAGTATAACTTATAACACATAGAAGATGGGAAAGATTATTAGAGGTTACAAGGGGTTTGAACGGGACTTTACCTGCCGTGGCATGCAGTACGAGGTCGGCAAGACGTATGAGATTGATGGCGAACCGAAGTTATGCGAGCGTGGCTTCCATTTTTGCACCTCGCCATTGGCGGTATTCAAGTACTACGAACCCACTAAACGTTTCGCCATCGTAGAGGCCAAGGAGGCCGATGTGGTTTGCAACAATGATTTTTCAAAGGCTGTTGCAAAACGCCTGACAATCGTTAGGGAGGTAACTTTAGACGAAATGATGAGGCTTCAAATGGGCTTTTCTTCAAGGATGGAGCGATCAATTGCAAAAGGAGAAATGTGTCGACTTGGATATGAACATTTATTACAGGAAAATTGTTCGTTGACGGCTGCGGGAGAATCCTCCATCGTAGGCGTTATGGGAGGCTGTAACTATTCCGTTTCCGTCAATGGAAATTATGCAGCGTCCGTAGTGACAGACTCATGTCAATCCGTTGCGTCGTGCTATTGTTTTAGCACGGTGGCAGCGACAACGGGATGTCGTTCTATTGCGAGAGCGGAAGGCGCGTGCTCAACAGCCGTGGTGACTAACTGCAATTCGGTGGCGATGGCGGCAGCTGGTGGGGCAGTAGCGGTGGCGACAGACGACAACTCGATTGCTGTCGGGAAAAGCCATGCGACGGCCGTATGTACGGGTTCCTTTTCGGTGGCAATATCGAAGGAACGTGAATCTCTTGCCGTGGCAGCAGGTGAGCAATGCTCTGCCTCGGGAGTGCTCGGCAGTTGGCTTGTGCTCGTCGAGCGTAACATGGGGCGAATAATTGACATTAAGGCCGTCAAGGTGGACGGGGAGACCATCAAAATGGGTGTTCGATATAAGTTAGAGAACGGCAAAATAAAAGAGGCATGAAAGCAAAAGTAGTAGTAAAAGACTTAGAGAACACCTTAAGCAAAAAGGGTGTCCCTGAGAATCGACAAGATAAGATCATCGGACGCTTGCAGGTAAACGGTTGCTTAATAGCAATGGTGTCCGATGTGCTTGATAGCTTGATCAACGACGAAGAAGCATTATTGCGATACTTAGAGTTGAAATACAAGCATGAGCAAAAATATCATAAGGCACAGATGACCAAAGCGGCAAAGGATTTTTCCTACCACATGAAGGAGTTCACTAAAAATTTCTTCGGTGATGAGATTATACAGGAGAATCTGGAAGATAACGCACAAGACCTATACGACATCATCAAGTTGATAGCCGATCACACTGATAGTCACAAGGACATGGAGACCATCAAAAGAAACCTTCGAAAGCGTAAGCTCAATCATCACATATTTGACGAGAATTAAAAACACATATCATGGATCAGAAAACCACTATCGACTTTGTAGACAATGCTACCACACGAGAGGCATTGCGGTACATCCATCGTTTCACACTTGTTATCATGCGTAACCTGTTCAAAACTATAGACAGCGCTGCACACAGATGGCCATGGCAGCTCTCGGGCATTGTTCTTGCTGCATGCGTCATCACTGGTTACGTGCTTGTCGGCCAGGCGAGAGCGGAACGTGATTACTACAACAAGGAGAACTACCAGCTCACACAGGAGCTTAGCAAGTACAAGGCTGCGGTCGAAGAAGTAGGAGTAAGGAAGCCATGAGTTTTCATAAACCACACACTTGCGAACACTGCCTTATGTACGACCAAGTGGCAGGAGGGTGCAAGGAACAGGCGTCACATAATTGGGGGGGGGGCAAATATCGCCATTCACTCCTGCTTGCCAGTGCTACATTTCTACTATGGCCGTGTATGCTAACAAAAACAGAGCAAAGCGATGGCGCAAGGTACGCACACTGGATGATATGTGCGACCCCACCGCAAGGCTTTATTAACTTTCAAATAACTATGAATAGAGAAGAATTAAAAGATCTTTATGGAGATGAAATTTGTGAGTTGTGCTTCAAAAATTTCTTTACTAATAGAGCAGCCCCTGAAACACTTTGTGAAGGTCGATATTGCGAAGACGCAGAAGATGATTTCGCAGATGAACATAATATAAAATTGAAGGATTGATTATGAATAGAGAAGAAGCGAAACTAATTTTGCCCTTCGTGACAGCACTTGCTGAGGGTAGACAAATCCAAGCATTAGATGTTAATGAGGGAGACTGGGAGGACATCGACGAAATTACTGTTGATTATTTCCTCTCGCACCCTCTTGAATACCGTATCAAGCCCGAGCCGACCTATCGTCCATTCCGTGATGGTGCGGAGTGTTGGGAGGTCATGCAGAAGCAGGATGCCTTCGGGTGGGTTAAACTCAAAATTGATCCACTTAATATGACAATAGGAATTGCCGAGGTCAACAAGTGCAACGTGTTCTTGTCAGGCTCTCGCTTTGAAGCTCCGTTTGACTACAAGGAAGCATTTGAAAAATTGATTTTTGCGGACGGTGAACCGTTCGGCATGAAGGAGGAGTAATCATGATAGACGATAAGAAAATAGAAGATGCTGCAAAGTCATTGAGAAAAGATTTCAATGATGATGTAACACAAGGATTCCTTGTTGAGTTCGGATTTGAAAAAGGCGCTAAATGGGCTATCAATGAGTTCTTGAAGGATTTATGGCATCCTGTTAGTGAAATACCTGAAATTGGAAGAATGTTTATTATGGACGTTCATTATAGTGATGGTAGAATAGAGTTATATTCTCGCATAAGATGTGAGACATTTCATAATCCTCTTGACCCTACCACTCAAAAATGGTTTTATCTTGATGATATAACTCTTAAATATGATACAAAAGCAGACATGGAAGGATGAAATCAGAATTTTAATAACTGATGAAGAATATATTGGTTCAATTCAGATATCCATTCCGCTTTATGTTAGTGATATTTTTGGCAAAGCTGATGCTCTAATATATGCGCTTTGGGTGGATGCTGCCCATAGAAGAAAAGGTGTTGCACAACGCCTATTACAACAAGCAGAACAACAGGCGAAGTCAAATGGAGTAAAGACAATCGGATTGGAATTTAATAAAGAAGAATCCGAGAGTTTTGTTCTAAAGTGGTATCTGAAAAATGGTTATAAGCCATTTAGAAATGGAAGTCATTTGCTAATAAAAGAGTTGAAAGATTAAGATGATTTACTACCAAAATAAGTAGGTGTATGAAGCAGAGTGAATATATCTCTGGCGATTGGGTAAAGGCCAGTGGCCAGTTGTGCAGAGTGGAAGAGGTGTTTGTGAATCGGCTCACAAATGAGTACGAATATACCCTCATCTATCCTAATGGCAATTCTTCAAGGATTGTTATTGGTGAGATAGAGCCAATACCTCTTACTCCTGAAATCTTTGAGAAGAATGGGTGGGAGAAGAAGGATGATATGTGCTGGAAAAGCTATGATCTCGTAACACTTATAGTCCAAGACAATATTTGTAGAATCGTTGATCTTCGCTCAAATTTAATATTGCGGAGTTTAGAGTATGTGCATGAGCTTCAGCACCTACTCTTCGGATTAGATGATAATTCAGAAATAAAAGTATAGATTATGGAACAGAACAAAAGCAAAAAAGAAATTGCACAGGCCGAGGCTGATTGCAAGACGATTGAGTTCGTACTTGGCCTGTGCAAGGACACCCATTCGGTTGCAATTTGTAAGAGAACCTACTATGACGGTTACGAGGTAGAGATTATCGCTCGCAAGCAAGGAGTTGTTGCCGCTGATGAGTTTACACTCGAACAGTTTAAGGCCATTAAGGCTATGGCTACCGAAATGAAGGCTAAGGCACGTGAGGAGGAACAGGAATTATATCAGGACCTCATCGAGAAGTGTAACCTTAACATCGTTGATTTAACACACGATGATGCGGATGAGTGATTAACTTTTCTCTCCATGTGACAGGTGGAGAGGAAATAAAAAGAGTATAAAATGAGTACATATTGGATTAACGTAATTGCATCCACACATGCGATTGCTCTTGGGCCGCTAATATTTTCATTTATCGCAAGCATATTTCTTTTTGTGATGTATGTTTTTTGCGCAGCTGATGAAGATGCTGATTTGCGCGCATGCAAGATTATAGAAAAGGCTCTTGCTTACTCCGTATCAATATTGCTTGTTAGCAGTGTTGTTTATGTAATGTCCTCACCTATTATGTAGAGCGATGACACAAGAGCAATTAGAACAGGAACTCCTTAATGTTGCCTCGGCAAGGCAGCAAGAAGAGAAGCAGGATGGCCAATCGCGTAAAGTCTTGCCACAAGAGCTTATCGCTGCAATGGCGCAGCAAGGGAACGTTAATAAGAAACAGAACAATGAGTAACGCAAAAGCAGTAAACGAGATTATAGCCATACAAGACTATATTTCAAAGCACACAGGCGATCACTCACTACAAATGAGCGAGTTGAGCAAGTGGTTGGATAATCTCAGAATAGAATTAACTACCAAGACAACAGTTTGGCTTGCAGTTGACAATGAAGGAACAGAGATTATCTTCAAGAGTAAGCCCAAAAGGGGAAGGTTCTTTAATTTATGGGTTCCCAAAGAGGATCGTGAAGGATTCTCCATAACAGTCCCACAAGGCACAATCAAGAAGCTGATAGGCCGAGACCTAACTTGGGACGATGAGCCCGTAGAGTACAAGTAATTTTTAGACAGAAAAAATGGTAGAGAAGAAAAATGACGTGCGGATAATCCGCGAGGGTGGCCAGTATCACGTGTTCGTCGGTACTGCCGATGTGTGGCTCAGCCGATGGCAGTTGGAGCGCCTTTACGAGGAGGTTCACAAGCAGTTGGCTCAATGACATATCCGACAGATACGGCGACTAACAACAAAAACATCATAACATTCAATTATGTCAAACGAATTTTATATTTTCGGTGGAGATTTCCACAACACAGGAGCGAACATCAAGCAGCAGAACATCATCGTACAAGATGGTGAGTCGAAGGTAAAAGAGGCGCAGCCTGCAACGCCAAGGGTTGTCGTCAGGCGTGTTACCTCATGGAAGGAAGTGCTCAACGCTGCACGCTTCACGCAACGCAAGCCAGAGGTTGACCATGAGCCATCCGATGAGTTCAAGCAGAAGATGATCAAGGCCGAGCACTCACCATTGCGCTGCCTCCAGTTCACCATCGACTTCTACGACATCCCGTATTACGCAAGCGTACACCTGTGCCGCCACGTACACGCCCAGCCGTTCGTGTCAACCTCACGACCTGACATCAACGGGCAGATGAAGCCTCGTGATGAGCAGAAGAAGAGCGATCCCGTGAATATGCGCTTGCTCGTCAACGCCCAGGAGATTATCAATATCTCCCGTGTGCGCTTGTGCAGCAAGGCAGAGAAAGTCACTCAGATGCTATGGCGAAAGGCAATGAGGGAGTTGATGAAGACTGAGCCTCTCCTTGTGAGAGCCTGCGTGCCCAACTGCCTCTATCGAGGTTTCTGTCCTGAGATTAAGCCGTGTGGTTTCTCGACAGACAACATAAAGCTATTTAATCTCAAAAAATATTTATAATAAAATATTAGATTAGGAGGAGAAGTATGCCAGTAATTGCTATTATCCTTACTGCGATTAACGTATGTATGCTCGCAGCATTGTGTCACAGAATTGGCAAGCAGAGCGTGATTGATGCCTTGTTTAAGGCATACGAGTACGAGTGCAAGCTTAATCAATGTAACGAAATTCTAATCGAGAGACTCCGAAACGAGCTCAAAAAGTACGAGGAGGTTACGAATGAAGTTGAGACAAGCAAAGAAGCTCCTGAAGGCTTATAACTGTCTTGATGACGCAGATAGATTGGGAGGCTTTAATCCCGTAATGAGATTGCTCACACAAGGAAATCCACGTATGTTACGTGCTTTCCGCATCGTTGTTAGGCACATGATGAGAGTACTAAGATATAAATAGTATGAAAACAAAGAAGATATACCGTTTCATGTCTAAGGAAGAAGCAATGAGATTCCTTAGTTACAGAGGCTTGATCAACGCAGATGTTCAAGTGGACAAAGGCAACAAGTCAAACGCCCAAGGGTTCTGCTTTGGAATCGGAGACGAGGCGCAGGCAACGAAAGACTGGCGCAGACTGAAAGGTATCGTCGCGGCGGAATACTTATTGGTTGGTGTGCTGAAACCCGACGAGCATTTCGTTCGATGCAAGGGCAAATACATTGACTGGGAGTTGTACGACAAGCTCATTTCAACAGAACATTGTTCGCAAGAGCAAATCCCAACAGCTATGTTCGATGAGCTTTGCTCCATGTTTTATAGCCGTCCTTGCTTTGAGTCGTTCACCATGTATAAGGTCGAAGTGGAGAATCCTGGCATGCAAATCGGTTTGCAACAAGTCAACGACTCGGACGAAAAGTTCCGTCCTGGCAATGGTATCGCTGCGGTGGTGAATTATTGGGACGCATGCGAAAGACTCGTTGAAATCACCAACAAGCAACTGTTTGGAGGCATCCGTCAAACTTGCTGGATTGGTGGTGTTTGCGGAGGGTTATGTTGTTTTGATACCGATCTTCTTAGTCCAGAGGAAATGGTGCTCATTATCCAGTACGAAGTAACCTATGAGCAGTATGCAGAATGGCGAGAGGCTAACCTTGCTAACGAGAGTAAGATTAACCTCCAGTCGTGGCTCAAAGGCGCACGCCACTCAATGATGAAAGTTAAGAAAGGAGGCGAACAATGAGCGATTTATATTGGATTTTGACACTGGGAGACTTGCATAACTTTTTTGTGGCTTGCTTGATAGTTTCCGCTGGACTACTCTCTACTTTATTTGTAATTGCAGTAAAAGCAGAAACAGAAGGCAAGGAAGAGGTGTCAACCCAAATGTGCAAAGCTATTTTTGCTTCATTTTGTGTCCTTTTGCTGAGCATACTGCTTACGATTGCAATTCCGTCGAAGAAAGAGCTTTACATGATTTATGGCGTAGGAAACACTATTGAATATTTGAAGTCCAAACCAAACGCCAAAAATCTTCCAGACAAGTGCATCAAGGCGCTTGAAAGATGGGCAGATGAGGTCAATAAAGAAAACAACAAGGATTCGGAATGAGCGATTTTATAAAGATACAGGCAACGCCTGAGTTTAAGTCGAATGTCAGTTATATAGACTACATCGTGAGTACGAGTTCCGTTATTAGCGTCGCTAAGCAGCAAGATGGCACAAGTGTCATGAGGCTAAGTTACGGGCTCGTTCTCAACGTCGGAAGCCCTACGTTTGATGAGCTAAGCAAACTCTTAGCAGAATAAGAATAAAGAATGGAAAAGAAAGTATTGACCCTCACAGTCAGTAAGCAATGGTTCGATATGATTGCTGACGGAAGAAAGAATGAAGAGTATCGGGAGATTAAGCCATATTGGGTAGCACGATTATTTCACAATAACAGCAATATTGCTGATGTGCGACATCTTGCCTTGGCTTTAGCAGGGCGAGTGGATTTACTTGAAAAATATATTGACGCACAGAGAATTGTGTTAAAACAATATACTCACGTCCTCTTCGTCAACGGCTACCGCAAGGATAGCCCACGAATTGAGAAGGAGATAGAGAGCATAACCATCGGGAAGCCTAAGAAAGGCTTGTGCCCCGATGAGTGGCTAAATACTGAGTTCTTTATCATCAAATTCAAGTAGCGTATGAAGAAGATTATATTATTATTTGTATCGGTTATATTCCTGCTCGTTTCTTGCAACGATAACAAAGGAATTTATGTCCCAACATCAGACTCTGTTAATGAAATTAAAGTAGAGAAGCTATTTGTTGTGGATGGTATAACCGTATATCGTTTCTATGATAGTGGCAGAGTGGTTTATTTTACCAACAAAAAAGGTGTGGTAAATGCTCTTCATGACGAATATGACCCTGCAACAAAAACCATAAGAACAAAGGTAGTAGAAACTTTATGTAACGAAGAATGACTATGAACAAAACAAATTTACATTCATCATTGCTTTTCTTAATGATTAAATTGGAAGAAGCAAAGAACAATTCGATGTCTGACAAGAACTTTGTTGCTGCATTGGCAGAAGTGCTCAGATATTTCCGTGACAATGGAGAGTTGAAGGCTGCTTACGAGCTTCGGAAAGAAGCTCTTGCCAATCTCAAGAACTCCTCCTGGTTTGCAACGCTTAAGGCCTGTTTGGAGACGCCAGCAAAAGACGGAACGCAATTTCCGCCCATAGATATGAAGAAGTTGGAAGCTGAGCTAATGTCTGACGAGTATGTTGATAACAAGATTAAAGAAGTTTTAGGATAAAACTATGAGTAAAGGAAAACATTTTACAGAGAAAGAGATTGAGTTCATCAAGATCAACGGATTAGTGATGAGTGCATCTGAGATTGCAAAAGCTCTCGGACGTAATTATTGGGCAATTCATCGAAAGATGCAAGCATTAGGAATTTGCAAGAATCACTTGTTTACAGCCAATGACGATTTCGTCATTCGGCAGATGTATGGCAAATTTCCTGCCAAGACCATTGCCACCAAAATAGGCGTAGATGAGAATGCCATCTATAATCGATGCAAGAAATTAAAATTGAAGAAAGGAGACCTAAGATGATTTTATTAACAACTGCAATGGATAAGGAATATATCCTTATCAAGAAAAATCTTTCCGGACAGGAAGAGAATGGATGCGTGCGTGGCTTTTTAGGAAGTAGAGAAATCCTTTTAACTAAGACAGGGATAGGGAAGGTGAACGCAGCTTACGCTTGTTTGTCTTGCTTGAAGGATCACGACGACATAGAACAGGTGGTAGCTATCGGATGCGCAGGAGCTGCGAGGGAGGAGTTAAGAATCGGTCAAGTGGTAGTAGGAACACACTATTGTTACTTTGACGCATATTGCGGAGAGCCATACGCCTATGGACAAATTCAAGGTTCGCCAATATTGTTTCCGGCAAACCTGCATGGCCTCTCTGGTTTAGACAAATGTTATCTCGGGACTATTGCTTCTGGTGATTGGTTTGTCAATACAGAAGAGAAACTATTATCTATAATGAATTATCTTCCAACATCCTACAACGTTTGCGCTATTGACATGGAGTCAACGGCCCTGGCACAGGTATGTGCAAAGCGGAATATAGGATTTGCTTCTGTCCGCATAATCAGTGACAATCCTCTCAAACCCAACCAAACCCAACAATATGAGAGTTTTTGGGACGATTTGGCCGAGGAAGCATTTGATGTAGTTAGTAAAATCTTGAAGTAATGATAGCAAGTTTTCAAATAGATCACACGATATTAAAGCCGGGGCTTTATGTTTCAAGAAGAGACAAGTTGAGAACGGAAGACATCACGACCTTTGACATTCGAGTGTGCCAGCCAAACAAAGACATGATGACACCAGCCGTCGCTCATACCATAGAGCACCTAATGGCAGATTTTCTGAGGAATGACAGTCCATTTAATAACGACGTTTTGTATTTCGGTCCAATGGGCTGCTTGACTGGATTCTACTTAATATTAAAAGGTCATTGGGATAGCAAGACCATAAAGGATGCAATTACAGATGCCTTTTATGTCTGCTCCAAGGCGAAGGTTATTCCAGGAGCCAGAGAGAGAGAATGTGGAAATTATAAATTAAACGACCTAAAAGGTGCGGCCGAGTTATGTAGGAGGTTTTCCGCTTATCTTCATGAAGTAAATCATGATTGTTTGGTTTACCCAAATAGTCTTTATGTTAACATATAAAGTCTTTAGTCACAGGAGCTTTTTTATCGAAAACATTTTGTGACTAAGGACTTTTTCTTTAACTTTGCGACATACTTGATTACTTCTTCGTACTGGGAATATTTTGTTGGATTATGTTCAATTAAATATTCATTATAATGAAAAAGAAAACGAAGCTAGTATTTAACGTTCTGAAACTCAAAGCAAAGGCGTTGGGGTTCAGCAAAGATGAGTTAGAGGGTATTGCAGCCGATATAGCCAATAACTTCGAGCTCGATGAAGAAGCCTCGGACGAGGATGCAAACGCAGAGATTGAAAAGCAGGTTGACGCGGTTCTTCCTTTCCTAAAAATTGCGCAAAAGACTGCGCAGCGCACTATCCAAAATTTTAAGGATAGTGAAGATGATAACGATACCGACGACGATTCTGCAGGTACCGGTACCAAAAAAAACAATCACAAAACAGAAGAGAACGCAAAAGAGAAGGTCCCAGCATGGGCTCAAGCGCTAATCACCCAAAACAAGACTCTTCAAACCGAAATTCTCGGTTTGAAGTCTGAGCGAGAGGCTGATGGGAGACGAGCTAAGCTCAAGGCTCTTCTCAAAGACAAGGGCACTTTCGGGAAATCCGTCCTGAAGAGTTTCGACAGGATGAAGTTCGAGAATGAGTCTGAGTTTGACGACTTCTATGATGGAGTGGTTGAAGATCTGGCAGCAATTGATCAAGAGCGCGCCAACGAGGGATTGGGGAAACTTGGTGCACCAACAGGCCCAGAGCACAAGAAGGACAGCCCCGAAGTCTTAAAGGGCGACGAGATTGAAGCGCTTGCCGAAACTTTGTAACACTTAATACTTAAAGTTATGTATGGCGTAAACGAAACAACTTCTTTTGATGCGGGTAAAGATTCCGTTATCATTAGGAATTACTTGAATGGCATCATGGGTGGTGTTATTCTTGACATGTCAGAGTTTGACGGAGAGTTCATTCAGTGCGGACACATTATTATTCGTGACACAAAAAGCGGAGAGTATAAGCCAATGCCTGTGTCTGGCAGCACTTATGCGGCCTTGCCCTCTAATTGCGAGTATGTTGGCGTCTGTGTGACTACCGCACCCAAGGACACTCCTCACGTTGGAGTTATGACGGCAGGAGAGGCTAATGACAAGGCTGTCCCTTATCCTGTTGACGATATTAAGGCAGCTTTAAAAACAGCCGTGCCCACGCTTCAGTGGGGTCACGACGTAATCGGTTAAGGAGGTAGAATATGCAGCAGAGTTCATTATTCCTCAAATATATTTTGAGTTTCTTCCCAATCTTAAAGACACTGATTGAGAAGATCAATGGTAAGCGTAAAAATGAGCTTACCTACTTACACAAGGACACGTCTATCCTTCGTCGAGTATATTCTCCCGACAACAAGTGGGAGGCCGACACAGTAGACACATCATATGTTGCAGCCGACTATGTGGCTGTTGACTCTCCTGTCCCTTTGAAATCTCGAGACAAGATTTCAACTGCAAGTGGCAAGTTGCCCAAGATGGGTATGAAGAAGTCCCTTAAAGAGTCTGAAATCTTGCAACTCCGAATGATGGAGTCACAGGGAGGCCAAGTGGCAGAGATTCGCCGTAAACTTGCACAGGATCCAGTTGCCTGTTCTGTAGGTATTGACGAGCGTAACGAATACGCCCTACTCTATGGATTGTCGAATGGCTATGTAGCCGTCCGTGATGACGATAACCCCAAAGAGCTACTTCGCATCAAATACCGATATTTGCCCGACAACATTTTGGGCGTAGCTGACAAGGACGAAGGTGTCACCGTAGCGGATCTGAAGAACTGCATTGAACGCGCAGCCAATGATGGCAACACCATCATTAAGTTCTGGATCGGAAAGTCTAAATTCGATTCCTTGAAGAAGGCACAAGACGCTCGTGAGCTCGTAGCAAACTATCGTGGGCAGACCTATGACTCGCAAACTAAGCTCCCTGTTCCAACAGCCAGCGCTTTCCAAGAGGCCTTCCTCGATGAGACTGGAGTGTCTTTCCAAATCATCAACAGGACTGTTCGTCTGGAACATGACGGCGACAAGAAGAGCGTCAAGCCGTGGAATAACAACATGATCATTGGCGTTTGTTCTGATATGATTGGTGCGCTCGTCTATGGACAAGTTGCAGAAGCCACCAATCGTGTAGCTGGTGTTACCTATCAGCAGATTGATTACAAGCTAATCTCTCAGTTCTCAACAACCGACCCACTGAAGGAGACCACAGCAGTACAAGCATACTGCTTGCCTGTAATTGAGGATGTAGACACTATCTACCAGATCGACACCACTTTGTCAGATCCAAAAGTAGAGGTCGACAAGAGCGCGGAGGCTTCAGACACTAATGACGTCACGGTAACTATTGCAGGTCAGGCTTACAAAAAGCCGGAAGCCATTAGGGCCTTGAATGGTCTTGGCTCAACTTTGGCAAGTGACGCCTCAGACAAAGACGTGATTGACGCATACAACGCTCTTCCTCCTACGAAGAAGAAGCAGTTCACGGATTCTGCGACTAAAGCCGAATAGCCATGAAGAGAATCGGACAAGCGTTGGTGGACGAAATCCACTTCCCTATTCCCTATGGGTTTATCGAGAATGCTTGCATCAAGCGAGAACTAGACATTGATGGGGACTTCGATAGCGCAATAGCCAAGAGCAATGCCTATAAGGGGGTGCTTGCCGATTGCCTCTTCTCGCTAATCCAAGCAGTAAGTTTCTCGGAATCAGACAAGTCTATAGGAAGTCTATCAGAGGACCAACGAAAGGCCATCTTGGTTCATGTTAACAGGTTGTATAACGACATCGGCGAGGAGGAGGTGACGCTAACTCCTCGACCGACTGTTTACATCAATTGCTAATGAGTCTTTTGAATTTTCACGCTTCAAAGTTGTACCGTCAGAATAAAGTGGATGGTTTTACAGATGCTGATGGTAACTACCACCCAGGAAAGTCGGTGTGGGAGTTCTGTTGTGATTGCGATGTCGTTCCTGCTGGCGAGGCTAACAAGATAGTGATACAAGATGGATCTATAGACTATTACTCGTACATAGTGTACAACTTGCCTATAGGCATCAAGAAGTTCGAGTATGGAGATTTTATTAAACTAATTCTTTTAGGAGGAAAGGAGGTGACTGTAAAGGTCAAAGGGTTCCATCGTTATCAACTCCAATGTAAGATATGGGCATAAGGATGACAACTGACGCTTCCGCTCTTGATGCCTTCCTACAGAGAGCCGCAAGGAAGATACAGGAGAATGTGCTTAAGGCACTCAGCAAACTAGGAGACGAATCTGTGGTTAGAATCCGTGACAGGTCTGCCAAGGAAAGTTGGATAGACCATACGGGCAACCTAAGAAGTTCTATAGGCTTCGCCGTGTACGAGCAGGGAAGTAAATATATGGAATCAGCATTTTCGCAGGTTCTCAGTGGCACAGACGGCTCTGCAAAGGGCAAGAAGATGATCAATGACCTTGCTAAGGAATATTCCAGGGTTTATGCTTTGGTTGTCGTTGCCGGAATGGAATACGCAGGAGAGGTGGAAGCCTTGGAAAGCAAGGATGTCCTCGCATCAACGAGGATATGGGCCACATCCATTGTAGAGCAGCGTGTGAAGACAGCAATAGACTCAGCAGTTAATGAAATAAACAAGTGGAAGATATGAAATCGGACGGAGCAATCAAGACAGATGTTTACCGGTACATCAATGAAAGCGGTTTCATGAACAACGTCAATGGCAAGCTGTCAAAGACGATGAGACCGCATAATTCTCATAAGGAAGATGTCGTTATCTCCATCTTGGCTAATGAGGGAATACAGCTTCAAACGGCAATTATAAACGTAAATATATATATACAAGACCAGGACGTAGAAGGGCTGTTCGAAGAGAACACTATCAGAGTTGACGAAATCTGCAAACTGGCTTGGAATCTCTTGAAAACGTTCAGAACGAGCGAGTATGCAGCCCACGCTGTTGAGCAAAGGGTATATGCAACAAGCACGGGAGAACATGTAATAAATAATCAAGTTGAATATAAACTCATAAATGATTAAAATATGTCAGTAACATCATGGGGCAAATGCTCAATTTTCGTTCAGCCTGTTGGCTCTGCAAAGAACGAGTGGGACAAGCTTGATACTCCAAAGGAGGACACTACCCAAGTGAACCCAACCAAGGGAGACACGATGACCCAAACAGAAGAGGGTGGCGGAACCGTAGACCGGAAGACAAAGAAGTCTACCTACGAGGCCGTCTACCAGTTGTTCATCAAGAAGGGGGTCGCACAACCTTTCAAGACCATTGACGGAGTGATCGAGGGAAACTATCGCCTTGCTATCCAGCCAGAAGATCCCGAGTTGCCTGGTGTCTATATGGGAAACACAACCGTAGGCGCCGAGGAAGGGTACACGACGGCAGATGGCGCACTTATCACCTACACGCATTCCGCGCTCATTCCTGATGGCGACGTTGTTGCCAAGACGGTCAACAAGAAAAACGAGGAGGTATACTGCGCCTACAGGTGGAGAGTCATCACCGCCACTAAGGGCACAGGCGGCAAGTACGCATTGACCTTCAAGCATCCTGAGGGTGCCACAGAGACGGGCGACATCAAGGAAACATATACTTCTTCCGTATAAGCAGTCGAACATTGTTCGGCAAACACCCAAGTAGCTCAGATGGTTAGAGCAAGGCCGACATAATCCCCGAAAACCCCACAGCGCGGCCTTTAAAAAGTGGTTGAGAGACGCAGGTTCGAGTCCTGCCTTGGGTGCAAAAAATAAAGAGACATGAAAGAGATTGGAAACATCATTGCCAACGTACTTACCGACATTCCAATAGGATTCGAGTTTGGCTCATCCCACTTTGATATTTACCCAACAACATTGGGCAAAATATATCTCACGTCCCAGCTACTCGACAGTATGGAAGTAAATAGGGATTTACTCAAAGAGAATCCTTTCTTGGAAGCCCTGCGTATAATAAGCACAAAGAGGGAAGAGTGCTGTAGACTCATAGCTTATCACACCCTAAAGACCAAGGAAGAAATACTATGCAAGCCTATTGTACAGGTACAGCAAAAACTTATCTCAGGCTTCGCTAATAAGGATATAGCCACCCTTCTCGTTTGCATCTTGAAAGACAACCTCTACCAAACCATTGTTAGCGAGACAGGAATAGAAGAAGAAGCTAAGAGGATGGCAAAAGTCAATGCTGCAAAAAAGACAACAGGACAATACATCTTCGGAGGAAAAACTATCTGGGGATCGCTCATAGATGCAGCATGCGAACGATATGGATGGACCTTTGACTACGTGGTATGGGGAATATCCTACAACAATCTCACACTCATGATGAAAGACAAGATCACATCCATATACCTGTCGGACGAGGAAAGGAAACGTTCTCATATACCGTCTGCTGATGAGAAAATCATTGATGGAAACAACAGAGAAGCAATCATGAGGGCTGTGAGAGAGTCAGAGGCTGAGTTTTAACCGACCACCTACGCGCGCACGCGCGAAATCCAACTTACAGGGCACGCACAGGTGGTCCAAAGCAAAGTATAAATAGAACATTATGCCAAGTATCAAGTTTGATGCCATAGTAGAGACCGCAAAGGTAGTTTCTGGTTTTCGAGACATTCAGAACGCAGTTCATCAGACTGCCGAGAGGGTTGAGAAATCCGGGAAGTCTATCGACGATGTTATCTCTAACATACAGAACAGTATGAACATTGCCATTGGCGGTTGGAGCATAGGCAAGTTCGTCAATCAGATGATGCAGGTCCGCGGTCAGTTCCAGCAGACGGAAATGGCATTCAAGACGATGTTGCAGTCTGAGGAGAAAGCTGATGCTCTCATGAAGCAGTTGATCCGCACGGCAGCCGTCACACCTTTCGGGGTTGAAGACGTTACAGAGGGAGCCAAGCAGCTCCTTGCGTTCAACGTAGCAGCCGAGGATGTCAACAAGACGCTTATCGGATTGGGAGACGTTGCAGCAGGTATGGGTCTAAACCTTAAAGACCTCGTGATGCTTTACGGCACCACCATCGCCAAGGGCAAGATGGACACGATGGACTTGTACCAGTTCCTCAACCGAGGTATTCCTATTGCAGATGAGATAGCCAAGGTTATGGGACTTGACGTTACCAACGCCATCAAGGAGGTCCAGAAGCAAATCAAGGCAGGCAAGGTCACCAGCGACATCTTCATCCAGGCAATGCAGAGTATGACCGCCGAGGGTAGCAAGTTCGGTGGACTGATGGAAGCCCAGTCAAAGACCATTACGGGTCAGATCAGTAACATTAAGGACTCTATCGAGCAGATGTTCAACGAGCTTGGCAAATCCCAGGAGGGTGTTATCAATTATGGTTTAGGTATCATATCGGACTTGGCTGACAACTGGAAATCAGTTGGTAAGGCTGTAATGGTTGCCGCAACAGCATACGGAAGCTATAAGGCAGTATTGATGACCGTGCACGCTTTACAAGTTCTTAACACGAAGGTTCTCCGATTGGCAGTTATAGAGAAAAGAGCGTCTGCTGCGGCAGGAATAACACTGTCTAATGCTGAAGCCATTGCAGCTGCAAAGACAAAGTTCCTTACAGTTGCGCAGAAAGGTTTAACTGTCGCATTGAAAGAAACCGCAAAGGCAACATTACTGAATCCATATGTTCTCCTTGCTGCAGCTATCACTAGTGTTGTAGTCGCTATTTACTCATATGTAAATCGAATATCATCGGCAGAGGCTGCAGAGAATGCGCTAGCAAAGTCTTTGGACAATACCAACCAAAAGTTAGATGACCGGAATCAAAAGTTACAGGACTTAATCCATATAATTCAAAGTGTAGATTCCACAGACCTGCAGAAGCAGCTTGCTTTCGACGAATTGTCCAAGCTAGCTCCTTCTATCACAGACGTTTATGACAGTGTTGATAAGCTTGCCAAGGCTGACCTTTCCCAGCTGAACCAACAACTTAATGAACTTTCAGACGAAAAGAGAGAAGAATCCTTGAAGGTCCAAGTTGAAGAACTAAAGAAGTTATACAAGGATTTAGAAAGTTTTAGTATCAGTGGAGGAGACAATGACGGAAGATTTAGAGGTGCAGTAGCGCATCTAAAGAACCAATTTGGATTAGATTTGGGTTGGGCAGCAAACTCCCAAGATTGGAAGGATGCTGTAAGCGATTTGATTGCTGGTTTACAGAAGCAGCTCTTTGATATAGAGGAGGCTAAGAAGAAGATAGCTGAGCCTACTAAGATAGATGTTGAGTTAGCTAAGGATAAGTACGAGCAAAGCAAGGAACAACTTGACTATCTATCTAAGTTTGCCTTGGCTATGAAGAATGACATTGAGCACAATCCAACCAAAGTTCCATTTGACGGTGGTGAGGCAGACAGGGTTATTGCAGAGTTAGAAAAAAAGGCTGATGAGCTAAAACAAGAGCAAATTAAGAATCCTATTCAGTTTACTGCCGATAAGCAAAAGGCTCTGGAGAAATATCAAGAACTCATTTCTGATATTAAGTGGTGGAAGAGTAAGAATTTGATGCAAGGGACTTTCATTATACCTGTAGAAATTCAGTTCAAAATGAAGCAGCTGGAGGGAGAGACCAAAAAAGCTAAGGAGAATTTCAACTACTTGACAGGTAAGTATGAGAAAGCTAACAAAGACGAATCTTATGCAGCAGCTAAAAAGCAAGCTAAGATTGCCTATCAAGCAGCCGTGAAGGCAGAAAAGGAGGCGCGGAAAGGCTCTAATAAGAAATGGGAGGAATCCAAGGAAGACCTCGACAACAAGAAGAAAGAATACGAAAAGTATTGGGGTAGTATATCTGCAAGTAAAAAAAAACTATCTGACGCAAAGAAGAAAGCGGAAGATCAACGAAAGGCTCAGGAAGAGCTTAATGAGAAACTGAAATCTTTGCAGCAGGAAAATACAGATGAAACTATATCCCTCATGCAGGAAGGCACAGAGAAGAAGATTGCTGAAATCAAGAACGACTATGCCAAGCGCAAAGCCGAGATTGATAAGCAGGAAACAGAGTTCAAGAAGAAAAACAAGGAAGCAGGCAAGAAAGAAGCTCTCACATCTGCTCAGTCCGACGCCCTCAGTAAGGCAAGAGACCTCGCTACCCAAGAGTACAACAAGAAGCTTGATGATGTAAACAGGGATGCCCTCACATCTATGCGCGACTACTTGAAGGAATATGGCTCTCTCTATCAGCAGAAGCAAGCCATTGCCGATGAGTACGAGGAAAAGATTGCCAAGGCTCAGACACAGGGCGAGAAGAAGGCCTTGCAACAGCAGAAGAAGAAAGCCCTTGCCGGCCTTGACTTCGAGAACATATCTCTTGGCATAGACTGGAAGGGTCTGATGAGTGGTGTAGGTAATATGAGCAAGGAAATGCTCAAACCCATGTTTGACAAGCTGGAAGCCTACACCAAGACAGCCGAGTTCCAACAGGCAGGGACGGAGAACCAGCAGAAGGTCGTTGACCTCATGCAGGAGATACGGTCTTACCTCGGCACTGACCAAAACACCACATGGCAGACGCTCGCACAAGCCATCCAAGAATTCAATCAGCTCGTGGCTGACTTCCAGCAAGCGCAAGAAGACGAGAAGAAGGCGCAGTCCAACCTCTCGCAAGCCAAGACTGACTTAAAGAATGGCAAGATCACGCAGCAGGCCTTCGACAAGATAAAGACAGCTGCAGACCAAGCCAGTGAGGCCGTGGTTGACACAAAGGAGAAGATGAACACGCTGGGCGTGCAACTCAATGCCACCACCGATGCCGTCAAGAACTACACCTCTGGACTTACCGCAGCACTCAACAAACTCGGTGCATGGAAGGGCGCAGAGGGCTATAGCGGCGTGCAAAGCTCCATCGGCAACATCGACGCCCTGAAAGGTGCACTCGATGAGTCTCTTGCAACCATGGCAGACGGACAGGCCAAGACCATTGGCACAGCCCTCTCCAACACGCTTGGGAAGACGCTCGGCTCCATTGGAGATTCCATGACAAGCATGATGGGCAGTTCCCTTGGCTCTATCGTTGGCGTAGTGGCGCAGATACCGCAGCTTATCCTCAACTTGGCCAATAGCATCAAGAGCTTCGTCACAGGCATTCTCAACTCCGCAACGGAGGTTTTGAGGTTCCAATGGCTCTCTGACCTTGTTGATAGCATCCTTGACGCTGTAGGCAACCTCATAGACGCCATCTTTGACTTGCCCGAGAATCTCTTCAAGGCGTTGGAGAGCATCGTCACCAAGGGCGTGGGTGGTCTGCTTAACACGGTCGTTGGTCGCATTGGCAACGTCCTGTCGCTCGGAAAGCTATCATCCGGTGGCCCTGCATCATGGTTCACCAACAGCAACGCCAAGAAGGTGGCCAAGACGATAGAGAAGCTTACCGAGGGCAATGAACGCTTAGAAAAATCCATTGATGGCTTGAAAGAGCAAATGGAGAACACAAGCGGAGCTTACAGCGTCGAGGCTTATAAAAAGGCGACAGCTGCACAGGAGAAGGTCATTCAAAACTACTTGAACATCGCCAAGGCACAGGCTGGCTACCACGGATCACACCACTCGTGGAATAAGGACTGGAAAGGGTTCTCCAGTAAAGAGATAGGCAGAATCAGTGACACCATCTACGGAGGGAAAGGCTTCAACGGAGACATCTTCACCATGTCGCCCGAGGAGTTAAAGAGGCTACGTGACGAGCTTCCCGACCTGTGGGATAAGATAATCAACACAGGCAGCTATGGCAGTCGCCTCGAAGAAAAGCTGAACGACTACATCGACCAAGCCGGCAAACTTGACGACTTGACCGATTCCATCAACGAGAAGCTGACAGGCGTCTCATTCGACAGCATGAAGGATAGCTTCATCAGCAACCTCATGGACATGAGTAAGTCTGCGCAGGACTTCTCTGATGACTTTGCTGAAATGCTACAAAAGTCTCTGTTGGAATACTCTCTTGGAGACCTTCTCGACAAGGATTTGAAAGACCTCTACAACAGGTGGGCAGACAAATTAAAAGGTGGCGCCATGTCCAAGGACGACATAGACAAGTTCCAAGAGGAATACAATAACCTCGTCAACCAAGGCATAACCATCAGAGATAATGTGTCGCAGCTCACTGGCTACACTGGTTCTTCCTCACAGACCGCAACAAGTGGAGGCTGGGCCTCTGTGGGGCAAGAGTCCGTGGACGAACTGAACGGACGATTTACCGCCCTGCAGATCTCTGGAGAGAGCATCGCTCAGAACATGGAGATAACGATCGCAACGATGGAGACCATCTTGACGCTTGGGATGTCCACCAACGGAGCCGTCTTGGAGATTCGCAACATGATGATAATGACAAACAGCTACTTGGAAGACATTGCCAGGTATTCAAAACTCACCTACACTGACTTCGGAAGCAAGCTGGACGACATGAATAACAAATTGAAGAACTTTTGACCCACATAGGCTTATCGCTCGTCAACCCTTACTACTACTCCCAACAATAGGAAAAGCGGTTCACAGCGAAGCCTATGGGTCTTACAAGAGAACAAAAGGCCATGCTTAAAGGACAACTTACAATAAACGGCAAGGATGCCTACACAACGTGGGGCATATTCATGGATGACACGGCATTGAGCACGCTCATGACCCCTGCGCCCAACAAGGAGTTCATTAGTAACAAGTATCGCTCCAAGGATGGCAAAAGGGTCATCAAGCACAACCCGTGCCTTGACGAGAGGGACATCACGATTGCCTTTAACATGAACGCCAAGGATAAAGAAACATTCCTTACCAACTATGGGAATTTCTGTAATGATGTCCTCGCAACAGGTGAGATAACTCTGCACACCTCATTCCAGCCAACGGTATGGTATCGGTGCATCTACCTCTCATGCTCACAGTTCAGTGAGTTCGTTCAAGAGATGGCCAAGTTTACCCTAAAGCTCAACGAGCCAGACCCAAGTGACAGAGGAGAAAAAAGCAAATACTGATGATAGAGATAAAAAGAAACAACAAGGTATTCTTCACGCTCGAAGATGTTTGTGATGGTTCTAAGCTGTCAAGGCAGTTGATGGATCACCACTATATCATCTTGAAGTTTTCCTCGGACATGCCAGTCCATTTCGAGGTTGGAGACTCTGTGGAGATACCTGACTTTGGCTATTTTGAGCTTACATCGGCTTACTTTCCGAAGTACAACAACTCTACGGGAGGGTACGACTATGAAATGCAGATGGACGCCTACTATATGGCATGGAAGAACAAACTTTGCAAATTCCGTCCACAACATGGAGCCAACGAGACTTCATTCAAGCTAACAACTAAGGTAAGCGGTCATCTTAGCGTTATCCTCAGCAACCTCAAAGCGTTAGGTTTGACGTATAATGGCAAGGACTTTTCTGTTGACTACACAACTTACAACAAAGAGGTGTTTGACACCGAGAAGCACTTCTATGTTGAATATAGCTCTATCAGCATTCTTGAAGCTCTTAACGCCATCTGCGAATCGCTCGACTGCGAGTGGTGGGTAGACGGTTCTATCATATACCTTGGCTACTGCGAACTGTCAGGGCAGGCTACTTTTGAGCATGGAGTCAACATGCTCTCAATGTCGCAGTCCGCGTCCAAGTCATCATTTATCACACGCCTATACGCGTTCGGCTCAGACAAGAATATCCCAACAGGGTATTTCACTGGGCCGGACGCAGACGCGACCACAGACGGCATCGCCACTGACTACCTCATGCTCCCCACCAAAGGCGTCGATAAGGATGGGTTCTTCTGCAAGAACGGTTATATGGAGAACGCCAATGTGGTTAAGAACGACAAGCAGGCCATAGAGGGCATCGTCATATTCTCTGACGAGTACCCCAAGGTTGAATGCACAGTCAAGAACATTAAGACCTATGACAGTACCGTAGAGGAGAATGGGAAAAAGGTAACCGAAACCTTTTGGCAGGTCGCATCGAGCGATAGATTTGCTACAAGTTTCTCTGCAAGTTGGATAAAGCGAAACCTCACACTCATGATCAAGTTCACGAGTGGTTCGCTCATGGGCATGGAGTTTGAGGCCAGTTTTAAGGTCATCGAACAGGACAACTACTTTGAGATTGTTGCCAATGATACGTATGGCCGCAAGCTGCCGGATCCTGCCTTGTGCCCAAAGGTTGGCGATAAATTTTTCATCTACAACTGGGACGCAACAAAGATAACAGAGACAGACCTTATCCAAGAGGCTCAGGAGTCATTGTTTGAGCGTGCGAAGACCTACTATAAGAAGTCCATGATAGACAACTCCAACTTCACCTGTGAGCTGGACGGAGAGAAGTTCTACAATCATGGCATCTGCGACTACCACCCAATTGGAGAGCAGGTGAAGTTGATAGATCCGATGTTTTCGGACACGGACGCTAATGGTAAGCACTATCGCAACTCCCGTATCATTGGTATGGAGATAAAACTCGACATTCCTTATGATAGTCCTCTGTACATTGTTGGAGAGAAAGCTGCTTATAGCCGTTTAGGCAAGCTGGAGGAGAAGGTAGACTCTATCACTGTCAACGGAATCAAGATAGGCTCAGCAGGAAGCGGAGGTGGCGTGTATGTCATTGGCACGAATGATTCAACGCCCGTGACAGACAGTAATGTTTTCTCTGCTCGCAGGTCAAGGCAGGAGTTCCTTTCCAAGAAATATGATGATGTGGCCAACGGTCATGTCACGTTCCAAAAAGGCATCACCTCTAACGGAGATACAGAGGTCAACGCTAACCTGCACACAAGCGGAGACATGTCTACCAGCAGCAACCTACACGTCAATCAGTCCGCAGAGATAGACCAAGACATCAATGTTCGTGGCAACGCCACCATCGGCGGCGACCTTAATGTCAAGGGCAACACGTCCCTGACCGATGTTGTG
>OIZV01000275.1_pt1 | contig 30075 bp, 43 predicted proteins | sample 1588681 | NCBI WGS metagenome assembly OIZV01 (sample SAMN03283281) | human gut metagenome | biome: human-associated habitat; material: feces | host: Homo sapiens | place: Peru | collected 2012 | reverse complement strand
CCGCCGTAAAACTGACCGTTGACGAGATACGCAAGGCGGTTCGCACCCTAAAGAAGGCCAAGGCGCGCAAGTTCACCCGCAAGGGCGGCAGACCTCATTATGTCTGCATCGTTGACCCCGATTCCGTCTATGACCTCCAGAGCGATTCCCTCTGGCAGGACGTATCCAAGTACAGCAACGCAGAACAGATATATGACGGTGAACTGGGCAAGCTGTTCGGCGTGGTATTCGTTGAAACCACCAACGGTTATGTAAAGAACAACACCGCTACCACCGCCTACGGCGTACACCAGACCTTTGTATTCGGCGCTGATGCCTATGGCACCGTCGATGTATCCGGGCAGGGCGCAATCAAGGCTATCGTAAAGCCCCACGGTTCCGCCGGTACTGCTGACCCCCTCGACCAGAGGGCAACTGTCGGCGCGAAAATCACGGCCTTTACCGCCTGTGTCCTTAATGACGACTGGCTTGTATCTATCCATCACGGCGTAAGCGCGTAAACCAAAACCAGACCGGGGGTGTATCTGTTGCACCCCCTTATTTTTTGAAGGAGAATTATAATTATGGCAATCGTAAAGAAAGACAAAAGCATGAAAGAAATACTGGACGAGCAACCCAAAGTCCCTTACACTATCCCATTTAACGACGCTGACGACATACATATGACCGCCGTGACCATAAACGGCTACCGGTACGAGATAATACACGGCGAAAAAGTCATGATACCCGAGTCCATAGCGGAAATACTGAACAACAGCAATGAGGGTCTGCGCAGGATAAATCAGGAATACCATGACATGACCATTGGCGGCGGCAGGAACATCACCGGCATGACAGCCGACAAGGAGTAAAGCACCATGGCGGCGGCAGATAAAAAGTCGCTGACGCTGGAAGGAACGCCAAACCCCAAGCAAGCCGAATTTTTCAAGAGCCGGGCAAGGCACACCTGTTATGGCGGCGCGAGAGGCGGCGGCAAGAGCTGGGCTATGCGGCGGAAGGCTGTGCTGCTTGCCCTCAATTATTCCGATCTGAATATTCTTATACTGCGCCGAACACTTTCCGAATTGAGGGTGAACATTGTTGAGCCCCTTATGAAGGAGCTGTACGGCTTTGCGGAATACAACGTTACAGAGCGAGTATTTCGCTTCCCCAACGGCTCTAAAATTCGAATGGGTTTTTGTGACAGCGAGGCCGATGTATACCAGTACCAAGGCCATGAATACGACGTGATATGTCTGGAAGAAGCAACGCACTTTACTGAAACGCAGATGCAGTTTCTGACTACCTGTAACCGTAACGTCCGCACAGACATTACGCCGAGAATGTACTATACTTGCAACCCTGGCGGAGTAGGCCACGCATGGGTGAAACGGCTTTTTATCGACCGCGAATATCGTTCCGGCGAAAATCCCGAAAACTATGTATTCATTCCGGCGAGGTTGTACGACAACGTAGTCCTTATGGATTCTGACCCTGATTATGTCCATATGTTGGAAGCCCTTCCCGAAGACCAGCGCAGGGCATATCTTGAAGGCGATTGGGACGTAGTAGAAGGGCAGTTTTTCAAGGAGTGGCGCAAGGAGAAGCACGTTATCGAGCCATTTATTATCCCGTCTCATTGGCGCTGTTTCCGTTCAATGGACTGGGGTTATAACGACCCGTGCTGTGTTTTGTGGTTTGCCGTATCCCCCGACAGGCGCATATTCGTTTTTGACGAGTATTACCAAGACCAGCGGCTTGTGAACGATGTGGCACACACCATTCGCGAAAAGACCGGCACACGCAAGATTGATTACACTGTAGGTTCCCCTGATATGTGGCAACACAGGGGAATGACGAATATGACAAGGAAAGGTTTCTCCGGCGAAAGCATAGCAGAGAGCCTGATCCTGTCCGGCGTCCCGGTAATGCCCGCCGACAACTCCCGCATGGTAGGCTGGCAGCGCGTCCGTGAGTTTCTTGGAGACGCACCAGACGGCAAGCCGTGGCTGCAAGTGTTTTCAAACTGCCGCAATCTCATTAAGTATATGCCGCAAATGCAGTATGACCCCAACGACCATGAGGACGCTTTGGACGGCGACGACCATGCTCCAGAAGCTTTGCGCTATGGGCTTATGTCACGCCCCTCCCCTGCCTCCATACAGCGGGAACGGCAACGCAAGATCATAGACCTGACAGACCCGTTTGTTGAACTGCCGCGTCGTAAAGCAAGCGGTTTTTTGAGTTTATAAGGAGAATATCACATGACCCTCAACGATATTATATACGCTGCTCTAAGGCAGCTTGAACGCGGCACAGACGCTCAGACCGTTGACAAATTCCGCCGCGTGTTCACCGATTATGCAAACAGCGGGCAGCGCCGCCTTGCCAATCGCTTCAAAGTAACGCGGCTTGAAACTATTACGCTGGATGACAAAGGTCGGTTCAATGTGGATTCGCTGGAACGCTCTTGTGTGCTGATAGAGAAAATAACCGATGGAAACGGTGCTGCGTTGTCATGGGACGAGATAGTGACCGGGCTTATCGAAGTGACCAACGGCGCGAATGCCGATGTCAACGTGTACTATCGGTATATGCCCCGCGAGATGTCCTCCCCTACCGATGTTCCGGAGCTTCCCTCTTATATGCACAGTGCTATCCCCTATTATGTTGTTGGCTGTCAGCGCTGCGGTTCAGATGCAGATACACAGGCCACGGCAGGAGCGCACTTCGACTTGTTCAACCGCGAGGTGTCCGACATATATTCCCAGCACTACGCATCTAAGGACGCATATACCTTAAAAAACATGGGGTGGTAACATGGCTGATATTTATAACATAGGCGAGTTTTTAGGCATAGCCCAGCACCGGGACGGCTCCCTGCTGAATACGGGAACGGCTATCGATGCCCGCAACATGGACACGTCCGATGGCAATCTCTCTGTGGCCAAGGGGTATGTGCGTAAATCCGGCAATGCCATTCCTTCTTCTGCTGGGCAGATATTGCGTATAATCCCTGTGGACGAGAGCAACATACTTGCCGTTACCCAGAACAGCATATACCACGGCACATACGACACATGGAACCTCACTCCCATATACACCTTTGAAACAACCCTGCCTGTAACCTGCCAAATTGGCTATGCACTGGGCAAGATCAATACCACGAATGTTGTCGTCATAGGCACTGGCAAAACGCAGCTTATCAAGGTCAACATGGGAGATACCGTCACCGCAGAGATATTTGGTTCCGGCCTGTACATCTTTGAAACTACCGTTTCTGCATACGATTCAGCCACAAAAATAGTTACTCTTGCCGATGCAATGTCGCAGGAGATACAGCAAAAGTTCGTCGTTGAAAAAGGAGTGTATATCGATGGCAGGTTCCGCGAGGCGGAGGTCACAACGGCTACCACAATAACGCTTAAAGCCTCCCCCGCTATAGCCCCGGCAGTCGGCAATACGGTAAAGCTCCGTGGTGGTGCTTCTGACGCGCACTGTAATTTCGTATGTATGCACAACGGCCGCCTATTTGCTGCCGGCGACCCTGACGCGCCTAACCGCCTTTACTGGTCAACAATACCGGGCGACGGAAGGACTATTGAACACTGGCTTGCCATAGAATCTTCTGTTGACCTGTCAGGCGGATATGTGGAAGTTGGAGATACAACCGCAGACCCCATAATCGGCATATGCGAGCTGTCAACGCAGATACTCATATTCAAGCGGTACAGCATATACAGGCTTTACGGCGACAGGCCGAGCTACTACACCGTAGAGCGCGTGGAGAAATTCACCGAGAACATGAGCAACGCCGGTGTAGCCGTAAAGACCGATATTCCGTATTGGCTCACAAAAAGCGGTATAAAGCTGTTTAACGGCGCGGATATGCAATTGTTAGACGGCGGACAAAACTACCTTTGTAGCTTCATTGATACCATTAAAACGGTATCACAGAGCAAGGCTTTCACGGCCAAGGGCAAACTGTACTTTACTTGCCGCGTTGGCAGCACCGGAACATATGACGATTCCGTTATAGTGTATGATACCGTCAATGGCACTTATATGGTGCGGGACGGCTTCAAGATAGCTGACATGTGCGCTTTTGAAAATACTATCTATCTCATAAACGATACGGGCTATCTGTACGAATTTGATAAAGGCGAAAAGTACGACGGGCAAGCTATATCGGCATATTGGCAGACGCAGCCAACAGACCTAACATTGAAGTACGTCAACAAACAGTTAAAGGAAGTGTATTTCCGAGCTGGCAACGTAGGTTCTGTAATAATTCTTGAAACATTTAACGGCAATTCCCGCAACAGGGAACGCCGCGTGATTCAGAACGACGATATGATTGATTTGCCCATGAATAACCAGCCCTGCCGCCGGTTCAGCATTAAGCTATCCAACGAAGCGGGCAGCCATTTTACCATATACGGCGGTATTCAAATCCAATATGAAGGGAAGATGCGTCCGGTATGATGCAAAGAGGATTACAGATCATTAAACTACCCTCCCCAAAGAATCTGAGCATTGAGGAAAAGACCGTATACGACAAGCAGTCCGAATGGATAAACCAGAATTTTAAGACTATATTTGATGGCGTTGACGAGCTGAAAACAGCAGTCACGAGCCAAGAACAACTTAATGCCACGCTTGCACAGGTTCAGGAATCTCTCACCGAGATAAACAAGAAGCTGGATGAGCTGAACGGAGGCAGTTAATGGAAACGATATACAAGACATTTGATGTAGCGTTGGAGTTAAAACAGACATCTACCAACGCCCCCTTTTATGTCATTGAGGGCGACAATGGCAACAAGATAAGGATTACCGTCACGGACGGCGGTTCTGCCGTTGCCCTGACTGACTGCCGTGTTATCGCCGTGTTCTCAAAGTCCAGCGGTACGTCCATGCAGGACAGCGCCGAGGCTGGCGGCGGCGTGACTATTGGCGGCACATATAACAATGAAGTGACCGTTGCTCTCCGCCCCGCCTCCATTGCCCCCGGACAGGTGGAATGCGAATTACAGATTTATTCTGACGAGAACAAGACAACCCTTATAACCACGGCAAAATTCAACTTTGAGTGCCAGCGGGCTATTTTTAACGAAAATACCGCCATGGCTACAAACGAATATCCTCTGCTTGTGTCCCTGATTTCAGTGTGCAACGGCATAGTTGCGGCGGAAGAACTGCGCGTAACGGCTGAGCAAGAGCGTGTCAGCGCTGAAAATACCCGTGTATCACAGGAGCAGGAACGGCAAGTGGAGATACTGAAAATAGCAAATATGACCGTGGTCATTAAAACGCTTCCCGCAAATGAAAACGCAACGGCTTCAATCACTGAAGATTCAGAGGACGGCCACAAAATACTGAATTTAGGCATCCCAAAAGGAAAAGATGGTGCTGACGGCAATGTAACCACAGACACAGTCACAAACATTACCGGGCTTTTAAAAGGTGCAAATGGAAAGATAGCCGAAGCCATCGCAAACTTGGACTACCAAACCCCCCTTGTTTCCGGGACGGACTATCAGCCCCCCATACCCGCCGGGACTTACGCCACCCCGAACGATGTTTCCGGGGCCGTGTCGGAGCATAACAGCGCAGACAACGCACATTCCGCGCTGTTCAACAAAAAGCAGACCGCGCCCGCCCTCGCTTCCTCCCTCCCCGCCAGCGGCGCGGCACTGACGGCAAACACTATATATAACGTATCCTCTCCTGTGGGTACATACGTATTTACCCCGCCCGCATCCGGCTGGGCGCACGGCACATTCAGCACGGCGGCCTCGGTTGCGGTGTCGTTTGTCAGCGGGGCGAACTATTTAGGCGAGGCCCCGGCAATAGAGGCAAGCAAAACCTACGAATTTGACGTATACAACGGCGTGTGGGCGGTGCAGGAGGTTGTGAGCGCATGATAGCAATGCTGCGAAGGAGGCTGATGAGCGCCATGGCAAAAGCAAGGAATATTGCTACAGGAGAGATAACGGCACAAGGAGGAATGTATCCAAGGGAGGTAACGATCACTGGAATTGGTTTTAAGCCTGACCATATAGCTTTGTTTAAGTTCCCTGGAGGCTATGCAACAGGTGGGGTGGTATCAGTACTTGATGAAAGTTCATGCTGGGTCACATCGCAAGGCTCCAGTTCATACGTATTTGCATCAGGCTCTGTGAATCTGACATTTAGCGAAGACAATGTCACATTTTCTGTATCTATTAATTACTTTAACGGCACTTACCGCTATGTAGCATGGCAAGAATAAAAAGGAGCATACTATGTGTAAAATAATTCTATCGGGGGGGGGCAGCCTCCGTAAAATAAAAAGCGCCTACGCGCTATGATACCATTGCAGTTTGCCTTACGGCGCAGAATGATGATGGCAGGGGGAGGCTTACTGCCAAGTGGATTTACCCTCCTTGCGTGGATAAAAGGCACAGGTACACAGTACATTGATACCGGGTTTGTGGTTAATAAGTCCGATAACTATGTGTTAGAAATAGACGGGTTATTTCCTTCGCAGGCGCAGGTGTATCAAGGTTGCAATGGCTATATGCAGTTTTTCACCAGTAGTAAATATGGTATAAGTGGCGATAGCTCTGTTGCAGTTGGTAATCGTAATACCGTGCGCGTAGAGTACGCTAATCAAACTGAAAAACTCTTTGTAGACGGAGCACAAATAGAGAGTAAACTGTGGTCAGCATACAATGGTTCTAATGTAAAACTTGCATTATTACGCATGGGCGATGCCAACAACGGGTGGTACAATGGGGCAGCAGCTCAAGGTACGATATACGGTTATAAGGTGTGGAAGAACAATATCCTTGTTTCGGAATGTGTACCTTGTATACGTAATAGCGATGGTGCTGCCGGAGTGTATGATGTTATCCGAGAACAGTTTATTACTCCTGTCAACGGTGTGTTTTTGACTCCTGATGGCGTCACTTATACGGTTACTACGAACTATATACCGGTTGCCGGACTTGTAACAGTAAACGGTTTAGATCTTCCGGTTAGTAACTCAACCACAATTTACACCGTTCCTTCCGGTGCGACAATCATTCTCCGTGCTCGTAGCGAGAGCACAAGCCAACTGGATATAACCGTGGATGACGTGGTTGTAGCAAGCGCATCACCGTTTCAGAGTGTCAGCTATGCGTATGCCGTTACTAAAAACTGCACTGTACACGTATCCAATTCGGCAGCCGGCCAACGCTCATGGATAACAACGTAATATGTAAAGGAGCAATACAATGCTAAACACAAACTATGCCAAGCTGGTGGGCGGGTATCCCGAATATTTACGCCTGCCGGTTGAATTGGAATCGCCGCTTATAATCAACGGTGTGACGCACCCCGCAGGGGCGCACCTCTCCACCAATGACGACGCGGCGATAAAGGAGCTGGGCTATAAGCCCGTGACCCGTTCCCCCATGCCCTCAAAGGAGGGCTTTTATTATACCGAAATATGGGAGGACAACGGCGAAGCGATAGTCCAGAGCTGGACGGAGCATGAGGCGCAGGCCACCACGCAGGACTATATAGACGCGCTTGCGGAACTGGGGGTGAATGTGAATGACGCGCAGTGAACTTATGGCGCTGGTAGCCGTGCGCAAAGCGGAAATCGAGGCGCACGAGACCGACCTTGTAGAGGTGCTGACGGCGGCACGGGCGGGGCTTACCCCCACCCCTACACAGGGCGCACCATGGGACGCTGAGACCCGCTATATAGCAGGAGATACGGTTGAGGGCTATGTCGCCCTCAAATACAGCCGCAACAAGCCCCCTGCCGAAAACCTCGGCACATATTGGGCGGTGCAGACCGTGACCTATCCCGCGTGGGGCGACATCGAGGACGGCACGGTGATTGAGGTGGATACCATAGTTACCTACAACGGCAAAACGTGGCAATGCACCGAGCAGCACATCAAGTCCACCGTCTACAAGCCCAAGGCGGGCAGCTCCAAATGGAGCGAATACACGGATTAAGGAGCCGCACGGCTCTTTTTTCATAATTAAAAAACAAAAATAAAGAAAGGAAAAGAATTATGGACTACACACTCAAAGCTCGTGAAATCGTTAGAGATTATGTAAACGAGCACCTCGACAAAACAGACGGCATAGAGATCAACATGACTGATACTTATGTTGTTTGGCACTGCAAGACCCTCCAGAATTGGAAGGCGCTTGTATCCACTACACTCCACGATGGTATGTATTACGAGGTTACCTACAACGGCAACAAAAACGAAGTGTACCTCGATGCATATAAGAAGTTCGAGAACCGCTGCATAAAACTCTGAAAAAGAAAGGAAAAAATCAAAATGAAGAAACTCACTTGTATCCTCGCGGTAATGCTCATGCTGTGCCTCTGCACCGTAGCCTACGCCGCAGATCCCGTAACTCTGGATATAACCGCGCTGGACTACCAGACCGGCAAGGCGGTATCCAAAACCTACGTCAATAACGAGCTTTTTCTGCTCAAAGTTGACTTGGGCATACCCCGGTTTTACGACCTGACCGACATGGACCTTATAATCGAGCTGGACGGCGTAAAGCTGGACGCAAGCGACCTGAGATTGGAGGCCGGAACATATTACCTGAGCGGCATAGTTACCGACCAGCCCGCCGCCCTCCGTATAACCGTCAAGGACAAGGCCTACGACAACGCCACCACGGCAGAAGAACTCTACAACGCCATGCAGAAAAACAGGACTGTAAGCAAAACCTATTATTTTAACGCCGCGCAGCCCGCCGAACAGCCTATTGCAAAAAATCCCGTGGTGATACCCAAGACCGGCGGCGCCTCCGTCCTCGCATATGCGGTATCCATAGCCCTGATAGGGTTCGGCCTCGCGGTGGCAGGTAAACGCAGATGACACTGGTACAACAGTTTTTATCCTACCTCGGCGAGCACCTCGGGGACGCATACGTCTGGGGCGCGAGGGGACAGTGCCTTACCGACATGAGCGACCCCGAAAAATGGATACGGAATAAGGAGACATCGAGCACCAACGCGGAGCGGGCCATAAGGTACATGCAAAAGGCCGGGAAAAACCCGCTGTACGCTTTTGACTGCTCCGGCCTTATATGCGGATTTTTAATGGCAAAAGGACTGTCCGGCAGGGTAAACAGCCGGACAATGTACTCCAGGAGCAAGCGGATACACCGGGACGAGCTTCAGCCCGGCGACCTGGTATTTAGATACCGGGACAAGGATAAACCCGGCGGCGGAACGTATAAATACATCTACCACGTTGGCGTATACATAGGCGGCGATAAGGTTATCGAATCCAAGGGCCGCGACGACGGCGTTGTGCTCCGGGGGATAAACGCCTCCGGCCCAGCCTACTGGAACGAATACGGGCGCTGGAACATCATATCCGGCGCTGCGAAGGAGGACGAGCCAGAACAGGAAGTGCCCGCCGCGCCGAAGAAAATCGAACTCACCTCGCCCATGATGCGGGGGGACGACATCAAAGCCCTGCAAACCGCACTCAACGCTCTGGGCTATGACGCGGGGGACGCGGACGGCATAGCGGGTAAAAACACCATTGAGGCGATACGGCGGTTTGCACAGGACTACGCCGCCACACTGCCGGAGGCGTTGCAGGCTACCGTATCCGTGGACGGCAAAATCTATGTAGGCACACTAAAAAAATAAGGAGGAGCACCCATGACCAAAGAATGGATATGGGCAATCGTAACGGGACTGAGCGGCATTTTGCTGGGCTGGCTTGCCCACATAAAGACCGCGAGAAAGGACGCGGTTGATGCGGCTACACGCGACACCGCCATTGATACCGCGCTCAAATCGGACGTGGACTACATCAAGCGCGGCGTGGACGATATCAAACTCGATATGCGGGCGCAGGCTACAAAAATCGAGGACATAGACCGCCGCGTGGCCCGTGTGGAAGAAAGCGCGAAAAGCGCCCACCACCGGCTGGACAGGCTTGAAGCACACAACAACTAAAAGGAGGAAAACATGAAACTCTCGAACAAGGTATACGACATTCTCAAGGCAATCGCCCTGATCTGGCTCCCCGCCATAGGCACCCTCTATTTCGCCCTTGCGGGCATCTGGACCCTCCCTTATCCCGAAGAGATCGTCGGCACCATCACCGCCGTTGACACGTTTCTGGGCGCGGTGCTGGGCATATCCTCGGCAAACTACAACAAACAGTAGCCCCCGTACGGGATTCCCTTTCAATAGCCCCTGCTTCGGCGGGGGCAAATCTTGTATAAAGGAGGTGTAGGCTTTTGGAGAAGCGGCCTCTTATTATATGGACAAGACCCTGCTCAATTCCCGCCCCCGGTCAGAGTGGGAAGCACTCATACACGAATGGATACATAACGAAAAAGACCGCTGGCTGATAACCCGCCGCCTTTTAGACGGGGTACCATACGACGCTTTGACGGGCGAGTACCAGCTTAAATTTGAAATACCCCTTGAATACGACCAGATACGCAGGCGGTGCAAAGCTGCCGAAAAACAACTGATAAAACACTGCCATATGCCCTCGTAGGAATCGGCTTTATGCGCGACAATATAAGCAACAGGAGCGCGCCTGATTACATTTCGGAGGAAAAAAACTATGGCAGAATACGCATCTCAGGGAGTGGGCACCGCTGGCCTCGTAACCGGCATAATCGGTTCGGCTGGCTGGCTGCTCAACGGCGGCCTTACCGACTTTGGCCTCGGTAGAAACGGCAGGAACGGCAACAGCGACGAAAAGCCCGTATCCCGCTATGAACTGTCGCTTGTGCAGGAGAACGCCATTCTCAAAGCACAGGCGGACGTAGACAAGAAGCTCGTTGAGGTTTACAACGCCATCAACGACAAGGCCAACAGCATGCGCGACGCGTTCAACGCTTTCGAGAAAGAACAGCTCGTGTACAACGGCGTAAACACCGCGACAATCGGATGTATGCAGCAGAACATTCAAGCCCTGCTTGCCATGACCAAGATGGTCATACCCAACAGCTCCGTATGCCCCGGCTGGGGTAACGCGACTGTCACGGTAAGCACCGGCACGGCTACGACCTAAAGGGGCGGGCAACTGCCCCTATCTCAGTAAGGAGGAAACATGATTACGCTGCAACGTTTCAAGACCGGCCTTGCCCGGTATGCCGATACCGAGCTCGTGCCGAAGCTGGAAGGCTGGAAGAAGATAGCTTTCGGCGCGGGGGCTTCACTCATGCTGTCAGCCCCGGACGAAAAACTGTTGAAGCTGCTGCATTCCCCCGCAATATCCATGATGGGCATTGTGGACGAGCAGGACAATATAGACATTGACGCTCTGTATAAAGCTGTCGTTCCGCAGTTTGAGAGCAAACAGCGGCTTCCCCTGCCTCTGGTTGGAGATTTTACCTTTGACCGTAGCGACATTGAAACGCTGTACCGCTTCATGACAGACTGAAAATGAGTAAGTTTTTAGAAGTGATAGACTGCATCTCGCACAAAGGCCGGAACATAGACGAAGTTACCGCCGTACTGGATGACGCTATGGGCATAATTAAAGACCGCATGCCCGACCTGTACCACGAAACCATACACCAGCTTGCGGCCATAGCTTACGCCATAACCCCAGAGGAAGCGCGGGACAAGGTACGCTCCATGCGTCCTTACGGCCAGAAGTGGGATTATGATACCGTCAAAGCATTCCTTGCCGCGAAGGGCATCAACAACGACGTATGCAAATACTACCTCTGCATGAATATGGCCTACAACGACTACTACAAGACGGCGGAGAGCGTGGGGAAGGGCGAAGATCCCGAATTCTATTTCAGCATAGCAAGGGACTTTATCAACGACGCAGACGCATCACCGTTCAAGATAGAGAAGTATTTCTCTGCGTAACACATGAATGACATTTGCCCTCGGCGGTTATTCGCCGGGGGTACTTTTATAGGAGGAAAACTAAATGGCAGAAAACACCAACTATGATGAGCTGCTTAAAAAGCTCGGCCTAACCGATGAAGCAGCTATAAAAAAGTGGCAGAAGGAATACGGCCTTGACCAGACCGGCACATGGGGCGCAGCTGAACAGGCGGCATATGACACCTACGGAGCCCTGCCCTATAAGACCGAACAGGCCATAAAGGACTACCAGCTATCCCGCGGCATAGAGGATACAGGCGCATGGGACGACGCTACCAAGCTTGCCTATCGCGGCGACCTTGCGGCCCAGGGCAGCGTGAATGATTGGTCAGACCTCGCGAACATGGTGCTGTCCGGGTACAACCTTCCCACCACGGACAAGGACGAAATCAAATCCTACGTTGAATCCTACCTTCGCACCGCATACGACCAGTCCATAGAAAACAGGCGCAAGCAGACCGAAGCAGACAGGGCCATGATAGACCTCGATGCCTATTCCCGCGGCATGGGCGGCAGTACATGGGTGACTGACGCGAAGCAGCGCTTACAGGACGCAGAGGCCGACGACATAGCAAAGATGGAGGCGAACTATCAGGCCGGGCTTAATGAGGCTGTTCTTAACCAGTACAATCAGGCTGTCGCACAGGGGCTTGCGGCGCAGAACAACGCCTACGACCTCGCCAAAGACCTGTATTCGCTGGGCCAGAACGCAAAAGCCGGCGTAGGCAGTGTGCCAAGTTCCGGCGGCAGTGGTGGTGGCGGCGGCGGTTATTCCTACAGCAGAGGCAAGAAGAAATCTTCCGGCAGCCGTGGTGGTAGTAGTGGTAGCGGCAATATGACCTATACTCAGTGGCTCATGAACGCTAACGACGGCGATATTTTCAAGGCCGCAGTGGCAGCACAGGATTCCGGCGTTAAGAATGCAGCTCGGGGCCTCGGTTATGACAGCAAGACCGTAAACACCGTCGGCTCGATACTGCATGACCAGGCATCCGGCATGAAGCGTACAGAACAGCTTAAAAACCAAGTCATAAAGAGTGGCGGCAAGAAAACCTCTACCACAACCAGAACCAACAAGAACAAGACCACCAGCACCGGTAGCAATCGCCGTATGTCTGGACAGATGATGTAAGGAGTTTGATATGGCATACACTAAGGAGCAAATGGCGAGTGCGGCGGGCGTAATAGATTCCGGCAAAGGCGTTAACAAAAAGGTAAACGTTAGCAACGAATCCCTAAGCGCAGGCTCATACGAAGGTGCTATGGCTCGGCGCGAGGCCTCCGGCGGCAGGGTAGGCGACGGGCGGTATGACAAAGACGCTTATGTCTATCGCCCCGAAACCAATACTTTTTATGATACTGAAGCTGTTCAGAAGGCAAAGGACAGCTTTACAAACTGGATGACCGCCGGCAAGGGCGCGAACAACAAAAACTGGGGTTATGATATGAGCGACCCGGAAGATGTAAACCGCTACTATTCCGGACAGATATCAAAGAAGTATGAAGCCGGGTACGGCACTGATTCTTTTTCTCAGTGGTTGAAGGAAAACGGTTTGCCGCAGGCTGACTACTTCGACAGCAAGTATTATAAAGATGCCTACGCCTCTGTTCTTGCCGATCGCGTAGAGAAACAGAAGGCGCGGGATTTTAGGAATGCCGTAGTCCGGGAAATGTGGAACACCGCCAGCGACCCCATGAATCTGACAGATGAGGATTTGGTTGCGGCATATGACAGGGTAAGGCTGAACAACCCGATATATAACGGTATCGAGCTTTACAATGCCAAAGACAAGGACACGGACTACGGCGATTACGATTCCCAGATTCTTGCCGAACGGGCGGCGCAGGAAAAGGAAACCAAGAGCAGGGCGGGCAAGCTGAACATAGATGAAGTCTGGGGCGATATTGACCGACTGCAACGGGCGCAGAACACCCGCGAACAGTGGGCGGCTGACAAGGTTAAAGCAGAGGCGGAAACCAAAACCAATCAGGCGCAGAAAATCATTGACAACGCCATAGCCAACAACAACTTTTCCGCCGAGATAGATAAGCGCGTTGGCCTTGCAAAGGATAGCAATCTCAACGAATACAACGCGAACAAGCAGCGTAAACAGGCTGCGTCGGATGCCGCTATAAATGCCATGCGTGAAGCCGGATATTCCAATCAGGATATAAAGAAGAGTATTCGTAACGACGGCAGGCTTTCATATTCTGAATCCACCGAAGGCAAGGCCAACGAAGCAGAACGCATAAAGCGGCGCGACAGCTCCGATACCACGACCGCAAAGGTATTGGGCGGCATGGACAGCTTTACGCAGGGCGCAGTTGACAAGGCTAAGAAGCTGGGCAATATGGGGACATCGGCACAGCAAGGCTTTTCCCCCATCTCCATGATGGAGGGCTACGGCATGTCAGCGCAGGAAACGCAAGCTGTGAACAACTATGTGGATACCACCCGCGCCATACTCGAAACACAGGGCTACAACGGCCTTGAAATCGACAACGCACTCCGCCGCGCAGATTTAGGCGAATACATACCCACGGCGACCGCCCGCACGAATTATGCCACGTATACCTTGCAGGAGTGCGGCATGAGCGACGAGCAGATTCAATACGTCCTCAGCACCTACACCGAGGACGACTGGAAAAACACGGACAGGGACATGAAGGCCAGCGATTATGTGGAGAACAGTACCGTTGACCAGTTGGCAAACTCCATCATATCTATGCCTATTCGCGCAGCCCTGTCTATCGCCACCGGAGCTGTCGGCCTTGCGGACATGGCAACTGCCGGGATACAGAAGCGCGATGAGCTTTGGAAAACCACACAGGCATTGCAGGAGGAAGCCGCATGGTGGACACAGTATTCACACGACCGCAACCACGAGATAATTTCCACCGCTGCCGATGTCGGTTCGGAAATCATGCGCATGTACGCCACTTCCCTTACGGGTTCAGTCCTTGCGGCAGGAGCGACAAAGGTTCTGGGCAACGCCGCCGGAACAAACTTCCTGTTCGGTTTCGTCACCAAGAACGCAAGCCGTATGCCGTTCGTGGCCAACTCCATAGGCAACTACTACCTTGAAGCCATGAACGACGGCGCAACGACAGGACAAGCAACGGCATACGCCATTCCCGCCGGACTTCTCGAAGGCTACCTTGAATCCCTTGAAATGGGTGAAACCCTGCAACACGCCTTCGGTACAAACATAGTCGGTAAGAAAATCGCGGCAAGCGGCCTTTCCGCCAACTTCAAGACCTTCGCAATAACTAAGGGTATGCCGTTTATAAACTTCGCCCTCGGTACTATCGGTGAAGGTTTGGAAGAAGCCGCGTCCTATTACGGTTCGTCAATCGCGAGAATGGCTACATGGGATAAGGGATATGAAATGGACTTCTCCGAAATGTGGGACAATGCTAAAGGCGGTTTGCTCATAGGCGGCATAATGAACGGCCTTTCTATGGGGGCGCATACGCAATCCTACAAATACGCATCGGAGATATACAAGGGCACTGGCGGCAACTATGCGGCTTACCTCGATAGTTTCATGTCTGCTATGCACATGGAGAATATGAACGATGTGCAGCGGCAAGCTCTCATTGACAAGTATAACAGCGGCGAGATCAACGTATCCCGCGACGCTGCCATTAACGCAGGAGTTGAGATACAGACCAATGCCGAAGTAGTATCTGCTAAGAAACAGGCCGTTGAATCCGCAGAAAACGATGCTGCCGTTAAGGTGGAGAACGCCAACAATAAAGTCACTCAGGCCGAACAGCGGCTTGCCGGTATTGACGATCCCGACCCAGTAAAGAAGGGCAAAAAGATTGCACAGGCATCACGGGAACTGTCCGCGGCAAAGGCAGCAGCAAGCCAAACGGCGAGCGAGGGGCAGAAGAAGGTAGACACTGCGACGGCGGACTACAAGTCCGAAGCGGCAAAGGCCAAGCGCAAGAATGCCGCCAATCAGCAGCTGGTTGACGAGTATCACGCATCGAAGTATTGTAGCGATATAGAACGTGACGCTGTAAACGCCCCCGTAGGCGGTTCAGCCGCCGACCCTACCGCTAATACCAATGTGGACGCAAACACGGCTCAGAACGGTATTGATAGCATTAAAAACGGTGTTGCGCAGACAGCAAACGAAAAGCATAATAATAACAGAGGTGATATAAATGGAGCAGAAAACGGAAACCAAGCTCAAGCCGGAGGAAATGCCGGAGTATCAGGACAAGCTGTCACAGAGCCTGATTCGAGGATGGCGCAAACAGTTTCCGGAATGGACGGACGAGCGGATTATAGAGGAATTGGAAGCCCTGTAGTAGAACAACCGGTATTCCGCGAAAGCCGCACCGCAACCAACACGCTATCTAAAGTTGTTGGTGAAGATGTCCTTCAGCAGTTAAGGGAATACGAACCTAATCTTCTCGAACACGAAGTTGTTTCCAATAGCCGTTCTATGGAACTTGCCGCACAGAAGATAGAGGAAAAGGGTGTCGATGGCACCGAATACGAGTTGCTTGATGATAACAGAGTATGGGAGAACGGCGACGCTGACGCTTCAATGTCGATTATCACCAAGCGCATTGAAGATGGTGACATGATGTCCGCAGCCATACTCGCACAGAACCTTGCGGAACGTGAAACTAAGGCAGGACAGCAGATTCAGGAGTTAGCCAAATGGACAAAAACCTCTGCTGGCATGGTGACAGAAGCGGCACGAAACACTCAGAAAGCGCTTGAAAACGCGAAGCCCATTGTTAAGCATACTGTCGAGTCTGATACAAAGGCAGTAAAAAACGCCAATAAAAAGGCTCAAAAGGAGGCCGCCGATGCGGCAGGGAAAAAGTTAGCAAGCGACACGGCGAAAAGCGTTGACCCGGCTGAACTGCTTGCAAGGAAGATTGTCAACGCCACCAAACCCCGGACGGCAGAAGAGGTTGATTTTGTCAAGCGCGTTGTGCAAGACCTGTTCGGTGTCGCGAAGGAATCCCCCATAGTCACGCCAGGGGAAGCTACGGACAATACATATTCTCGCGTTGCCAAAGCATACAGCGATATAGGTAAGTACTCCGATATATGGGAACGAGCGCAGGAAGTTGTTTTACAAACCATGGGTGACACACCCGAAGTAAGACAGGCTCTTGCAGGCTACTTCACGAAAGAGAATAGACCCATTGTCCCTGAATCTTTGCTAAAGAAAGCATACAAGAAAGCTACCGATGAGCTGGGCACAGATATGTCTAAGCTTATAAGGAAAACCGCTGGTAACGTAGATACTATGCGGAATGAGCTTGTAAACTACCTCGTCAGTACAACTGGCGTAAGTGAAGATGGTGCTGTTGCTCTTGCAATGGAAGCCAATCGCATGTTTAATAATGCCGAAGCACATGCAAGGGCAAAATATCTCCGTGGCGTATTCAAGACAAAGAGCTTCAATGAAGCTGCAACCAATGCGTTGACCGACATAGAATCTATGGTGAATGCCGGGGCTTTGATTGATATTGAATTTGCCGACCAGATTGAGGCGAAACTCGATGAGAAACTACGCAAGGCCATCAAAGAGAGTGGCTACTCTATTGGTGATATCGTTGCACGTGGGGCAAATGGTGAGCTGGAAGCACTGGCTCATTTTGTAACCGATGTAAGCGGAATAGATGTCAACAGAGCAGATATGGAAACCGTATTAAACGCCGCTATTGATACCTTTGGGAATGTGCTTGACGAGTTTAAGACAACGCAGCTCGATAAGCTATACGAAAAGCTTACTACCAAGCAGAACGATTCAAAGGCCGCAAACAAGCGCAAACTGACAGAAGCTGAAAAGGCTATCAATAATTGGATCCTTGGTCTATATGACGATAGCCGATTCACGGACGAAATAAAGGCCGACAACGGCATCCCGATTCTTACCGAAGCCGACATACAGCAGATAGCGGATTATATGCAGGTGTACAATACGTCCACCGATGAGCGCACCGCAAAGGAAGCCGCATACCGCGCCGGGCAAATTGTAGCATCAAAACAGGGCGATGGTTCCGTTAAGAATAAGGTTAGGGCACTGTCTTATATGAACATGCTTCTCAATTTCAAAACGGGTGTAAAGAACTTCTCGGCAAACCTGCCTATGTATGTGACCGAAACATTGAAAGATGTTCCCGGGACGCTTCTTGATAAAGTCGTTTCTAAGTACTTTGGCACTAACAGAACCACAAACGCATTTACCACAGAACGCTTTTCCGGACAGCTCAATTCGTTTGGTAAGGGCATGAAGGATGCGGTTCTCGATATGGTTCACGATGTAGACACTTCTCCCATCCCCGGGCGTGTCGAAGATGTCAGGGCTAATACATTTAAGTTAGCAGCTATGAACAGATTGGAACGACTTGTTGGGCAGTATATGCAGTTAGGCGATAGAGCGTGGGCGCAGATGGCGTATGACGGCAGGCTTGGAGAATTAAAATCGCTCGGCTACGACATTGCCACCGAAGCCGCCGCAAAGGACGCAGAGCTTTATATGCTTGACCGGGTTTTCCAGAAAAATAGCGTGTTAGCACAAAAAGCGGTCAATATAAGAAATTCAATGGGCGTGTTCGGCGACCTCATACTGCCGTTTGCCCAAACCCCGGCGAACATAGCCGACAAGCTTCTTGACTACTCCCCTGTTGGACTGGCAAGAGCGATAAAGCAACTGGGAACTGAAACCGATATAAGAACACATACGGCCGCTTCCGAGTTCAACCAGAAACTGTTTGTCGATAGGGTCTCGCGTTCCCTGACCGGCACCGGCATATTAGCTCTCGGCATGGCCATGGCCGCAAAAGGATTGCTCACCAGAGAACCCGAAGACGAGGCGACCCGTTCGCTTACAAGACAGGCAGGAGCTAATGCTTATGCGATAAAAATCGGTGACACTTACCACACCATAAATTGGAGTGAGCCCGCCGGTTCACTCTTGATAATTGGTGCGGCACTGCAAAGTATGTTTAGCGCTGACAGCGCAAAAGATGTCCTTTCTATCGCATGGGACGCTGCAATCGGAGGCGTAAACGCTTTCTTTAATAACTCGTTCCTGTCCAGTTTTGCCGATCTGCTTTCCTCTGACACTCCGGCAGACGCTATATTTAATTCGTTGCTGTCTGGTTCTTCTCGCATCGTTGCAAGCCAAGTCGGAGCCGTAGCAAGAGCTACCGACAAGTATGAGCGCGATACTTATGACCCCAACGCCTTAAAGCGACAGGTGAATTACATAATAAGTCGCGTTCCGGGATTACGTCAAACGTTGCCCATTAAGGTTGGCACGGACGGACAGTATCAGCTTTCATCGGCAGGAAATTCACTCGGCGAACGCATTCTGAATACCATGTTTATCCCCGGTTATGCTACAAGGGAAACCGACGATCCGGTCAACCAAGAATTGTACAGGCTGTATAATGAGGGATATGACGAACAGGTACTTCCCTCGGCCAACTACAAGATTAATGGTCATAAACTGACTGGCGAGGAACGGCGCGAATATCAAACCATTATCGGCCAGATTAGTCATTCACTTACGGCACAGGTTATAAACACTAAGGAGTATCAGCAAGCGACAGACGCTGAAAAGGCGGCTATGCTTGAAGATTGTATTAGCGAGGTATGGCAACATCCCGACGTTAAAGCGTTCAAGAAGCGTTTTAAGAAATAACACGATAGCCCCCTTACCGGGGGCTATTTTTTATTGCCTTGTTATACGCCTTGATTTCCAGTGCTTCTTCAACCACAGTTTCAATTACCCGGTTGCGGTATGTGTAGTATGTCTGCACCCGCTCTATGTGCAGCGCCGCCATTATCTCGTCGCGCACGGCTCCGGCCCGCGCTTTGCTCACCGGACGGCCAGTCAGGCCGAAACCAAACTCCATGAAATAGGCCATGCCTTTGTCCTCGTGCGTATATGCGCACCAGACGTTCTCAATAGCTTTGATCCACAGATCATCTTCCTCATTTATGGCTTTTGCCCTTGCCGTTGCCAGCCTTATGCCGCCAGATTCCGTTTTGCTGGTGCTAACACTGTGCTTGACCGGGGTGTTATCCCCGCTGCCGTATGCGGCGTATACTGCATCGTTCACAATCTCTTGCCTTGTCTTAGCTTCACGCGCCTTGACTTTTTGGTAGTTATACAGATACCATTCCGCCCGTTTGTGCATTTTGCCCATTTGAATCGCCTCCCAGCTTTTCACGCGTAGCTGCCGCTACAAAGTCGGTTCGGCTCAAATAAAGGCCATCGGTTATCAATCCGTCAATCCGTTCCGCCAACGCTATTGGTATCTTCACCATAGCAGAAGTCGGTTTGCGTTTCTTTTCTGCCGCGTCTATGCCGAAACATAAACGCAGTATATCAGGCGGGTATATCTTTTCGGCGGGTACATCGTAGTATGTCATAGCCTTGACCAGTTCGCACTTATTCAGCACCGCCCGTCCGCTCTCCATCATGCTGTACACGCCCTGGCTCATGTCAAGCGCAGCCGCCGCTTCTGCTTGCGTCCTATTCCCCCGGAGCTTCTTCAAGTTGTTTTTTATCATTTCAACACTTCTTTCCGTGCTTATAGGGCCTGCCCTTGTTGTAGAGCATTTTTTCTCGTGCAATGCCGTCCACATCCAGCCCCTCATGCCCGAACCAGTCCAGTATTCTAATAAGGCAATCGGCCATTTCGACGGCTATGCCCTCGGGTTTGCCGCCCACGCCGGGGTAAATCATGCCACGGCCGGCACGGTACTCCTCTACCGCCTCGGACAGCTCACTATGGCAAAGGGCAACGATCTCCAGTAGGTTGCGAGGCTCGTCCCACCAGCCATGGGATACAGCGTTGTCGTGGATTTCTTTCGCCAGCTTGTACAGTGGCTCCTCCTTAGGTTTGTATCGTACCTCTTCGCAATAGTCCATATTCCATTCTTTGTCAGCCGCCCATAGCGGAGCAATCATTTTTCTTGCACCGTCTTCACGCCAAACATAGACATCTCCGTTAAATTCAAGGCGTTCAAAATCTTCACAAGGAATTTCTTCTGCCCTTAGAATTACGCAGTGCATAATGCTCTTTCTGATTCCAAAGCATGTGCCAGCAAGAGCATAAAATCTTTCTTTGCCATCATACGGTGTATACAGTGTAGCTTCCCCGAAACCGTAATCAATGGTATACTTCATGTTTATTCCTCCTCTGATTAGTAATGTTGTCAAAATCCGCTTGCGTGTACTTTTTCATTGCTCTACCTCGCTTTTTCTTTGTGGAATTTCCTAATAATCCTTGTTACCCTCCAATGCCTTTTCGGCTTCTTCACGGGTGCGGTAATAACCTCGCCGTAACTTCCCTTCATCAGTAAGTAGATATAGGCGGAATGTGGTTTTTTCAATAAACAAATTTCTATATTCGCACCCTTTACACATCCGTTTTGTTCCACAATCTCCCGGGAATGTGCAATCATCAATAACTCGATATATTCTGTCCCCGACCTTGCACGGGAGCACCAACAGCCGTCCGTCTTGCTCTGCCTGGAGTAATTCACGAATACGCTCCGTAAGCTCCCCATGCACCACCGGCACAACGTCTGTGTGGGGTTCTGTGATCTCGAATTCCTCTGCAAGCCAATTAAACACATTATCAAGGTAGTATGAGCCAAACCCAATGTGGCATTCTCCGTCCGCTGGGTCAAAGTACCAGATGTTGTAGTACGGCTTTTCAGGTGTTCCTTCCGCGACGATTCTGGCGAATGGTGTTTTTATCTTGTGTTTGCACTCATCCGCGCTCACTGCCTCCAGGCTGATGTAGTTACTCATTTTATTCCTCCGGTTCACTTGTACTATCGCAAATATTCAAAATCTGTTGGAGCAATTCAATCTGCCCGTTTCTGTGGCCATAGCGATACCCGGTTGTATACGTTTCGGCCGTGTCTCCACTGTTCTTGTCTTTTTCAGCAACGAGCGCCTGATACTTAGCCCTCAAATCTTCAAGTTCCACAGCCGGAGCAACATCGGCGGCAGGGATATCCTTCAAGTCGATTTCCTTGATGTACCTGTGCAATACAACTCCGCTCAATTCAGGGTCGTGGTGCTTTACTTCAATAACCTTTTCCAGCGCCTTTTCTCGCTCTATGTACTCTTTAGCCATTGTCAGTCTCCTCCGCCGGCTGCTGAAGCCAGTCAGCGATTGTCTTATAGCAGACTTTTCTACCAATTTCCGTGATCCATGAAAAGTCAGTTAAAAGATTTGCCAGTTCCTCGTCGCTCATCGCCCGGATGCGGTCGGCGTTAGTCTTCGCCTTGTACGGCTTTGGGTAATCCAAATAAGACGGGTAGTTTTTTGCTTCGCTCATAATCATTCCTCCTTTCGTTATCCGTCCATTTTTTGCTCCGCAGTTTCCACATATGCTGTTTCTGTGATTCTCCACTCCTTCGGATTTCGCCGTTTGGTAATCGCCTCCTCAAGCACAGATCTATCACTGCACATGCAAACCTGTTCCCAGCGGTAAGACTGGCAGCAACGGTTCTTTCGCAGCGGCTCCGGCACGATGTATAGCTTTTTGTGTTCAAGTATGTACATTGTCAGTCCTCCTCTGCACAGTAATAAAAACGTTCAATAACCCATTTGAGCATGGATTGTAGTTCGGCCTTTGTTACGCCATTGAGGGTTTCCAAATGGGCGACCTTCCAGACGAGGGTGATTTTCTTTTCAGCAGGTACGCTGTCGGACTTGACGTACTCTTCAAAATCCTTAAAGTCCTTTTTGTACGGTAATGGCACTATTCTTGTGTCCATGCGCTCTTGGCTCCACAGTTCAAGTTTGCTCATTGTTGCCCTCCAACACCTTTTCAGCTTCTTCACGTGTCATTCCTCGTTACCGCCTTTCAACATCAGTTCTGCCAAGTCACAAGCCGCCAGATATGTCTTCTCGTGGATTGTTCCGGCGTGTACTTTTTTAACCCGCTCCTTAAATGCCGCCATGTCCGAAAACCAACACCCGGCGCGGACAAACATATTGCCGTTATCGTCTGTGTAAAAATAGGCTTTTCGGTTTGCGCTGCCTATCCTATCCACAGCGACATAGCGGCCATTTTTCACTGCGCCGTTTTCGTAACTGCACCCCTCGCCAAAGTTGCACAGCGCGCCAAAGTCGCACCGTTCGCCAAAGATGCACAGCGCGCCAAAGATGCACCATGCGCCAAAGCTGCACCGTTCGCCAAAGCTGCACCGTTCGCCAAAGCTGCACAGCGCGCCAAAGATGCACCATGCGCCAAAGCTGCACCCCTCGCCAAAGATGCACCCCGCGCCAAAGTCGCACCGTTCGCCAAAGCTACACCCATTGCAAAAGCTGCACCACCTACCAAAGCTGCACCCCGCACCAAAGCCGCACCCCTTGCCAAAGATGCACTCCTTGCCAAAGCTGCACCCCTCACCAAAGCTTTTCATTGCAGTATAATCCCCAGCAGGGCATATCTTACGACCAAACTTATCTACTTCAAAGTTGTCAAAATCCGCTTGCGTGTACTTTTTCATTGCTCTTTCCTTCCCCTTATTCTTCCCTCCAACAGTTCACTATCAGCTTGCTTACGCCCTGAATAGGCAGCTCCTTCAAGATTTGCCTTAACCGGCAGTTATGTTTTGCCCCGTCACAGGTAAAGCACTCGGTTTTGGTGGCGTACTCTGCAAGATCGGCCAGATCGTCATAGCTCATCACCCAGTAATTCTTGCCCCGGCCCGCTGCGGATTTAATGCCTATGCGGATTTCGGTTAGGTCGAGTTGTCGCTTGACGGTCAACAGCTGCTCTACAGGCACGGTATCCAGCAGCCTTGTGATAACACTTGCTATCCTGCTCTGCGCTATGCGGTAGTCCCGCCAGCATCCGGGTATGCGCTGACATAGCCTCTGATATCCTCCGGAAAACTTGTCGAGAATATTATCCAGCGCGAACAGTGCAGCGAACAATTCCCGCTCTTCAGCAGTCATTCTCTTTCGTTCCGTTGATTGCATTGATCCGATCCTCCAATCTGTCCATCTTGTCGTGCGTCCAGCCAGACCAGTCGCCGAAGATTATCTTTAACTGACCAAGCATGATTTCCACGTCGGCACATTCTTCCCTGATGTTGTCCATAGTTTCCCATGGAATCTTCATCATACCCAGCCCCTTGTTCAGTGCGACAAGCAATTCGCTCAATTCTTCTGCGGCCTTTATCGTCTGATGCATACGACCATAAGTTTTAACGGCCTTTTCCAATACCTCTACTTTGTACTCCACTTAAAATTTCCTCCTTATACGCTTCGTGATAGCTGTTAAACTTCGGCGGGTGGATGGTGTTAGCCCTCTCCAGTTCAAAGGCAACGAGTTCTTGTACTTTGTCGATTAGTTCTTGCATTTTCCCTCCAGTTTCATAAAGCACCCCCAAAAGGTTTTGCTTTTTCTCCCGCTGTGGTGCCCAAATAGTGGCTTTTGGCCAATGGCTTTCCAAACCTTTTCAGCCGGAATATCGTGCTCCGACCATTTAAAAATCAACACTCCGTCGGGTTTCAACACTCTCATACATTCCGCAAACCCATCATGCAGCATTTGTGGCCAGTTGTCGTCAAGCTTCCCGTATTTTTTAACCAGCCACGATGTTTCTTTTGCCCCTGTGAGGTGTGGCGGGTCAAAAACAACAAGCGCAAAAGCGTTGTCCGGGAAAGGCAGTTGTGTAAAGTCACATACTATATCGGGCTTGATAATGCACTTGCGTTCGCTCTGCCCCTCCCCACTTCCCCATATGCCCGTCATTTCAATTTCTCTTTTATCGCAGTAAACCGCCGCCGGGTGGTGCTTATTAAACCATATCGTTCGGGATCCGCACGTTACGTCCAGTACCTTTTTCTCTTCCATCAAAAGTGCCTCCTTGCGTACTCAGCCATCAAAAGTGCTTCCGCCATGCCGTCGCTCTCTTTTTTACACCGATCAGTCGGCAGTAACTTCACGCTCGGGAACAGGCGCTTACATACCGTTATGCTATCCTCCTTGCTGTGCCCGAGGGAAAACTCCTTTTTCCACTTCTGCGGGGTAATAAGCTGGTATGGTATCCCGTAGGCTTGCAAAACGCCCTCGATGAAACCGGCGCTCTTGCCGAAATTGAACATACTTGTAACACCCTGCCCAGGCATAGCGCCTACCTTCTCAACGCAAACGATGACTTTGTGCTCGTGCTCTATGGCTTCCATTGCTTCTTTGCATATTTGCACAAGTATCTCGTTGGAATATGGACATACTGTCTGACAACCGTTTTCCAGCCACGCTATTGCCCCCTTCTTCCCGGGGTCTATTCCGATGTAAATCACTTCTCCCCCTCCATTTCCGCAGCACAACCGGGGCAGTAGTGCAGGCCCGTTTTGTTGCCGTGCTTGTAGTAGGCGTTACGGCTCCGCTTCTCATAGCGGCCACAAACAGCGCAGAAAACTTGCACCTTGTTCCTGCCCTGATACCGCCTGTCTAATATCCAACGACTTGTCTGAGGCTGTATAACGTGAGCCGGGGGTATGTCGTGTACTGCGGATATTACCTCGTCGTCCACGCCATAAAGATTCAGCACGTTATCCACATTTTTTATCTCTACATACATATTTGTTCGTCCTCTCCTATCGAATCAAAGTCTATCTCGTGTTCGTAAAACCTGAAGTGTTCGCCGTCCCACAAGAGGTTGCATTCGCCGGTCCGCCCGTTGCGGTTCTTGGCTATAATCACGGTTGCTTCCTTTTCGTCCTTGCTGGTGTCATAAACCGCCGGGCGGTAGAGAAAAAGCACCTCATCCGCGTCCTGCTCTATGGCTCCTGATTCGCGAAGATCGGACAGCATGGGTCGGTGATCATTGCGCTGCTCGGGGTTGCGGGAAAGCTGGCTCAGTATCAGTACAGGCACATTCAGTTCCCTTGCCATCAGCTTCACACTCCGGCTGATCTCCGATACTTCCGTTACTCTATCACGGGTTTTTCCCCGGCCCTGTATTAAACCCAGATAGTCTATCACCACCAGATCAAGGGCTTTTTCTTGCTGTCGTATGGCATAGCAACGAGCCTTCATTCTGTCCACGGTCAGCGCATCGTCTATGACATACAGCCTGGTCTTGCTTAACGTGTCCGCAGTTTCAGCCGCTAAAGTTACCTGCTTCGGATCACCTGACTGTGCGTCAATGTCGCTGTACAATGCAGTGCTCATAACCGCTCTCCTGATGATGTCCTCCTCGTTCATTTCGAGAGAAAACGCCGCCACCACCCTATCTTGCATGGCCACATTTACGGCTATATTCATTCCGAATGAGGTCTTGCCCATAGAGGGGCGGGCTCCGATTACAGTCATATGTCCCGGCTTCAGTCCCCTCAGTTTAGTATCCAGCGCCAGGAATCCCGTCTTGAGGCCGCTGTCCTTAGCGCCTATGCTCAACACCGCAGAAAGGAACTTATCTCCTACTGGGGCTACTGTGCCGCTGCCTATAGCCTTTACTCCGTCAATGACGCTTTGGGCATCGGAGATATAGTCAGAATCCGCACCGGTTTTAATGTCGTCAAGTACCCGCTGCAATCCGGCCACAAGATGCCGTTGGCCAGAAGCAGCCATAACGCCATTGATGTAATATGCGGCATTAGCACCAGAGGGGACGGCAAGGGACAGTTTGGTGATATAGGTTATCCCACCTGCCGTTTGTAAATCAGTCCCCAGCGCATCCATCAGCGTAATGTTATCGCACGGTGTACCGTCGTGGAACATCTTTTGCATGGTGCTGAAAATGATTTGATTTTCTATTTCCCCGAAATCCTCAACACGCAGGCAACCGCAGCCCTTTTCAAAGGCTTCACGGCTTATCAGCATCGAGCCTAGTAACGCTCTTTCCAGTTCTGTCGAAGTACTCACGCAAGACTTCACGCCGTTTATCCTCCATTTCCTCTGCCTGCTTCAGTGTTTTGATAGCTTCCCGTGTTTGCTCCGCCATCTTTTGGTGGTAGTCCCTCTGTTCTTCCGGCGGCGGGGGTTGGACTGCCTTTTTTGTTGTGTCGGCAGCCTGCCGCCCTTCCCATGTAATTACCTTTTGTTTCCAATTGCGGACAGGCTTGCCGTTACTGTCAATCCATGTCCTACCTTTATCATCAGGGGTATTGAAGAAGTCATAAAACCGCTTTGCATCGATCTTGCTGCCACGGCTCCGGATATACTCTGAGATTTCCTCAAATGTGGGCGGTATGAGGGGCTTGTCCCCTCTCTCTTTTTTATTGTTATTTTTATTAGCTTTATTTTTATTACCCCGCCATTTTTGCGTATCCAGTTCCGCCATTTCTGCCGTGCCTGTTCCGCCATTTTGGCGGAACTTGTTCGCCAGAAAAGTGGTCAGATTATTCTCATCGAGCCGTATAAACCGCTTCGCTGGAATGCCTTTAACTCTCGTTTCAACGAAACCCAGCATGGATAAGTTCTTCAACGCATTGCGCTGCTGTTTTTCTGATAAGGTGGTGTTGCATTGGACGTTCTCAATGGTGGAAAAGAAAAATCCATCTTCACTAACTTCGCCACGCTCTTCCCAGTACTCATATTCACTGGCAAGTTCCCCGAGCATTATCGCCTCATGAAGCCCTACAACTACTGCCAGTCGCTTGTTTACGGCAATATAGTTTTTAGTTGCTATCAAACTAAGAACGCTCATGCTCTACCTCCATCAATCAAACGGCAAATCGTCGTCCGTTATCTCCTTGAATCCTGAAATGTCCGTGGGGGGCTGCTGTTCTGCGAACCTGCGATAGATTGTAGAAAGGTCGGCTGTCACAAAATCCGCCTCAAGGAACCATCTCTTGTTTCCGTCCTTGCCCTCATAGTTACTAAGCGTACCCGACACTATGACATAATCGCCCTTTTGCAACCCGCGCCATGCGTCCACTGCGGCAAACAGCGCGTCGACATTGATTACGCCCTCCTTGTCGTAGGCTATCGCTGTGCGCATCTTGGGATACCCCTTGGAACCGAAGGTTGAAAACTCCGGGTCGCGCACCAGCTTGCCAACATACAACCTTTTAAAACCGTCTTTAATTACCATCGTGTATATACCTTTTCTGCGGATCAGTGCCGTTACAGCCATCCACAAATGCCAGCAACGCCATTTTCTTAGTAAACTCGAAAACCTTATCAGAGAGGTCGTGTTCAGTATGGAAATCGTGCAGACAATCTCCCATCGTATGTACGGCCAGAATAATTTCTGCCAATGCCACCTCTTCCTCCTGGGCTAGTATTTCGGAACTCGTCATCCCATTGTTTACCGTTACCTTAATCATGTTCTCCTCCTTAGCTGAGCTTAATTGTTACCTTCTCGGGCTCGTCGCCCTTAATGTCCTTGACTTCTTCGACGGTCTGTAGGCCCATTAGTGCATGGGGACAATAGACACGAGCAAAGAACGCGGCAGCGCGGTACTGGAGCATTTGGTCGCCCATTGTCAGCCACTTACTGCCCTTCTTGCTTGTCCAGCCCTCGGCCTCTGCCATGGCATAATCTACTACTGTGCCAGTGATTACCGCGCCGTCGCTCTTACGTGTGGCCTGAACGTAGCAGCCATAGGAAGGTGTTCCCTTCTCTCCGACAAATACAAAATTCAGAGGGCCGAAAAGTCCGGTGCCGTTTATGAGGCTGATACAAGCCTGTCCGCTCCATGCTGGACGGCCCTGAACAATATATAGCGACTGCATAACGGCCATGGGGGATACGCCCATGCGGTTAGCCATCTCACACGCTACAAAACAAGAATCGGGGTCATTGCGGTATGAATCGGGTACAAGTTTGCTCCGGGACATCATGCTTGCCAGCTTGACCAGCGTGTTAAGCTGTTTGGGATCCGTTAGTGCCGTGGGCTGAATAGCTGTATGTTCGATCGAAGCTATTGCCTGTTCTTCATTAGCTGCCTGCTTTACTTCTTCCATTACTTTTTCTTCCTCTCTTTCTTCTCAAAAATCTTGTGTATGACGTAACACGCCCGGAAAATTGTGTCATCTATAGGCATCTCAATCAGCTTATACGTGCCGTCTTTGCGCAGATGCAGACAGTACAGAGCGTCCACCTTTAAACCGTTGGCCTCGGCGATAAGCTTGTAGCCGTTAAGCTGTGCGCCCACATAGGGCTTGTGTACCGTGGCGGTAGTTTTAAGGTCTACAATGGCCTGTCCACCTTTAACCTTGCCGTACCTGTCCAGCGTTCCTGCTGCGGTCAGTGTGTCATTGTCCACGTAGCAGGCGTATTCAATCCGTGTCCACTCCGGGGCTATGTCCTTGCGAAACTGGATATAAGCCTTAATGTACGGCTCGATGTCTTTGTCAATCTCTGCCTCTCCGTACTTGTCCAGCACCTCGCAAGCCTTGTGTATCCGCTTGCCTCTGTCGGCGGCATTGTCCAGTGTATATTGCGATATGCTGGAGTACATCTCCCGCGACAGGAACCGCAGTATCTCGCTGACCGCCGGAATCTTTTTGTCGCCCACGACATACTCATGTTCGGCATCAAAAAACTTTAGTATCTGTGCCACCCCTGTTTGACCTCCTCTCTGCCCCTCTGCGGGGCTTATGTGTTATCCATTGGTTAGTTATCCTCGGCGCCGTGTAAGGCGGCTTAGAAACGTATTGATACGATTAAAACTATATTCCCGCTAAGAGGTAATTGAGCACTGCGGTGCAGTCCCCCGTCGCCTGTCGCTCGGCGTAACGCCTGAGCTGCCGTAAAGCCTTGTCATAGCACTCCTGGCACATGTCGTCTTTGTCGCTCATCTGTTCCCAGCCGCGCCATTCTCCGCAAAATGTACACTGATAGGCATCTTCAAAGTCACCATCTTCGCTGTCACAGACGGGGCAAACGTAAACGCGCTCTTCGGGATCGTCCCTTGTCGCTGGATAGACTATCTGTTTTATCGCAGACCGGGGAAATGTTTTCTTGCAGGCCGGGCAATAGGCGTAGCCATCTGCGTAATTGTCATATTCGACGTGCATTTTTGCGCCCCCGTTTTCTTCCTCTGCATTCCAGCCCGGCCACGTAGCCCAGCATCAGGAACGGCACACAGAATGTGAAGAATATTCCCCAGCTAAACATTAGTTTCATTGTTGTTCCATCTCCTCCCCCGTTTTAGTTGCCCATCGGAATACTTGCGCACTCTATCTTCACTTAGCCCGGTTGCCGCCCTTATCTGCTTGTT
>OIZV01000258.1_pt1 | contig 31362 bp, 26 predicted proteins | sample 1588681 | NCBI WGS metagenome assembly OIZV01 (sample SAMN03283281) | human gut metagenome | biome: human-associated habitat; material: feces | host: Homo sapiens | place: Peru | collected 2012 | reverse complement strand
GCCGCTATGCGTATTAATTATTTTGATGATGAGGAACTGATCAAGGCTCAACAGTTAAAGTACAATTCAGAAGTCTAGATATTGAGGTAATTATGGAAGAGAAGAAAATGCCAGAAGAAAAAAAGGATACCACATCGGTATCTCCGTATGAAAATCGAATAATCACGATTCCGAACATTCTGAGTATCTTTCGGATTCTGTTGCTTCCATTATTCGTCTATCTGTATCTTCATGCAGAAACGACCTGGGAATTTCTAAGAGCAGCCATTGTTCTTGCCGTTTCTGCCCTTACAGACTTAGCTGACGGCAAGATTGCCAGACGTTTTAACATGATATCGAAGCTCGGAAAAGTCCTGGATCCGATTGCAGATAAGCTGACACACATCACGATTGCATTCTGCCTGTGCTGGCAGATTCCACAGATGATCTACGTATTTGTCCTGCTTCTCGTCAAGGAATTAAGTATGATGTTCATGGCTCTTTATGGCACTTTCCGGAAGAATAAGAAGATTTGGGATTCTGCGCAATGGTATGGTAAGGTCTGTACAACGATCGTCTTTGTCATATTCATTGTACTTGCTCTGTTCCCACAGATTCCGACACCGGTCATCAACGCCCTGTTGTTTATCTGCTCTTTCAGTCTTCTCGGTAGTCTGGTCATGTATATCCGGATGTTCTGGTTACTGAATTCTTCCAAGCATAATCCGGATTAAGATCTGTCTGAATTCTTATAGATGCACGTAATAATAATAAACGTCCGGTTACAGGTTCATCACTTCCTGTAACCGGACGTTTTTGATTCTTGTTCTTTATCATTCGTTGTTGGGCTTCTTCATTGTAACTCCGGGGTTTCGCTTTATTCCTGCATTCTCGCTTCTACTGTCTTGCGATCCGGAATAGCCGGAATGCCTCCGCGCTTCTCTACACAAAGACTGGCAGTTGCATTTCCAAACCTTGCACACTGTTCCAGCTGCTCTGTGGATAAATCTTCCGGCGCACATTCATGTCTTAAAAACTCTGAAATAAATCCGCCCCAGAAGGAATCTCCGGCTCCGGTTGTATCAACCGCCCGGCTCTTATAACCCGGCACCCGTTTCATCTTTCCTTCAGCCGCTACTAACACGCCATCCGCGCCTAAGGTAACTGCCACGATCCGGATCCCTTTCTTTATCAGATACTCTGCTGCTGCTTCCGGCTCCTTATACGGTGTCAGCAGCTCTGTCTCTTCATCTGAGATTTTCAACAGATCCACATACGGCAGAAGGGAACACATCCGTTCCATAGCCTCTTCCCGACTTTCCCACAAAGGCTGTCTGTAATTCGGATCATACGAGATCAAGGCTCCGGATTCTTTTGCCATTCTTACTGCCTGGAATGTTGTTGTCCTTGCAGGTTCATCCGTCAGAGACAGCGACCCTATGTGAAAGACCCTTGTATCCCGTACAATCTTCTGATTCAGCTCTTTATAACATAGTTTTGTGTCAGCTCCCGGCTTTCTTGCAAATGAGAAGGTACGCTCTCCGTTCTCCTTCAAAGCTACAAATGCCAGTGTGGTAAACACATCATCTGCCACTACCAGTCCTTCTGTGTCAATCTCTTCCGCTTCCATGGTATCCTTCAAAAATTGGCCATGCATATCATTTCCGACTTTCCCGATGAATGCGGTACGAAATCCGTTTTTGGCAGCTGCAGTCAACATATTGACCGGTGCCCCTCCCGGGTTCTGTTCGAAAAGCAGCATCCCGCTTTCCGAACGACCCGCAGGCGTAAAATCAATTAACACTTCACCAAGTGCAACAATATCATACTTTTTATCCATACGCAGCACCTTCTACTTCCTGATGGAAATGTCATAGAACTCTACCTTAGCATCCTGGCTTAACAGTCCTACTTCATACTGTGCCTTTGCATATTTACGATACGTAAATGCAACCTGTTCTCCAACAAATATTTCAACCATATCCTGGTCAATAATAAGCTTGATATCGATCGGTTCTCCATCCACGATCCGGAAGGTCTTCTCACACACACGAACACCATCCGGACCCGGGTCTGTCGCCTTCGGTACAGCCTGACAGGATGCCTCCCAGAATGGATCAACGCCCATCGGAAGATTCAAGAGTGATACCCTCTGCATTGCAACATCGAACTCTAAGAACAGGCATCCGCTCGCTTCTCTGTCTGACTTTATCAATACTCCAAAATGATCATATGCTTCTCTCGGTAATGCTTTCATGCTGAGAAGGAACTGTTCCTCAGACTGCTTTAAGAATCCATAGGTGCAGGTGCTTACAGAATCCATTTCTATTGTTTTCTCACCATAAAATTCTACATTTCCCAGTACATGCTCATATTCAAACGGAACCGGCTCTGTAAATGCTTCTTCGTATTCCTTCGGAAGTTTTACATCCAGCTCTCCGTTCTCATCTGCAACCACTTCGTGTGGAATACAGAATGCTCCGCCCCAGTACCATTCGCCGGTATCACTCCGCTCTGCACGGTCATGTGCCCAGGCGAAATAGAACCGTCTGCCGTTATCATCCTGCATGGATTTCGCTGCATAAAACCGTCTGCCGCCGATTCCATCCTTCTTTGGCTTAGTCCATGGACCAAATGGCGATTTTGCCACCCGGTAAATCGTATTTACAAATTCTGAGAATCTGGAATATGACAGATACCAGGTATCTCCAATCTTATACATCTCAGAGCATTCCGGACAGTTCGTATGTCCCGGTGAGTAAATCGGTCCGTAATATTCCCAGTTCACCAGATCTTTGGAACGATATAAGACGATACAGCCTCTTCTCGTTACCGGCATATCCAGACGTCTTGCTGAGATCAGTATCCAATAACATGCATCTTCTTCATTGTAGAATACATATGGATCTCTCCAGTCCAGCTTCTCGTATAATTCTACCTTCGGGGTGATCACCGGATTGCCCGGATCCTTTGTCCATGTAATACCATCCTCGCTGGTTGCATGACAGATGGTCTGCTGGAACTCATTCGGCAGGGAATAACCGGTATAGAAAATATGGTATTTCCCCTCGCCGTAAATCACGGAACCTGTCCATACTCCGGATGCATCCGGCTCGTTACCTTCCCCCGGATAAAGGGCGGTCGGAAGCTCTTCCCAGTGTACCAGATCCTCAGATACACTATGGCTCCAAGTGGTTCTTAATCGGTCCGGGTACACGGTGGTACCCAGAGCCGGTGTTAATGAAAATATATGATACTTTCCTTCGTGATAAAACGGAATCGCATCTCCGGTTGAATCAGCGAAGGACATTTTACGAAAAATCTCCATATCTTTATCCCTGAAGCATTCTAAATCATGCTTTCCTTTCCCTCAGTCTCTTTATTTCTCTACCTTCTTTTTCTTCAGCTTGCCTAATTTGCCTTTCTGTACATCCAGAAGAACTGCACAGGCGATGATCAGACCCTTGATGATCAGCTGCCAGTATGAACTTACACCGATCAGGTTCAAACCATTGGAAATAATACCGATTACGATTGCACCGAATACAGTACCGCTGATCCGTCCTTTACCACCTGCCATGGAAGTTCCTCCAAGTACACAGGCTGCGATTGCATCCAGCTCATATCCACTACCTACAGATGGCTGACCGGAATACATTCTGGAGCAAAGTACCAGACCTGCAAATGCAGATAACAGACCGGATAATGTAAATACAACGATTTCTACTTTCTTGATCGGCACACCGGATAATCTGGCTGCTTCCCGGTTACCACCGATTGCATAGATGTATGTACCGAACTTTGTCTTATTTAACAGGAATGCAAAGATTGCAATTAAAACTACCATGTAAACAACCGGAAGCGGAATTACCTTGAACAGATAACCGGTACCGATGTTAATAAAGAATGCATCTGTAATACGGGTTGACTGTCCACCGGAATATACATATGCAATACCATTTGCTACGTTCATCATTGCCATGGTAATGATGAAGGCCGGAACCTTAAACTGTGATACGATGAAACCACTTAAGAGTCCTGTCACTGCACCAAGCACGATGCCGAGCACAATTGCCAGCCAGATTGGAAGACCCTGATTTACAATAAAGCCTACAGTTAAAGTACCACTCATTGCTACGATCGCACCTACGGACAAATCAATGTGTCCCAGGATAATTACCAGCGTCATACCTAATGCAATATAGGTATTAATGGATATCTGTCTTAATACAGATATGATGTTTGTCGGGGTCAGAAACTTATCCGTTGCAAACGATATGATGACACACATGATGATCAATACCATAACGATACCGATATTGCTTCGGAATACATTGACCACCGGATTATTCAAAAGTACGTTTTTCTTCTTTGATTCACTCATATTATTCAACTCCTCCTGCGGCGTATTTCATAATTTCTTCCTGTGTCAGTTCATCCTTTGTCAGCTTTCCAACCAACCGTCCGGCTCTTACGACACATACGTTATCACACATATTGATGATTTCAGGCAATTCACTGGATACCATGATAATTGCGATACCCTGTTTTGCCAGTTCATTGATCGTGGTGTAAATCTCATATTTTGCATTTACATCCACACCTCTGGTAGGTTCATCCAGAATCAATACATCCGGCTTGGTTGCCAGCCATTTACCAAGTACGACCTTCTGCTGGTTACCACCGGACAGGCTGCCTGCTTCAATCTCCGGAGAGGCTGCTTTCAAACGAAGCTTCTTGGTATATTCATCAATGACTGCTTCACGCTTCTTCTCACTGATCGCGATACCGTTCATATAGAAATGAAGGGATGCCAGTGTCATGTTAAATGCTACGCTGTTGCCAAGCACCAGTCCCTGTTTCTTACGATCCTCCGGAACTAGCGCGATACCGGCCTTAATTGCCTGCATCGGATTCTTAAAATGTACTTCTTTTCCGTTTAAGAATACCTGACCCGAGGTTGCCGGATGTGCACCGAAGATGGTCTCCATGATCTCGCTTCGTCCTGCACCGACCAGACCGGCAAATCCAAGAATCTCACCTCTGTGTACTTCAAAGCTGATATCCTGGAAATTCTTGTCATTCGACAGATTCTTAACACTCAGTGCAACCTCTGCCTTCTCCATGTCGCAATAATCTCTGGCATAGAAGCTTTCCAGATCTCTACCAACCATCATTGCCACCAGTTCATTCGGATTGGTCTCCGAAGTTTTCTTGGTTCCTACATAATGTCCATCCCGGATAACGGTCACCCGGTCTGAAATCCGGAACAGTTCTTCCATTCTATGAGAAATATATATAATACTTACTTTCTTTTTCTTGAGGTTTTCAATAATTTCAAATAACTGCTCTACTTCTTCATTGGAAAGAGAAGAGGTAGGCTCATCCATTACAATAATGTTTGCATTAAAGGATACTGCTTTTACAATTTCTACCATCTGCTGCTGAGCGATGGTTAAATCTTCTACCATTGCATCCTCCCGGATCTTTACACCCAGAGATGCAATCATTTCTTTTGCTTTTCTGTTGGTCTCTGCCATATTGATCGTTCCGAGCTTCGTCTTGATTTCTCTGCCCAGGAACAGATTCTGTGCTACGGTCAGATATGGAACCAGCACAATTTCCTGATGAATGATTCCGATTCCATTTTCTCTTGCGGCCGGAACACCGTTAATCTTAACTTCTTTGCCCTGAATCTTAATTGTGCCTTCGTCTGGCTGATAGATTCCGCCGAGTACCTTGATCAGGGTTGATTTTCCGGCACCGTTCTCTCCGAGGAGTGCATGAACCTCTCCCTGTTCCAGGTTAAAATCAATACCGCTGAGAGCATAGATTCCAGAAAAGCTTTTCTTGATTCCTATCATTTCCAGAACTGTTTGTCCCATAGTGTACCTCCTTTATAAGGGAATGGCACTGTCAGTCATTCCAACAGTGCCTTTCTTCCCAGTCATCTTACTGCCAGTCGTTAATAGTTTCCTTAGCTTCGTCTTCTAATACCAGGTGAGAATCCAGATATACTTTCTTCTCATCAATCTGAGTGTCACCATTCAGATATTTTACTGCTTCGTTGAATGAGTATTCAGCGATCTGAAGTGGTACCTGGCAGGCAACTGCTGTGAACTCGCCATCTAATAATGCCTGCTTACCATCCGGAGAAGCATCAATACTGTAAACGCCGATCTCACCGGTCTTGTTTGCTGCCTTGATTGCTGCTGCAGCACCCAATGCTGAAGGGTCATTGATGCAGAAGAATGCATCGATGTCAGGATTTGCAATAATGATATCCTCTGCCAGGCTCATGGATGCATCCAGTGCAGCCTCGCCATCCTGCTGTGCTACAATGTTGAACTTATCCTTGTTATCGCCAAGACCTGCAAGGAAACCATTTACACGGTCTACACAGCTCTCATTGGAAGGGAAGTCTAATACTGCAATATCAGCTCCATCCGGATAATCCTTAACCATCTGCTCACCAACCAACTGTCCGGCCATGTAAGCATTGGTTCCTACGAACATTGTTACGAAGTTCTCAATATCATCGTCAATAACTGCGGTATCTACATTGAAGATCGGGATTCCTGCATCCTTGATCTCTGCCAGTCCTGAAGTAATACCGGCTGAATCAACCGGAATAATAAATACTGCATCGTATCCACTGTTTGCTACATCGGACAACTGGCTTAACTGCTTGTTCAGATCATAGTCAGGATCCAGACAGGTGTAAGAAATTCCGTTCTCTGCACACAGCTCACTTAATTTTGAATCAATGGAGCTCTGGAATGTGTTGTTCAATGTGTTTGTACAGAATGCAAATGATAAACCGGAAGCTGCTTCCTGTGAAGAACTGTTACCGGTATCACCGCTTCCTGTGTCGCCACCGGATGTTCCACATCCTGCCATCATGCCGACTGCCATGCACAGGCTCAAGCCTAATGCTAATAATTTTTTCATTTTTCTCATATCGTTTTCCTCCTTATTTACGAGTATTTGTTCGAATCCATTTATAACGACAACTAAAGGATTCCAAAACAAATCGAAACCGGTTTTTACGTAAATTTATCAATTTGTTTTCTCCTTTGTTTGATTGTATGTTACCGCACCTGTTGAAATATGTCAATATTCATTCTTTCAAAAGCTTATTATTCGTCATTTTATACAATTTCTCATTTTTGTTTTTGATTTTTCCTTCATTATTTTTCGCTTTTTACGTAAATTATTTTTGTTTCTTGTTTTTTACGTAAATCTTTGTGGTTTGTGAACCGATTCGTTCGTTTTTCTGTCTCCTGTGCATCTCCACCTGCTATTTCAATGCTTTGCTCATACGGCATGTCAGGAATGATAAAACCGTCTATCCCAACCTCGGCACACTTCTTACTGAAGCGGTCATAGCCATATCGGAATACCGGTACGATGTCATATCCTTTTGCAAGCTCTTTTACTTTCTCGATCGTCTGCATGTGTCCTCCTTTTCTCTGACGGGATCTGGAATGCTGCGCATTAAAAAAACGCCCCTGACAACAGGTTAACCTGTTGTCAAGGACGGTAAAATCTTCACCGCGGTGCCACCTTGATTCGTGGAATCCACACTCTCATCAGAATACCAACATATTCTCAGCAACTCACGTATGCTCTCACGTCGCAGAATACTCAGAGCAAAGCTCCTTTGACTGCGCCCTCAGTGGTCCATTTAACAGCCGGCGTTCTACCGGTTCTCATTTGAAGTACTTCATCAATTCTTCCAGATCCGCCGATACTTCTTTTACCATCTTCGTATCTTCTGAAATTTTATCAATTGATTCCGCTATTTCAAATACACTCGCATTTACCTCCTCATTGCTGGCCGCATTTTCCTGGCTGATCGCACTAAGTTCCGTTATGCTGTTAACAATATCCAGCTTGAGGCTTTCCAGCTTTTGTGTTTTCTCTGCAATTGTTCTTGCGATTTCAACATTCGCCTCTATCGTTTCGCTCAATGTATCAAATCCGGTTTTTGCGCCTCCGATATCGGTCTGTTCCTGCTCTACCAGCCTTTTCATTTTCTCTGTCAGGTTCACATATTCTTTTGATTTGCCGAGAATCGTTTCCGCAATCCCCTTGATCGTATCTGTTCCCTGACTGCTTTGCTCTGCCAACTGCTTAATTTCAGATGCTACAACCGCAAATCCTTTTCCTGCCTGTCCTGCTCTTGCCGCCTCAATAGATGCATTTAATGACAACAGATTGGTTTGCGTTGTAATGTCAGAGATCAGTTCCACTGCCTCATTAATAGAAGAAATTTCCTGATTCATTTCTTTGGCCTGGCCTATAATTTCCGCAATAATATTATACGTTGTTTCAGAGCTTGTCAGCACCAGGTTCATTGACTCCGTAGCATTCTGACTTGCCTCATTCATCTTTGCAGAATTATTGTTTAACTCCTGCGTTTCCGTTTCAATCACCGAAATATTGTCGCCCATTTCGATCATCTTCATATTTACCGCCTGCACATTGTCCGCTAATGTGACCGCAGTTTCCGAAAGTTCATCTATCGCATCTCTGATCTGGCCGGCTCCTACACTGCTGGTTTCTGCCAATGTATTCAATGACTCTATACTGCTATCCAAATGACTCACATGCTCATCCACCTTGGTTACGATGGCATTTAATTTCGCCTTCAATGCAGAAGACGCCTGAATCAAAATGTCCACTTCGCGAATAGCTGATTTACATTCTAAATCACCGGATAAATCACCATTTGCAATCTGTTCAATATATCCCGAGGTCACCATCAACGGCTTACGGATTTTAAATGCCAGACAAACTAATATACCTATAAAAAATACAAGTAAAGCACCTGAAATGAAAAACAGGTTCCTCAGCATACTGGAAATCGCGTCCTTTACCAATGCTTCCTTTTCTCCGGAAAATGCCATTCCCAAAACTTCTCCATTATCCGAATATACCGGTCTATAATATACATAATATTTTTCGCCTTGAATATCTACGCCGTCAGTTTTATAATCATTCCCCGCTTTTACTGTTTCCCAAATAGCAGGATCTGCCTTTGTCCCTTCTATTCTTTTTCCACTTTCATCAGCAATGGATGTAATGTATCTCTCATCTTTCAGAAATAATGTCTGTTCAATATGTTCATCCTGCAAGGAATCAATAAAATCATAACTTACCTCATCCCTTGCAAGAATATCTTCCCGGATATCCCATGTAAAATACTGCTCCACCGATGTTGAACAAGCCTTTAATCGAAGATATGTGCTATCTATCAGCTCATTTCTCATTCTCCCTGCAGCATACAATGTCAATACAACAATTGCCACAATTAGCGGAATACACCCTATCATCAGAATCACTTGTTGATATTTAATCTTTCTTTTCATCCTTATTCTCCCTCTTCATCCTATTACCTAGCAAAAACTTTCTGTTTTACTTTTTCCTTCCGAACAGCCCCTTTTTCTCATATGGCTTTGACGAAACTTCTGTCACCTCATACCCGGTTGCTTCGATCGCGGAACGTAGCTTTTCTTTATCCAGCTCCTGTTCGGAAAGAACCACCATCTCGCCCTTCTTATGAGAGCTTGTCACCTTTTTGATCTGAAAATTCTGACGAACCACATCATTCACATGAGACTCACACATACCACATGCCATTCCGTTAATTGATACGGTTGTTTCTATCATGACACTTTCCTCCATTCTTTATCATCTCTATATTATTTATGGCATAGTACATATATAGCAAAAGAGCATGCAACTTAATACATGCTCCCTATTATATCACATTATTTCTCTTTACGCCAGTGTTCCACCCAATGCTTTTAATTCATCTACAACATCTTCACTCGGTGCGCCGCAGCAGATTACGCTGTCGCACGCAAGCATGGCGCCGTCACCCCGGCAGGCCTCTTCCCAGTTCCGCATCCACTCGCCATCGCCCCAACCATAGGAACCAAACAAGGCGATTTTCTTACCGTTTAAGCTGCCTTCACATGCCATGAACATCGGCTCGAACTCTGTCTCCTCTAACTGCTCCGCACCCATGGATGGACAGCCAAAGGCAATCGCATCATAATCATTCACCTTCGCCGGATCAAACTCCGCACTGGTGAATACCTCTACCTCTGCTCCGCCGGTCTTAGCTCCGTCCTCAACGGCCGCTGCCATGGCTGCTGTGTTTCCTGTGCCGCTCCAATATACAATCGCAACTTTACTCATAAGATGTTACCAACCTTTCTTTATATTATGTTTTATCTATGAACAACTCACCACGAGCCGATCAATCGAATGATATATGCGGAATGCTTCATAATATCTGCGTGTGCATTCCTGATACTGACGATAGGTACGCTTCGCATGCTCCACATCGCCATACGCCTGCCAGATTCCTGTGTATTTCGCTTTACTTCCACCCAGTGCCATAAAGCTCCGGACATCCTCCGGCGGATATCCGAGAAACAGTCCGATCTCATGCGGAAACTCTTCCTCCTGGTTCAGCCGATGCACCAGTTCTACCACGCACCGATCCGGATTACCGACCGGATAGTCCATCTCGTTCAAAATCTTCCGTGCCTCCTGATGCTTCAGATCTGCTGCCAGCCGTTCCGGTCGGTACATATATACCAGAATCCGATCTTTCATATATTTCATCGGGAGGATTCGAATCCCCCGTGAGCCAAATCGTCGGTTCATCTGCCGGATCGTATCCGTAAGAGTTCTGCGATCCTCTAGCGGACAGGTAAACAGACTACCTGTTTTCAGTCCTGCCATTGTCGGAGAGCACTGTATCACCAATAGTTCTTCCTGCATGCTCCTGTCCTCCTCACACTTCAAGTTAGTTTATTCATATTTTAATTAGTTTTAACTAACTTTAATAAAAGTATAGCATTGACAGTAGAAATCTGTCAATGCTATTTCTGTCTTTCTATTCGTTTTTCTTTATTTCCGTTTGAAAAGATTTATCAATTATACTTATAAAAGCCTTCTCCGGAAGATTTACCCAGCTTCCCTTCATCAATATACTGCTTCAGAATCGCTTCCATCTTCTTGAAGTTATACGGCATCATCATCTTCTTAAGCAATGGGGAAAAGATACCCGGAACACTCTGATACTGATGCACGATATTATAGGCCGTATTCAGTCCCACCGTATCAAAAATCTGAAACGGTCCCTTCGGAGCTCCGGTGCCCCTTGTCCACGCGAGGTCAATGCTTGCCGGATCGGAGATTCCTGCTGCATACAGATCCAGTCCGCTTAACAGGAACGGCACCAGCATGGAGTTCAGCAGATAACCGCTCTTTTCCTTCCGCACCGGCAGTCCGATCATTCGAATATCATTCGCAAACTGCAGGATTTCATTAAAATATTTCTCATCGGTCTGTGGCTGCGTCATAACCTCTGCGGTATTGTTTTTCCAGATGGAGTTTGCAAAATGAAGGGATAAATACTTATCCGGTCTTCCGGTATATTTTGCAAACATGGATGGCAGCAATGTAGAAGAATTTGTTACCAGTACGGTCTTTTCCGGCAGAAGCGGGGCAAGCTTCTCATAGAATGCAATCTTATCCTTTTCATTCTCTGCCATGGACTCAATCACCAGATCTGCTTCCGCCACTGCCTTCGCCATATCCAGCTCCAGCCTTATCCCGGCATATGCCTTCTCTACCTTCTCAAGACAGGCTGCTTTATCAAAGCTTTCATCATCCGCAAGACCCGCACACCAGTCGCCCTTCCCGGATGCCATATCCTCAATCGCCGCAATATAGGCCTCCTTCAATGCGTCAAGCTTCGGCTGTGTCCGTCCGATCGAGCCCTCACTTCGCAGCCAGATCGTTACATTGGCTCCACAATATGCAGATTGGAATGCAATCTGACTCCCTAGAACACCACCGCCTGCAACTACTACGTTTTGATATATCATATTGGACCTCCTTGTATTACACCTGAACATTGTCAGACACCTTTATGTTATACAGTCAGTGCACTGTACTCTTCTAAATTCCATACTTTGGTTACGATCTCTGAATAAAACTCCGGCTCATGGCATACCAGTAAAACAGATCCATGATACTCCTTGAGTGCCCGTTTCAGTTCTTCCTTAGCATCCACATCCAGATGGTTGGTCGGCTCATCCAGAATGAGCAGATTGGTCTCCCGGTTGATCAGCTTACACAGCCGCACCTTTGCCTGTTCACCACCACTCAGCACCTTCACCTTACTCTCAATGTGTTTTGTCGTAAGCCCGCATTTGGCAAGTGCTGACCGGACCTCATACTGGGAAAATCCCGGAAACTCCTGCCAGATTTCTTCAATACAAGTATTCTCCGTACCGGCCATTTCCTGTTCAAAATATCCCTTGTACAGATAATCACCGAGCTCCACGGATCCCGACAACGCAGGAACGATTCCCAGCAAACTCTTTAGCAATGTGCTCTTTCCGATTCCGTTCGTACCAACGATCGCGATCTTTTCACCACGTTCCATCCGAAGATTGATCGGTTTGGATAACGGTGCCTGTTTCTCATATCCGATCACCAGATCCTCTGTCTCAAACAGCATCTTTCCCGGTGTTCTCGCTTCCTTAAAGTAAAACTCCGGCTTCGGCTTCTCCTTTGCCAGCTCGATCACGTCCATCTTATCCAGCTTTTTCTGTCTGGACATCGCCATATTTCTGGTAGCCACCCGTGCTTTATTTCTCGCAACAAAGTCCTTCAGCTCACTGATTTCCTGCTGTTGTTTTCGATATGCCGCCTCCTGCTGTGCCTTGCGCGCCTCGTAGACCTCCAGGAACTTATCATAATTACCTACATACCGATTCAGTTCCTGATTTTCCATATGATAAATAATATTTACGACATCATTCAGAAACGGAATATCATGACTGATCAGAATAAATGCATTCTCATATTCCTGCAGGTAACGTTTCAGCCATACAATATGCTCGGCATCCAGATAGTTTGTCGGCTCATCCAGTAACAGGATCTCCGGCTTCTCAAGCAACAGCTTGGCCAGCAGCACCTTCGTCCGCTGTCCACCGCTTAAGTCCGTGACATCATGATCCAGTCCAAGCTCCAGCAATCCCAGGGCTCTCGCCACCTGCTCCGTCTTCGCATCGATCATATAGAAATCATGGTTGGTCAACAGATCCTGTAAGGTTCCGACTTCTTCCATCATTTCCGTGATCTCGTCTTCTGTTGCATCCGCCATGCTGTCATAGATCTGATTGATCTTTTCTTCCATCTCAAACAGATAGGAAAATGCGGATTTCAGCACCGATTCGATCGTCATGCCCTTTTTCAGTACGGCATGCTGGTCCAGATACCCAACCCGGACATGCTTGTTCCATTCCACTTTTCCTTCATCTGGTACCAGTGCCCCCGTTACAATGTTCATAAAGGTACTTTTCCCTTCGCCATTGGCTCCGACCAGTCCGATATGCTCTCCGGCCAGCAGCCGAAACGATACGTCATTGAAAATCGCTCTGTCTCCAAAGCCGTGTGTCAAATGTTCTACATTTAAAATCATCTGTCTTCTATCTTCTCCATTATCTTCCTTGTTTCCGGCTTTCTTTGGTTCCTGCCTTCTTTATGTTCTGTCTCTGTGTCTTCCAACCCTTTTACTTTTTTTATTCTCATACATAGACTGATCCGCCATATCGAGATAATCCTGCAAGCTTTTCTTCTTCTCTGCATCCATGACACAGGTACCTATGCTTACCTGAATTCCTTCATTGTCAAAACGCTTATTCAAGCGATTAATTATTTCATCTGCTGTCTCCTTATTCTCGAGTGGATAAAGAACAACAAATTCATCGCCGCCAAAACGGAACGCACCACCCTTCTTGCTACAAGCATCCGAAAGAATAGCTCCTATCTTTTTAAGAATCTCATCGCCCTTAGCATGTCCCTGCTCATCATTAATTATTTTGAAATTATCGCAATCAAAAAATGCTATCAGGCAATCCTGATTTAATATCCGACATTTTTCGGAAATTATTTCTGCCATTTCAAAATAAGCCATTCGATTATATGTTCCCGTTAATGCATCACGCTTATATAAAAAATCCAGTTTACGATTCGCTTCTATATAGCACTGTCTTTGATACATCTCCCAGATCACACGATTAAGCAGACTTTGAATATCATAAAAATATGGATTATCATATAAAAACTTTCCATTTTTTAAGATACTGAATCCAATTGAACGATCCCGGTAATGGAATGGCGTAAACATCCATACATCATTATTGGGCTCGCTCTCTTTTTTTCTCCAGTAGGAATCAAAGGTTTCATATTCACCCGACTGCTTAACATCTGAGCCATACACAACCCGGAGTCTTCCGCGTTCGTATCCTCTGACAGGAAACTCGCGTTCATCACCTAATGTCAAAAGACGTTCGTCCACAACCAACGTTATCCCATCACATTCAAGCTGATCAAAATATTCACCTGCGTCCAGAAAAATCTCTTTAAAATCTCGCGCACTTGTAAGTCTTGATTCTAATCCCACTCGTTTTTCTTCAAACATTCGTCTGTGTTCATTTTCTATGATATTTCTCCTTGCGCCTTCACGGTAATCAATCGATGTTAAAAATGGGCAGCCACAGCTTTCCGTATAGGAAATTTCCGGCTCAATATAGTGGCACTGCTCAACCGGCTTCCCTTTCCATATTTTATCAAATAGCTCCATGCAATGTCCAGCTAATATTTCTCGCTTATGTGATACCGTCGTAATCTGAGGATTAAAACAAATCGCCTTATCCAGATTATCAAATCCCGTCACCGCAAAATCGTGCGGAATAGAATAACCATTTTTTTGTGCCTCATCCATTAAGCCAGCCGCAATATTATCATTTGCACAGATAAAAGCATCCGGTATTGTCCGCCCTTCATCTATATACTTATGAAAATAGTCGTTTCCGCTGTTCATTTCAAATGTTCCATACGAAACGGTGTTAATGTTCTCATCCAAATTCCATTCTTTAATACATTCCCTAAACGCCTCTGCACGTATCAAGTTCTCACTACTATTTTTTGGACCGCCTACAAAACAAAACGACTGACAATTATGCTCATTTTTCAAATGTATCATCATCTGACGAATAGCACGCCTGTTATCAATTCCAACATAATATAAATCCTCAACGAAGTTTCCCAGGCTGATTGCCGGCACGCCGCTTTTCTTTACAATCTCAATCAGATGGCGACGCTGTGCCGTGTCCTTCATGGTATTTATATCGATAATAATCCCATCATACCGATCCAATTCCGGCAGAGTGAAAATATTATATTCTCCCTGATTAAATACCGGATCATTACTCCAATTACCCATACAATTATAATGACAGATTTCTATCGATTCAGAATGATTTTCATTGAACGCATTAATTCCTCGTATCCACGCATATGTAATCAATCTCTTCCATCCATCTGCAAGTAACGCAATCTTCTTCATCAAAACCCCCCATTTTATAAAATAATCAAATTATGAAAAAACGCCCCTGGCAATACAAAACCCGGGGCGCATTAGAAAAATCGTCAAATATATTAGTTACTGCGTCCATAACGAACAGTAATCTCTTTTATCTCCTTGGCTAAAGTTTCGTTTAACTCTTTGCCATCCACACGCCATCTCCAATTGCAGCCAACCGAGGAAGGCGTATTCATTCTCGACTTGTTGTCCAAGCCCAGATAATCCTGAATCGGAACGATGCAAATTTTTGCATTGCTCCGCATAATCACACCAATGAGTGGAATATTTATTTTATCTGCAGGTGTATAATAATCACAAAGATAGTCTCTTGCTTTTTTTCTACCTTCGTCATCGACTTCCTGCCACCAGCCCACCAGAGTCTCATTGTCATGCGTACCTGTATATGCCACACAATTCTCTATATAATTATGAGGTAAATACTCCCTTGCCGAGCCAGTATCCCTTGTGTCAAATGCAAATTCCAAAACCTTCGTCCCCATGAATCCGCTATCTGCAACCAGCTTCCGGACCGAATCCGTGATATAGCCCAGATCCTCCGCAATCACAGGCCGTTTACCAATCTTCTTTTCAATCGTATTAAACAAATCCATTCCCGGACCTTTTTTCCAACGGCCATTTACTGCATTCTTATCTCCATATGGGATAGAATAATACTCATCAAAGCCGCGGAAATGATCAATACGTACCACATCATATAACCCAAAGCAAAAGGAAAGTCGTTCAATCCACCAAGCATACTCTGTCTTTTTATGGTAATCCCAATCATAAAGAGGATTCCCCCAAAGCTGTCCTTCCGTTGAAAATCCGTCCGGCGGGCATCCCGCAACTGCCTTTGGCGTACATTGTTCATCTAACTGAAATAATTCCGGATGTGACCATGCATCCGCACTATCCAATGATACATAAATCGGAATATCTCCAATAATTTTAATTCCCTTTTTATTTGCATAAGCTCTAAGCTTATACCATTGATTGAAAAACTGGAACTGCATAAACAACTGAAAATCAATTTCATCTGCCAGTTTCTCTTTATATTCACGCAGCCCCGCTTCTGTACGACTATGAATTGCCTCCGGCCACTCGGTCCAGTTCATTCCGCCAAAATGATTTTTCACAGCCATATACAGACAATAGTCATACACCCATGTCTCATTCTTATTTAAGAATGATTTATATTCCATACTGTTCTTATGCCTGCTTCTCTTATATGCCTTACGAAGCAATACATACCGCTCATTGTATTGTTTTTCATAATCAACAGACAGTTCGTCTGCTCCAAAATCAACACTATCACATTCTTTTCTTGTCAATAATTCTTCGCTGATCAAAGTCTCCAAATCTATGAAGTACGGATTCCCGGCAAATGTGGAAAATGACTGGTATGGTGAATCTCCATATCCTGTAGGTCCCACAGGTAAGATCTGCCAAAATGTCTGACCGGCTTCCACTAACCAATCCACAAATTTATATGCTTCTTCGGAAAAGCAGCCAATTCCATACTTTGATGGTAAACTGGAAATCGCGAACAATATTCCTGCTGTTTTATCCATATATGTCCTCCCTATACGTCAGGACAGAACAATTATACTCTGCGGACACTTTCGCCCTCGATCAAACTATGTGGGGCATAATCATGTTCACTCCCCAGTGTATAATGTATGTGCTTCATCAAAAGCTCCACACTCCGCTTTGCTATACCATTTATGTCCTGACCCATCGTTGTAATTCTTGGTGTGTAAAATCTCGATATTACTGTACCATCGAACCCTACTACCGATATATCATCCGGTACTTTCTTCCCGGCATCTTCTATTGCTCGAATCGCACCAACCGCAATTGTGTCTGAAAGTCCGACAATTGCTGTCACACGCACGTTTTTTTCAAGTAACTTTTTGGTTGTCTCATAACCTGCCTCATACGAATATCGGCAAGCCATGTAATTCTTATCCGGATCAAATTCCAGACCACTTTTTTCAAAGCCTTTTTTACATCCGAGGTAACGAGAAAAACTAATCTGTTTGTCTGAAATCTCACCACCCATTACGACAATATCCTTGTGTCCATAGCTTGTTAAATACTGCACAAGCTCCATTGTTGCAGTCTCATCATCCACACATACAGAAGAAACATTATAAAGCGATAACTCTCTTGCACTTGTAGTTGCAACAATACAAGGTATGTCAATCTCATTCATACGATCATCAAAAAGAGCTAAATTAGCACCGAGAAAAATAATTGCTTTTGAGGTTTTATCACGGACGAATCTTAATGCCTCGGCAACCTCATCTCCGTCTTCATCGATAATCTGACAGGATACAACTTCCTCCAGCTCAGATAACAGAAGTGTGATCCGGTCAAGAATCTCCATAAAGAAGCTATTGTGTCGACCTTTCATGATAATTGTAACTGTATTTCCTGCACACCGCTTCAGCTTTCTGGCATTTCCATTTGGTTCAAAATTGCTCTCTTCGATAATTTTTAATATCTTTTCCCGTGCTTTATCACTTACACCCGGTTGTTTGTTTATTACTCTGGATACGGTACCTATACCGTATCCAGATAATTTTGCTATATCTTTGATCGTCATATAATCGCTCCTATTAAAAAATGTGATTATATATTAACCCTTAACAGCACCAGCCGCAACCCCTTTGACAATATATTTCTGCGCACATAGATAGAATACAACAACCGGAATAATCGCCATGATCAGGCATGCCATGATTGCACCCATATCAACACGGCCATAGCTTCCCTTCATATACTGGATAACGATTGAAATCGTCTTAAACTTCTTAATGTCAAGTACCAGATATGGAAGAAGGAAGTCATTCCAGATCCACATAGCTTCAAGAATACCTACGGAAATAAATGTAGGCTTCATCATAGGAACTACTATGCAGAAGAATGTCCGGAGTGGTGAACATCCATCAATCATTGCAGCTTCTTCAACTTCTACCGGAATCGATTTTACAAATCCCGTGAACATAAATACCGCCAGTCCCGCGCCAAAGCCAAGATAAACGATTATAATTCCCCAAGGTGTATTCAAATGGAGGGAGTCTGCCGTTCCAGAAAGCGTAAACATAACCATCTGGAACGGTATGACCATAGAGAACACACACAAGAGGTATATAAGTTTTGTACACACATTCTTAACCCGAGTAATGAACCAGGCTGTCATTGAACAGCAAATCAAGATCACTGCAACCGAAAATACTGTAATGAATAAAGTCCAGCCTACAGCTTTCAGGAAATCATATTGATTAATTGCTGTTTTATAGTTCTCAAGGCCAACATAGCTAGCCGCTGTCGGCAGCTTAAATGTCTCAAGGTTAATGAACGTCTTTGACTTCATCGAATTAATTAATACAATAAAGATTGGAGCAACAAACACAATCGAAACGAGTGTGAAAAACAATGTCGCAAGTATTCCCATCACTTTCTTTTTCATCATTGTTGCACCTCCTTATCTCTTGTCATCTTCAACTGCAGCAATCCAATGACTACTACGATTATAAAGAACACAACTGCTTTCGCCTGTCCAACGCCTTCAGCGCCGACCCGGCCATAGAATGTATTATAAATATTCAAGGCCAGCATCTCTGTCTTATGAAGCGGTTCACCACCTGTAAGAGCAAGATTCTGATCGAATAACTTGAAAGAATTCGTAATCGTCAGGAACGCACATATCGTAATCGATGGCATCACGTTTGGAATTGTAATTCTGAACAATCTCTGTAATCTGGTTGCTCCGTCGATCATAGCTGCTTCCTGAATATCTCCCGGAATCGCCTGAAGTCCGGCAATATATACGATCATCATATAACCCACCTGCTGCCAGCCTACCAGAATGACCAAGCCCCAGAAGCCTAATGTTTCGTTTAATTTCAGGGCTGTATCAAACTTCACGAAAATACCATCAAATATCAGCTGCCAGACATAACCTAATACAATACCACCAATCAGGTTTGGCATAAAAAACACTGTACGGAAAATATTCCTTCCTTTAATATTCTGTGTCAGTGCAAGTGCAATCAGAAATGCAAACACATTGATCAACACAAGCGAAACAATTGCAAATAAAGTAGTGAATTTGAATGATCCAAGAAAATTTAAATCCTTAAATGCCTCTATATAGTTTTGTATTCCGACAAACTTTGCATCTTTGATTGTTGTAAAATTACAGAATGACAAGTAAACACCTTCAATAAAAGGAATAATAAAACCTATCAAAAATGCACCCATAGTCGGCAACACGAATATCGGCCAATATTTTTTTACTGCCCTTTCCATCTTATACCTCCTATGCCCTTGAGCATCTGCCTTCTAAAAAAGGGAGGAGAAGTCTCCTCCCTTTCAAATTGCAGATTCTTTTTTCAGGCCTCTTAATCCTAGTTTCCTGCTGCCTGGCTCTCTGTAGCCCAGCCTTCAACGAATGCCTTCTTTACAAGATCCCAATTCGCATCTGTCTGATCTGAAGCGTATACTGTAAGTGCTGATCCAACTTCGTTCTTCCATGTCTCAGAAGGCATTGTTGTGAAGTTCCAGCTTACAGGTGTCTTGCCATCTGCCACATACTGGCTGGCAATATTCACAAGAAGGTTATCTGATTCCAGATTCTTCTTGAATGGTGTAACAAATCCCATTCCGTCTGCGCCTGAAGGCATCGCTCCCTGCGAACCGCATACTGCCTTAAGTGCTGTATCATCTGTAGCAACCCACGCTATGAAATCCTCTGTTGCCTTGATATCTGCTTCTGAAGCCTTGCTATTGATACACCAGTAGTTCTCTGTACCTGTGCAAAGTCCCTGATTCTCTTCTCCGTCTACACCAATATAAATCGGAATCATTCCAAGGTTCTCGTCTCCGATTGAGCTTATATCTGAGTATGCCCATGTACCATTCTGGTAAAATACTGCTTTTTCTGATACGAACTCAGCAACCGCATCATCACCGGTCTTAACACTGAGCTGCTTTGGATCTGTTGTTGAATTGTTGATGTACAGATCCCAGATCTGACGGTAGTTATCTAAGTATGTGCCCTTGATTGCATTTGTGTTGTTGATTCCGTCTGCCTGATACTCATAGTATACAGGTAAGTTTGCAAGGTGGGTCTTAAATCTCCAGTCTGATGAGCCGTCCATACCCGCTGATGTAAATGCATCAAATCCAAGTTCGTCACGTCTTGCTGTAATATCTTCTGCTACATTCTTCAAATCTGCAAAGCTCTTGATGTCGTCCACTGAATAACCTGCCTCAGCAAGAAGCTTCTTGTTACAAATGATACCATAAGACTCGATAACATATCCGATACCTGCTACCTTGTCACCATCCTTCAATGCGAAATCCTCTGAAGTAAGCTGCTTGTAGATTTCTGTGTCAGACAAATCAGCGCAGTAATCTTTCCAGGATGCAAGACCAACCGGACCATTTACCTGAAACAGTGTAGGTGCCTCTGATTTACCCATCTCACTCTTAAGTGTTGTCTCATACTGGCCAGATGCTGCTGTAACAACTGTTACCTCTACGCCTGTCTCTTCTTCGTAGATCTGAGCAAGTTCCTGCCACTGGGCATCTGCTTCCGGCTTAAAATTCAGATAATATACGGAACCCTTATCGTCTGAGGTTTCCTTTCCATCCGTTCCTCCGCAACCTGCAAGCAGTGACATCGTCATTGCTGTAATTAATCCTAAAGCCAAAATTTTCTTTTTCTTCATGATTTTTCCTCCTTTAATAATCATTTCAGGGTTAGTTAATTATTACGTATACGTTCTTTGGAAACGTTTGTTGTATCGTTTTTGGTAACGTTTCCATTTCATGAGTTAATAATACAACATTTATAAGCTTATTGCAATCAAAAAAATTAATATTTTGTTTATTTAGTCAAATTATACATCTTTTTCTTTTTTTGTTTGTTGATTATTACCAATTGATATCCCGGATACACTTGTTATCTATTGATTTTTATTTCATTATCTTCCAAATATCATTATTGTATTCAGCTATTGTACGATCTGACGAGAAGAATCCTGCTTTCGCAATATTCACTATCATCTTCCGGCTCCATGCCCTACGGTCCTCATATTCCCTGTATGCACGTTCCTTGGCATCAACATAAGAGTCGAAATCAATAAATGTCATAAACCAGTCTTTATTAAGAAGTTCATTATATAAACGATGAAGCATTTCCGCATTTCCAAGTGCTATAACTGCATCGCTGATAATAAAATCAACCGCTTCCTTCAATACAGGATTATTCTCATAATATGTCCTTGAAACATAGTCTGCCTTTGCATAGTGATCAATAATCTTATCACTTGACTCTCCGAAGATATAGATATTATCATCGCCAACCAGCTGATGGATTTCAACATTCGCACCATCTTCCGTTCCAAGAGTAACCGCACCATTTAACATAAACTTCATATTGCCGGTTCCACTTGCTTCTTTTGACGCAAGAGAAATCTGCTCCGAAATATCACATGCAGGAATTAATTTCTCTGCAAGAGTAACATTGTAGTTTTCTACCATAACTACATTCAAATACTGGTTTACCTCAGGATCATGGTTGATCAATTCCTGAAGACACAAGATCAAATGAATAATATCCTTTGCGATCGTGTATGCGGGTGCAGCCTTTGCGCCAAATATAACTGTGATCGGCATAGCAGGAAGCTTGCCCGCTTTGATCTCCAGATACTTATGAATAACAAAAAGCACATTTAACTGCTGACGCTTGTACTCATGTAATCGCTTTACCTGGATATCAAAAATCGAGTTTTCATTTAGTTCAATTCCCTGTGCCGCCTTGAAATATTCTTTTGCATGAAGCTTATTCTGATTCTTAATTTCAAGAATCTTTACAAGTTTCTCGTCATCATTTACGAATGCAAGTAATTTTTCTAATTCCATTGCATCTTTCTTATATCCGTTACCTATCCACGCTGTGATTGTATCTGCCAGCATTTTATTACAATAAAGAAGCCAGCGGCGGAACGTAATACCATTTGTCTTATTGTTAAATTTCTCCGGATATATTCTATAAAAATTATTCAATTCCGAATTCTTCAAAATCTCTGTATGAAGATATGCAACACCATTTACACTAAATCCATAGTGAATATCAATGTGTGCCATATGAACCAAATCATTTCGATCGATAATCGCAACGCTCTCGTCGTCAAAACGTCTTCTTACCTTATCATCCAGTATTTCAATAATCGGAACCAGCTGCGGAACAATTTCTGCCAAATAATGTCTAGGCCATTTCTCAAGAGCCTCAGCCAGAATTGTATGGTTGGTATATGCACACGTCCTGCTTACAACATAAATCGCCGCATCCATGTTCATCCCTTCGGCTACAAGCAGGCGGATCAACTCAGGAATAATCATGGTTGGATGTGTGTCATTAATCTGGATCACTGCGTAATCGAATAAATCGTAAAGATTACTTCCCTTCGCCTTACATTCGTCAATAATAAGCCTTGCTGCATTGCTCACCATGAAATACTGCTGATAAATCCGAAGTTTTCTTCCATCTTCGTCGCTATCATCCGGATATAAGAACAATGTCAGATTCTTCTCTACATTTGTTTTATCGAACCGGTGGTTCTCATCTACGATAGATTCATCTACAGTTTCTACATCGAACAAGCATAATTTGTTGGTCCGATTATCGTAACCCGTTATATCAATCTCGTATAACCTGGACTGCAATGTACATTTTCCAAATGTTACAGGATAGGTCACATCTGTTTTTCTAAGCCAGCTCTGATCTCCGATCCACGGATTTGTTTCTTCTTTCTGCATTCTGTCTTCAAACACCTGTTTAAACAAGCCCAGATGATAATTCAATCCGATACCTGCGCCCGATAATCCAAGTGTTGCAATTGAATCAAGAAAACATGCTGCAAGTCGTCCCAGTCCGCCGTTTCCAAGAGACGGTTCTACCTCAATCTCTTCAATCTCTGCAAGTGTTTTTCCGCTTTCGGCAAGTGCCTCTTTGACGTCATCATAAATTCCAAGATTGATCATATTATTCGAAAGCAGCTTTCCAATCAGAAATTCCGCTGATACATAATAAATCTTCTTTTTCGTTTCTTCCATGCGCCGGCCGTCGGCTAACTGCTTTGTCAGATTGAGCAATGCATAATATACTTCTTCATTGCTGCTTTCAGCTATTCCTTTTCCAAGCAGTTTTTCAAGTTCCTGTTTTACCTTCATCATATACCCCTTTCATTTAATTTGCGCTTCTGTACGCCCTCTTTGCAATAATACAATATCACGAATTGGAAACGTTTCTCTTGCAGAATAGTATCATAATGTGATACGATTCTATCAACCAGGGGAGGTAATGCGCTATGAAAGAGATTATACAGCCAGGCTCTATATCTAATATTGAATTGAACGAAAACAAGATTCATTTTCAAAATGAATATCAATATAACACCTATATATGTTCGATTCCAATGGACTTTGCCAGTGTACCGGTCCACTGGCATGATGACTTCGAAATGATTGTTATCAAAAAAGGGCGTGGATACGTCACGCTCAATTTTCAGAAATATAAAGTTTCCTCCGGTGATATCATAATCGTTCTTCCCGGCATGCTTCATTCAATTGAAGGCAAACAAAATTCAACTATGGAATACGAAAATATACTTTTTTCAAAGCACTTTCTTGCCTTCGGTACGGATGACGTAACACAGCAAAAATTTATTGAACCTTTTTTTAACGGGGATATCCAGATTCGTCATTATCTGACACCCGGGCACACTTTAAATACGGAAATCAGTAATATTGTTGATTTATTGGACGAAAAAAGCGATGAAAAAGACTATGCTTACCAGCTATTTATCAAGGGTGCACTCATCCAAATTATATACCTATTGATCACGCACCCGCCAAAAGCAAATGATAATATACAAAGTGATAAGCATGAGGAAAAATTGAAAAGTATCATTCGATATATTTCCACACATTACTATGAAGATATATCCATCGAGGAAATTGCAGATTTCTGTCACTATAGTCCATCGCATTTTATGAGATTTTTTAAGATTCATACCGGAATGAGTTTTATTTCATATGTGAATGACTTCCGTGTTACAGAAGCACGCGCGATGCTTATGTCAACCAATGATTCGATTCTTGAAATTTCACAAAAATGCGGATTTTCAAATCTGTCGAACTTCAACCGAATGTTTAAAAGAAAATATGGCATAACACCAAGACAGGTACGTAGCTGAGTGTATTCAGATAGTCTGCGGCAGTTCTTTGTGGAATGCCGCACTTACAAAAGGGTTGACTACCTGCGTAACCTAACTCAACATCTCTTTCAAACACGATTTTACCTTTTCCCATGGCTCCATATCCTAAGACTTGACATGTTTTGCGATTGTATCGGTTACTTCTTCCATGTCAAATGGTTTTGAAACATGACCATTCATACCAGAATTCACTGAATCCTTGATATCCTCCGCAAAAGCATTTGCGGACAAGGCAATAATCGGAATCGTACTTGCGTCCGGTCGCTCCATCTCCATGGCACGAATAGTTTTCGTAGCCTGATATCCGTCCATGTTCGGCATCATAATATCCATCAAAATAATATCGTAGGTGCCTCGTGGATGATTTTTGAATAGTTCGACCACTTCCTTTCCATCGGATGCCCGTGTCACAACCATGCCTGCATCCTCCAGCATCACCGTAGCAAGCTCAGCATTCAGATCATTATCCTCTGCCATAAGAACATTAACACCTGTCAAGTCACGATGCACTGGTTCTTCTTGCTTTTGATGAATATCTTGCTCTGTCAACTCCAGCGGAATCTCCACTGTGAAAGTAGTTCCAATGCCCTTTTTGCTTTCAACGTCAATTTTGCCACCCATCATGTGAACATATTCCTTTGTAATGGCCATTCCAAGTCCGGTACCTTTATATTGTGTTCTGGCACCTTTGTCATCTTCTTGTGAAAATGGTTTAAATAGGTTTTTCTGAAACTCTTCACTCATTCCAATACCGTTATCTTTAACAATATAACGGGCTACCATATGTTTGTCATCCTCTCCCGGATGGCTGCTGATATCCAGGGTGACCGTTCCACCATCCTTTGTGAATTTCACAGCATTACCGAGAAGATTCGTCAGAACTTCACGAATACGTGCAGCATCCGCAAAAACATAAGGATTCTTTGGTCTATCACGATATACTTCAAACTTCAAATCTCTGTTATAAAGGAGACCATTCACGATCGCCAGAACATTATCTGTCAGTTCGGTAATATCCACCGGTTCCGGAGAAAACACTGCTTTTCCGCTTTCAATACGACTGAGATCAAGAATATCATTCAACAACGAAAGCAGATGATTTGAGCTTTCCTGTACCTTTTCCAGACTTCCATGTATTTCTGCAACCGCATTCTGGTGTAATGCAATATTGGTAAATCCAATGATGGCATTCATCGGTGTTCGGATATCATGGCTCATGTTAAGCAAAAATGTAGATTTTGCCTTGTTTGCAGCATCTGCTTTTTCCGCAGCTTCCAACAATAATTGCTTTGCCTTCCGTTCCTCTTCCTTACTTTTCTGGTATATAAAATAGGTACTTAAACAGATCATCATCAACACCAACCCGACAATCGTACCACAGATTGTAGAAATTTTTTTTGTTTTCACTACCATGCCATACGCAGACTGCATATCCATTTCCATACAGAGTGCACCTACAATATCTCCCGTTCCATCCAGATTTGAACGTACCGGATAACAGGCCGTGAAAATTGGTCCCCAGGTTGTGTCCACAATATCTTGGGAATACACGTTTTCTCCGGAGAGAGCCCTTTCAATATAGGGAATCATTTCATCCTCTATATAATCCCCTGGATGCCTTACATCCCCGGCATCTGGATTCAAGCCATCCACTACATAGATTAGTTTTCCTTCTTCATTTCTCGTAGCAATGTAAATATATCTTGTAGAATTCAATGTCCGGATTTCATTGAGGTAGCAGGAAATATCCTTATAAAACTGTGTATCTTCATCTGAACGATCCTTGATTTGTGAAAAATCCTCCCATCCAATTTTTTCATCCACCAGTTTATTGACTGCATCTGCACTTGCTCTATCACGGGAGATTTCTGTTTCCAGTGCGGTCTTAGTATAGGCACTTTGCAGAATAAATGTGTATGCAGCTATAGCCAGAATGATAGCCAGTCCCATAAGCACAAAGATCTTTCCTGATATTTTTTGTTTTACAAACCTTTTCTTTTTCTTCAAATGTATCCCTTCTTGTGTTTTATCCATTTCGTCGTTATATTGCATAATTAATCCTCATATCTATTTAAACCAGGCATCATGATATCCATAAGCAGTATGTCAAACGCATATGGCTTCCACGCTTGCAAAAGTATTTTCAGGATAGATTGAAGTACAAGATAGCTTCAATCAAAAATCGAATTTTATTTTACCACATCATGCTTAGATATTCTACCAACATTTATCAATAATTACCAAACCTCCAAACTATTAATCGCACCCACCCAAGCTTGCATTTCTCCATCTCATCTTATCAGATTTTCTTTCCCTTATACCTTTCGGCAATAATATAAATCTGATTTATCTGACAATACATATCATTTCACTAATGAATGGGCTGGAATGCCTGTAAAATAGGGAAAGTTAGAAAGATATTTCGGCAAACTTGAAGTTATTTTACTTGCGTTCCATAAATCCTATGATTGAAAAAATCAATCCCGCAGACAGGTTTCTGAACTAACCAGCTACTGATTTTTTACATTTTCTCCATCCGATAAAATGCGCCTTTTTTCTCTATCAATTCTTCGTAAGAGCCACATTCCAGAACATTTCCTTTTTCAATCACAGCAATCCGGTCAGCATTGCGAATGGTAGACAGACGATGGGCTACGATCAGTGTGGTACGTCCTTTCACAAGTTTCTGGATTGAATCCTGAATCTTCTTTTCAGAGATGCTGTCAAGCGCAGAAGTTGCCTCATCCAGAATCAGGATCTTCGGATTCCGTAAAAATGCACGGGCAATGGAGATGCGCTGCCGTTGTCCGCCGGAAAGATTTTCCCCATGTTCTGTGATCATCGTGTCCAGACCATCAGGCAGTTTCTGGACAACTTCTTCCAGGTTGGCTGCACGGATGACATTCCATAACTGTTCCTCGGAGATGGATTCAGATCCATAGGTGATATTCTCGCGGAGAGTTCCGGTGAAGAGAATGGACTGTTGTGGAACGACGGCAATCTGCTTTCGGTAGCTGTGCAGATCCAGTTCCATCAGGTCATTTCCATCAACCAATACCTGTCCGCTGTCAGCTTTCAGGAAACCGATGGCAAGATTGAGGATTGTTGTTTTTCCAGAGCCGGAACCACCGGCAAAGGCAACTGTTTCCCCCGGCTGAATCTTGAAGTTCAGATGACTTAATACCGGTTTTTCATCGCCTTTATAAGTAAAAGATACATCCTGAAATGTAATCTCACCTTTCAGATCAACTATTTTTTTCTTCCTACGGTTGTCCTCAATATCATTTGCACAAAGCACATCACCAATCGATTCAACGGATTCCAAACCTTTCGCAATGATTGGCAGCAATGTCACAATACTTGCAATCTGAGCGACGATGCTGGAAAAATAAGTCTGGTATAAGGTGATATCTCCGACACCGATGATTCCTTTCCATGCAATGTAGGCTGTAAATACAAGACAGAATACCTGAAAGATCTGAAATGCAACCCAGCTGATTGAAGAAAAGTATGTCTGAATCATATCAAGCTGAAGCCCTTTTTCAGCAACTTTACGAAGCTGTTCACTCATTTTACGGGCTTCCTGATCTTCCAGAGCGTGAGCTTTAGTTACAGGAATCATTTCAACCATTTCCATTACTTTTGCAGAAGTTTCTTCCATTTCTTTACGGAAAGCACGGTTATGGGTTTTGATTTTTCCTTTAAAGCCAACAATGATCAAAACAGAAACCGGTATCGTGCAGAGGAAGAAAAGAAATACGATCCGACTTTTGAAGATGACCACTCCGAAGGATACACCAATGTTCAGAATGATAGTCACAAGAGAGATAAAGATCTGAGATGCAAGATTTTGTATCTGTTCTACATCTCGCATAATCTTCGACTGAAGCCTTCCGGACTGCATTTCCTTGTGATAGGTGATCGACAATTGCTGAAGCTTGCAGACTAGGGCTTCGCGCAGTTCTTTCTCTACTGTTCGTACCGTTTTGGCATAGAGCCAGGTATGGATGTAGTTGGTTGGTATGTTCTGTACCAGAACTGCAATCATAAGGATGGTATTCAGAATCAGAATTTTGGTAATATTCCCATTGTGGTCTGTCACTGCATTGATAATATTAGCTGTGACGATTGGAAGAACCCAGGTTGGGGAATGCTTGATAATGAAAAAGAAAATGGAACCAGCCAGCGCACCATAGTGTCCCTTGAAAAGAGAAAGAAGCGTGCGCAGGTTATTTTTTCTGTTCCGGCTGAAGATGTGCATCATGGCAGCTTCTTCCTGCCAGAGATCCTGTTCTGAAGTTTGTTGTATGTTATTTTCTTTTGTTTCTCCCATAGTAGTCTTTAATAACCTCCTGTACCGGTTTATTGCAGATTTCGTAGCTGGTATCTCTTGCCGCAGTACTTCTGGAAGGAAGAACCGGTGCCCATTCCCACATGGCAAAACCATTGACCCATGAGCGTTTTGCGCAGGCCTCGAACATAGCTCGATACCAGTCTGGTTGTTCCTCCAGACGTAAAGCTCCCTGAATTGCCCAGTTGTTAGGCACCAGTGAGGAACCTTTTCTGGACATGCATCCTGCTTCAGCGAAGAAAAATGGTTTCTTGAACTTCTGAACGACCCTTTCAATACGGTCAAGTTCCTGTTCCCACTGATCAATCGGATAATATCCGCTGGAGGAGATCATGTCGACACAATCCCACCAGGTTACATTTTCTTCCTGATATTTATCGGTATTATAGGAAACAGGTCCGTGGTAATAGTTTCGGATCGCAGCGATTACGTTTCTCCATTCTTCACTGCGGTGTTCCGTCATTACCATCTCACATCCTGCAATAAAAAGATCACATTGTTCGGCTTCTGCAATTTTGGCATAGTGTGTCTGGAATTCTGTGTAGGAGGCAAACCAGTTTTCCCATTTCGGTTCACATGGAACATCTTTTTCAAAGAAACTGATGTAAGCGCGCCAGACACCGTTTTTACAATTGACGGTAGGTTTCAGGGCAACACGGATGCTCTTGCTTTTTGCATAACGTATCATATTGATTAATTCTTCATCTGAGAATGTGGCACTGGAAGTGTAGCAAATCTCTTCTGAGTGTGCGTGTTCCTGTAGCCCTACAGGAGCAAGGATTACGAAATCAGCAGCCGTGTGTTCTATCATATAATCAAAACTATCACGTGCAGTCTGTGTAGAAAGAGAACCACGTTTGTGAAATGGGGCAAATGTAATTCCTTTAATATATCCAAGTTGATTTTGAATTTTCATTTTGGTAAAAACCTCCTGTCTTTCGAATTATATAGTTTCTGAATATTTTCTGCTGAAAGCATATCATGTAGAAAAAAGATATGATATAATGAATCTATTATAAAATTGTAAAAATCTATGATGGAGATAATCTATGAAACCTTATTTTGAATGTTCAGATAAATTAAACAAACCATATGAAGCCTTTTTATTTGATGCACAGACATCTGAGATGTTTCCAATCCTTCCACATTGGCATTATTTTGTGGAGATTCTTTACATGGTGGAGGGAAAGGCGTATGTAGAGGCAGGAGAAGAGAATTATGTATTAGAACCGGGAGATCTGATCGTATTTTATCCGCAGATGGCTCATGCAATTTATTCAGCAGGACAACTTCCAATCCGCTACTATGTCCTGAAATTTGATCCGGCACATCTGAATATATCCGGTTCGGCGCTTCCACCGATTTCGAGTCTGATCGCCATGGCAGCAGTGGAGCAGAAGCTATCGGTTTATTTTTCGAAAGAGAAATTTAATCAGGAAAAAATGAAGCAGCTGATTCAGGGATCAGTGAAGACGTTAGAAGAAAAGCAATTTGGTTATGACATTATTATGCATTCGAATTATTGTCTTCTTATGACAGAAATTCTTCGTGTCTGGAAGCAGGAAGGCTTTCAGATAAAAAAAAGGAAAAAGGAAACTGTATTAATCGAAAAATTTACAGAGGTATCTGAGTACATTTCACAGCACTACCAGGAAGATCTCTCGGTGGCGGAGCTGGCAGAAAAATTTCATATGAGTTATTCGTATTTTGCCGCAATATTCAAGGAGTACTATGGGCAGACCTGCAAGGAGATGATTCTCACGGTAAGACTGCAAAAAGCGGAGGACTTATTGCAATTCACAGATTTTGACCTAACTTATATCAGCCAGGAGACAGGATTTTGTGACTGCAGCCATTTCATCAAGGCGTTTAAACAGAAGTATGGAGTAACACCGAGGCAGTATAGGATGAAGGAGAAAAGTTTTGATTTTGTATCACGGAAGTAAAGAAATTGCAGAGGGATTATTACCTTCGTTTGCACCAAGATATACCGTAATATTCATATTTTTCCTCTTTTCAAAAATGGGCAATTCCAATTGGAATTGCCCATTCATCGTACTAATAAAGCTTAGCACCAGCCGGGATTCTGTCATCTACCATCAGAAGATTCAGTCCTTCATGGCCATCTTCCTCATGTCTATCAAAAGACTTTTACATATTAGATAAATGCATGTAAAATTTCTTTTACATAGCTTAATTGCGGTCTATTTAGCTTGTTTCCTGACTACTCAGGAAAAATATTTCTACCCTCGCCCCACCTGTATTTTCAGAATTTG
>OIZV01000257.1_pt1 | contig 31429 bp, 36 predicted proteins | sample 1588681 | NCBI WGS metagenome assembly OIZV01 (sample SAMN03283281) | human gut metagenome | biome: human-associated habitat; material: feces | host: Homo sapiens | place: Peru | collected 2012 | reverse complement strand
ACGGCGGCATATTGTTATGCGGCTGATCGCCGCCAGTATTGGCAGTCGCTCTGTACAAATCGCCGTAGGCGCTACCACCGCCAATATACTTATCCGAAGCATTGGTGGCAAGCTCTATATAATTGCCGTGATTATGGCTCGGTATCTCCTCCACCGTCAGCGTATGTGTTGCTTCGCCGCCGGTAGTACCCACCGCATAGATGTCGCCCGCCGCCAGAATAAAGCAGTCCTTGATCTGCTCCCAGGTCCCGCCGAACAGGGATGCCGGAGACGTCGGATCATCGCTGAAGTAAAGGGAGCCGACCCGATGCTCCTGCGCCATCCGCGCGGTGAGCTGGTTGATCTGCGTCTGAAGATTTCCCGCCGCATCCGTTGAGAGCTGACCCTTGATCCCTTCAAACCAGGTCCCGAACTCATCGTCCCACTGCGCCAGCAGATCGTCGATATTCACGGTCCCGGCGACCCCCGCGACGAAGGGGCAGGCGTCCGTTCCGACCATATTAGTGATATCCGCCTGCGCGATGCTGGCGCTGTTGGCACTGCGGGAAATATACGCCAGCGGATACTGATGATGCCCGATGACGTTGATAAGCGTCGGATTTACAGGATTTGAACCGGGGGTACCCTCGATATACTTTATCGTGTTGCTCCGAACCGCCGTGGTCGTGTCTATATCAAGGACGACCGCGTCGATCCTCTTGAGCAGAAGATCCGATGCCGGCGCCTCAATGACATGGATCGCGTCGTTCAGTATCCAGCTATGATCGAACCAGGCCCGTCCAATGCCGACATTCAGCACAAGGCCGCTCGTAGCCTTCACCTGAAACTGCGTCCCGATCGTGGAATAAACGCCGTCGGTGATCACTCCGTCAAATATGCTTCCGAACTGGACCGCGTTATACTTCCGGTCGTGATTCTGTGAATCGAAGAAGCCGCTTGTTATGCTCATTCGTTTTCCTCCTTTACGCGATCATTTCAAACGTAGGATAGATCGTGAAGCCGGTCTCGTCATCGGACATCACGATCTCGACGATGCGCGCCGCCCCTTCGATCCCGTATTCGTTGGTGATCTGGACGATATCGCCCATGCAGAAATCCCGGCCGTACTGGAACAGCTTTGTCGTCTCGACCTCTCCCTCAAACGCCACGGCAGGCGTGTTTTCGGCCAGCTTTTCGTTGCCGCGGGCCGTGAGCAGGGCGTTGTACTCCGCCGTCGTAAGCGTCCCGTCCTCCGTCGTCGAGGAAATATCCCGCGCGTCCGTGAAAAGCTCCCGCCGTTCCAGGCCGCTCGCCGTTCCCACCGAAAGCGTTCTGCGGTCCGAGCCCTCCCCCTCCCCGGCGACAAGCGTTACGTTCTTACAGGCCGCCTTGGAGTAGTAATAGTTGCTGTTGATGATGTTTTCAAACTTCGGGGAAAACACGACGTAGGGGTTGGCCGTCTGATTATAGGAGCGATCGGCCCCGGAGTACAGGCTGAAGACGAAACGCTTCTGCTCGTCAAGCAGTATCTGATAGCCGATCCCGCTGCTCTGGCACAGGACGTTCGTGACCTCGTCCAGTCCCTCGCCGGTAAACTGTGTGTCTACCGTCAGCGCCGTGATCGTCTCATCCGACGACTCCTCGAACAGAAAGTTGTCGATTTTTCGGTCCGCATTCGTCGGGGCGATCAGATTGGCCGTAAAAAGCGATTTCAGCTGCGCTTGCAGCGCTCCCTTCAGATTCGCCTGCCCCCAGACGATCCGCCGGTCGAGGATCGACTCCAGCGAGCGCCCGGTCACTTTGATGTAGTTTCCGTCTTCCACATCCGTGTCGATCGAAATATCCTCAATGACCATGAGATGATCGGACTTGTTCTGCCAAATATAATTGTCCACCTGAATGTAGCGGAACAGCGCCGCCCCGGCCGGCAGATCAAGCTCGAAATCGCCCGGCTGGTCGTACCGATCCGTCCAGATCAGCGATTTGTATTGATCTATGACCGCGATCGCCTTGAAGGTCTTGTCAAGAACATAGAGGTTCATGGTTCAAACTCCTTCGTATATGGTCTGGTTCTGGATCGTAAGCTGCAATCCCTCAACGCCGGAATCCGCGGAAAAAGCGAAGATATTGTCGCCCTTGACAAGGGAGAACCAGTCCGCATTCTTGTCAAGGCAGTTGAGGATGTTGTATGTAACGCCGCTGCGTATCAGAAAGATGCTCTTGCTTCCTTTGTTCGTGTTGATCACGATGTCGTCGCCGCTGATGAATCCGTCTCCGACAATATCGGCAATCCGGCTCGTGTCGATCTTCATGATCTCCCGCGTCCTCGCGTTATAAAGCACCGGGTTGACCACTGTGCCGAGCGCATGGAGATACAGCGTCATGCCAATCTCCAGATCGCCCTCGTAATACACCGTGGCCTCCTGCTGCGTCATGATGGCACCGAATTCTATAAGCCCGTCCGTGACCGATTCGTTGGAAAACTCAAATTCAAACAGGCTCTCGGTCCCCGAAAAGACCGTGCTTGTAACGCCGGTCTCGCCGGCCGAATAAAAGGATGGATCTGGGCATACGATCGAGATCTGGGTTCCCTCCTGCGAGGAGAAAATATCCGGCTCGTTGCTCTCCGTATAGCCGCTTATCTCCAGAAGCCGGTTGTCGGTCCTAATCGTGAGCAGCAGCGGCTTTTTGCCCGGAAAATACTTGTACGTTTTCTGGCGGATATCCTCAATGCTCTCTGCGCCGCTGTCCCAGAAGACAAGCTTGATGGTAATGTTTCTGGAGGAAATGCGGGCCGAATTGAATATCGCACCGTCGTTGGTCGATACCTCGGTGGAATTGATGGTCGCTTTGGACGGGCCGAGACCGTCTATACTGCGGACGAGGAGACCCGATTTCTCAGGCCTCCTCAGCTCCATGGTCAGACTTTCGCCCAGATAGTTCGTCACCGTAACGGAATGGATCATTTTCGGACAACCGCTCCTTTCAGGGCTGAAAACTGGTTCTTTGTCTGGCGGTAAATATCAATGCTGGACAAAGCCTTCGGCGAGTAATTGTTCTGCGTAAAGCTGAACGACGCCGGCTGCGGCTGACCATTTTGATTCTCTTCCGCCGGTGCGTTCATACCGGAACTGATGGAAAGCGCCTGATCCCGGTTGAGAAGCGCCCCGATCGTCCCCGCCTGGCTGCGGACCTCGCTGAGATCCAGAACCGGGCGAATGACCGGCGTCGTGTCCATATCGCTGGATACCGCTTCCGCAACGGCCGAGATCGCGTTCGACACGCCCTGTACCGCCGCGTTTCCGAGATTGGCACCCGCTTCGCCGACGCGGTCGGACCAATCGTAAAGCGCGCCCGCAATGGGCATGGCAAAAAACTCGCCGATCCGATAACCGATCTTGGAGGGCGAATGCTCATCAAACGCCTTGCGGGTCGCCTCCACGGTCCGGGAAGCCAGATAACGCGCCTTCATCTCCGCATACCACGTCGTATCCGCGATGCCGTTGCCAACGCCATAGGCGAAGTTCTGCCCCGCCTGATAAAACGTGTTCGTCTTCCCGCGAAGAACGCTGACCGCCGCATTCACAAGAGTCCGGGCGCCGTTTGCAGCCGCCGGAGTCCCTCGCCGGAGTCCGTACGCCAGCTTGCCGCTCATTTCCGAAGACGCCTTTACCATACTTTCGCCGCCCTTGCTGACGGCAGTCGTCATAGTCGTGAGGAGCGTAGACACGGCTGCGTCAAAAACGTCTGAGCGTCCCTCGAAACCGGACATCAGTTGCTCGGCCATATCGCCGCCCGCCTTCCGGAATTGCTCGGAGGCGTTTGCGATGCCTGTCAGCGCGCCGGACGACATAACCTCGCCGATAGCGGAAAACGAAGACGCGAACGTCTCCAGACTGTCCATATCCGCCAGCCCGAGATTCTGGCAAAAGCAATAGATCGCGTCGCCATAATCCGTTAATGTCTCCGAGAAAGCGGCCAGACTGTCGTTGCCGTCAAACGACCCCAGCGAGTCGGAAAAGCCGATCAGAAGCATTCCGCAGTCGATAGCGCTCTGCATCTTGCCGGCGATGCCTTCGTCCACGTTCAGTTTTTCTCCGAGATCTTTAACATTGCTCCCGAACGTTCCCATTTCCTTCGCAAAGGCGCCGAGACCGGTTTTGCCCGTCAGCTTCTGCCACCAGGAGCTGTCCTCTTTCGGCTCCGGGATCTCGTTTGCAAAATCGGCCAGTTCTTTTCCGACATAAACCGCCCGCGAAATATTAGCCATGTCGGTGTAGGAAATATCCTTGACATTCTCCGTCAGGCTCTTGACCTTCTTTCCGAACGTACCCAGCTCTTCAGCGAAGGCGCCGAGACCGGTTTTGCCCGTCAGCTTCTGCCACCAGCCCTCGCCTATGACCAGCGTCTGCGAATAATCGGACAACAGCGTCGCGATTTTGATCGCGGTTTCAATATCTGCTATGTCCGTGTCGTCAAGGCCGCTTACATTTTCCACCAGGCTCTTGGCATTCTCTCCGAACTTACCCATCTCGCCGGCAAATAGGCCAAGACCAGTCGCGCCGGATATCTTCTGCCATATGCCCTTGCCGGTCTCCAGCGTCTTGGCAAAGTTGGAGAGACTGCCGGCGATGAGAAGAGCGCGCCCGATGTTCTGTGAATCCGTGTCGTCAAGGTCGCTTACATTATTCGCAAAGGCGACAAGCTTCTCGCCAAAGACGCCCATCTCCTCCGCAAAGCTGGCAAGGCCGGTCTTTCCGGTAAATATCGTGCCGATGCCTTTTCCGCGCTGAAGCGTGCTTGTAAAATCCGAAAGAGCGGAAAGCGTGTCCGTCGAGCGCGCAAGATCCTTGTCACTCAGGCCGGAAATGCTTTCGGAAAATTGAACCATCGCCTTGCCAAGCGCTTCAAGATCGTCGCCGACGCCTGAAAACTTGCTTTCCCCCGTACGCCACTGGTGTAAGGCGGCGATCGGGTTCAAGACATTATTGAGAAAATCCGCCGTGCCGAACGCAGCCAGCGCCAGCGCGATCTGCCCCGCCTTATCCGCGACGCCGTCGGGAACGCCCGCTATGGCCTCGCCAAAATCGGCCAGATTTTCCCCGATCTCCGGAAGTCCGGATGAAAGTCCTGCCGAGAAGCCGCCGATGATGCTGCCCAGAAAATCGCCGATTGCATAGCCGATATCGCCCAGAAGCGGCAGATATTCGTCCAGCAGAGCGTGAAGGTCAATGCTATAAGTTTTTAATGTTTCTCCTATGAGTGTAATTATACCAATCACCACAATAAATACGACAAGAACAGTCGCCAAAACCCCAACGCCAATAAAAGCCCCTGGCCCGACCATGCCGACCAAAGCACAGGCCGCCATGGCAACAGAAAGCGCCACAATGAGAACGGACAGTGATTTGGCAATGCCGATGGCATCGTCCACATTCGTATACGTGCAGAGAAGATAAAGCGCTCCGGCGATCGCGCCGAGGACCACCACGATCAAAAGCATGCTTTGCCACGACGGCTTCACCAGCCCGGACACGCCGACCAGCGCGGCCATGACTGCCGCGATAATGGAGATCGCCGCCATGGCCGGCCAGAGCCGCTCGGGCTCGATCCGGGACAGCCGCAAAACGGCGATCGTGATCAAGGCGATCGTCAGCACAATGAGGACAATGCCGCTTATGCATTTTTTGGCGTACTGACTGACATACATAAGCCCGGCAAAGACCGCCCCCAGCACGAGAAGCGGCGTCGTCCCCTTGGCCAGCTCGTTCCAGCTCAGCTTTGACAGAAGCTTGATCGCCGCCACAAGAAGGAGCATGGCGCCCGCGATCATGAGGATCATCAGGCCGGTCTTTACGGGCTGCGCCTTCTCGGTAAACTTCGAAAAGAGCATTAGCGTGCCGATAAAGCCCGTCAAAGCTCCGATAACGAACAGGCCCTTAAGGATCTCTCCAACGGAAATATCCGAAACCTGCTTGATCACTTCGATCATCAGAAGCATGCCGGCGGCGATGCCGAGAATACTGAAGCCGGCGTTACCGGCATTTTTTCCGGCAGCTCTTACCGTCAGCATCAGCAGTAAGATCGCCACAATAAGCCCGATCATGCCGAACACGACCCGGTCCGGATTATCCAGCTCCAGCTTATCAAGCTTTTCGATGACCCCCACAAGAAGCCACAGGGCCACAGCGATAGCAATCACTCCCGCCGCGCTTCCAAAGCTCGTTTTCTTCAGCATGGCTCCAACGACGCCGAGACCGATGCAGAGAATAATAAGTGCGCTCAGCGTCTTTCCGAAGTGGTTGAACTCGATCGCGTCAAGCCGCTTGAAGGCACTCACCAGGATCCACAGCGCGGCCGCAATGGCGACGACACCAAGCACCTGCCACGGCGAGCTTATCTTGCTGACTTTTCCAAGAGCCTGAAGCGCCAGGATAAGACCGAGTGTCATGATGGTGAGGGCCGCGAATGTGTAGCCCGGATGCCGGAACTCGATCTTGTCAAGCTGTATGAACGCCTCCGTCAGCAGGAAGATCGCCGCGGCGACGCCGACCATGGAGAAAACAAGCTTTTCCGCCCCCATCGGCGAAAGCTTCTGCACCTGGCTCATAACACCCATGAGCGCCACGATAATAAAAGCCAGCACCTGCAGCGCGTCCAGCGCGTTCCGGAGGGCCGCAGGATCAAGCTTTGCCAGAACGGCTATGGCCTTTGCCAGCACAACTATGGCGATCGCGACCTCCAGAATGGCCGCGCCGGTGAACATCCGCTTAAGTCCGGTGGATATGTCCCCGATCGACGTGCTGAACCCCGCCAGAAAATCAACGATCAGCCCAGGCGCCCGAAGAACCTTGTATACGGTGTGGAGCGTCCCGACCCCGACCGCCGTCCACAGCAGGTCTCCCAGATCAAAGCCCTTCAGCGTTTCCGTGATCCAGCCGATCCCGGAGCCGATCATCTTTTTCAGCCAGGAGAACAGCTCCGATACCATTTTGAATTTTTTCCGCCAGTCCGCGCCGAACAGCGTTTCAAGCACGCTGCCGAACGTGTTTCGGAAACGGTCTCCAAGTTTTCCGGAGCCGGTAAAGAACTCCCGGATCTTCTGGCCCAGCTTTGTAAAAGCGTTTCCGACCTTCTCAAGCAGAGCGTCAATGTTCAGGAAATAGTCAAGCACCTTTTTCTTAAAGTCCTTGATCCCCTGCTTTATATTCTTCCAGGAGAAGCCGTCCATCTGCTTCAGTCCGGCGATAAACTCCTGAATTCGGGCCCACCCCTCTTCAAAGAAGACCGTCATTTCCGGATTCAGCCGCCGGAAATACGCAAGGACCTTGTTTTGGAACGTCTCCAGCGTCTTCCGGAGATTTTCAAATTTACCGTTGAACTTGAAAAAATAGCCCAGAACGACATTCTTCCAGAAATCGCTGATCGCCGCGCCGATATTCTTGAAGCTGACGCCGTCAAGATTCCTGCAGCGGGCGATGAACGCTCCGATCGCGTCGTTCCCTCCCTGAAAATAATCAGCCAGATCTCCTTTGAAGGATCGGAAAATATCCGACAGGCTTCCGAGAACGAACTGTACCTCGTCCAGCGCGAGAAAGCTGTCGACCCACTCCTTCACGGCTTTTATGCCGTCCGTGATCCAGCCGGCCAGCTTCCGCATGGCGTTGCCAATATGATCGTTTGCCTTCACCCAGTCCCGGAAAGAGACGATGGCGTCTCCGATGCCAGCTGTGAAGTCGAGAATATCCAGGTCGAGCGCCCCCAGAAGGGACTTGAACACCTCAAACACAAGCGTGACAGGCCCGCCTACGGCCATCCGGATGATATCGAGAGCCGCAAACAGCCCCTTGAACGTGCGCTTGAGCTTACCGCCGGTCTCATTCAGCTTGCCCGTCTCCTCATCGACCAGGATGAGGCTCTGCGTAAGCTCGTTGAATTTCTCGACCAAACGGTAGACCTGAAGAGCCGTCGCGGGCGGAAATATCTCGCTCCACCCCTCCCGGACGGCCTGCATGGCCCCCATAAGACCGTGAAGTACATTGGAAAGTCCGCCGATCAGAAGCTCCCGCCCCGTCGGCTTGTCCAGGTTGTCGATCAGTTCGGAAAGCGAGCTGCCGGCTTTTCTCGCTTCGTCGGACAAAGAGCGGATAGCGCTTACCTGCTCCTCCGTAAAGCCAAGGTTTTCAAGCTCCGCATCGGACAGTTCCTCAACGGCGGCCGCCGTGTTCACAAGGTTGTCAAGATTTGCCCCTGCCACAACGGTGTTGTCGCCGAGCGCCTTGTTTACAAGCGTCTGCACCGTCGCATAGTCGTAGCCGGCGGCGGCAAGCGCCTCGACACGCTCCGCCCCGTTTCCAAAGCCTCCGCCGAGAATCTGCTTGACCACGGAATCGAGATCTTCGATTTTCATCGTGACCTCCGCAGCCGCCGCGGAGGCTTCTTTACCGCTGTCTGCAAAACCTTTGAGTACGGTCGAAACAATATTGCGGCTCAGCCATCCGCTGGACAGGCTTTGTTCAAAGCCGCCGGCCGCGTCGATCATCTCGTCCGTAACGTGGCCGTATTCCTTCCCGAGCTCGATGCACCGCTTCTGGAACTGCTCAACGTCGATCCCGGTCTCCTTCACTCTTCGGCTGATCTCTTCCCAGGCAAGATTGCCGCCGAGCGCCGATTTAAAAAGGTCGTTGCGTCTTTCTCCGCCGGAGGCGAATATCTCCCAAAGATCGTTTGAAAGGTTTGTCCAAAGCGTTTTGGCCTGCGTGTAGTCGCCGAAGATGATCTCAAACGTGTTCATCCATCCGGTGCTGACGGCGTCCTTGGTCGCGTTGATAGCGTCAGCAAAGGTCTTTGCCTCCTGCGCCGCCTTCAGCGCCTTCAGACCGAAAGCCATCTCGTCGCTCCCCAGCTCGTTGAATATGCGGGAAAGCTCTTCGGCCGTAACGCCGGTGTCGGCCGCAAGCCGAGTCACATCCAGCGCTCCATTTTGAAATTTCTCGATGCCCTGAAGCAGCTCCGTTGCGGACAAACCGGTCGATTCCGTAGCCTCATACAGCTTGTCTGTAAAAGCGCCGTATTTGTCAAGCGTTCCGAGAAGGACCTCTGAGCTGAACCAGGAGTCGGAAAGGGCCGCGTTGAAGTTGGAAACGGAGACCTCGTTCCCTTTCAGCGTCTGGAAGGTCCCGTCCGCCTTTTTTGTCAGAGTTCCGAGCGCCACGGCCGTTTCGATCGCCGTCTCCTTGAACTCCGCCGTAGACATATTCGCGTTTTCGATGGATTTCCAGTCGATAAGCTTGACGGCACCAACAGCGATAGCCTGAGACAGGTTATACATCGCGCGGCTGGCTTCGCCCGCATTGGCGCCAGAAATGGCCGCCCAGTTCGCGATGCCCTGCATGGCCGTGACCGAGGTGTTCAGCGGTATCCTGTTGGACGTAAATTTGCCGATGTTCGAGACCATGTCCAGAAGATTATAGGAGGTTTCATCCGTGTACCAGTTGAGCTTTCCGAGCTGCTGGTTCACATACTCCATCTGGGCATTGACGTCCGAAAAATCCTTGGCCGTCGCCGCCATAATGGTCTGAACGGAGCTTGTCTTTTCGGCATATTTGTCCCACCCGGCCGCGATCTGGTCGACAGACAGCGATTCGACAAGCCGTTTTCCGGCGTTTACAGCCGAGTTTGTGATGTTGGTCAGCGCCGCAACGGCAATAACGTCAAGCGCTGAAAATTTCGCCTGAATGGATGATACGGCCGAGGAAAGCGGTGAAAAATCGCAGCTCTTCGCCGCAGAACTGAGACTGTCCATGCTCTTGGCCGCGTTGGAGAAGTTCAGGCTCTTCTTCAGACTTTCCAGCGTGGACATAGTGGTCGATACGTTCTTTTCAAACTGCTGGTTGTCAAACCGCATCTCCACGACTTTTTCGTCAATAGTCGTGCTCATACTCTCGTGACCTCCTTCCACGCTTCCGCCGCCAGCTTCTCAAAAATAGGCTTGAGCGCCGGGTTTATATAATCGACGCCCTCTACATAGCCGCCGGTGCCCGTCCCATGGCCATACTGAAGAATGATGGCGATGGGAACGCCCTTGTTGATATGGGAGTTGTAAAACCCGATCGTTGCCGATCCGCTCCGGTGCTCGATCTTGTAGTACCAGGAGTTGGCCGTTTCCCCGCTGGCCTTCGGCGTCGCCTCCTGCAGGGCGTCAACGCCGGCCCGCCCGTATTTGTCAAGCAGACCGAGCTTGACCACCTCCTTCACGCGCTCCAGATAGCGGGTCACCCGGGAAAAATTCCCCTTGCTCCGAAAGCTGATCATGCAATCACCCTTTTGAATTGAGACGTTTTCTTCTGGCCGCGTTCAGGGCGGCGTTCCGGGAAAGAATATCCCGCTTGCTCCGCTTTTTCGGCGGCTGGTTCTTGATCTCGCAGATGCGTATCAGCGTCAGCAGCCGCGCCAGATGCCACTTTTCACACTCCCACGGGATCTGAAGCGCGACCATCCAATAATAGATCAGCTCGCTCGTGACGATCTCCCCGGAGCGGCCTCCCTTCTTCTCTTCCGAGAACCAGGTCGCCGTCATCGGGTCCTCGATGTACTGATTTATCCTCCGGAGATTCTCCTCCGTGAGCGCGTAATAGACCTGCGGGTCGACCTTCTGTGTCAGCGTCATGCAGCGTATGTAATCCACGGTCTCCTCATAGCTTTTCGCTTCTCTGGAAAGAAAGGGCTTGTGCCACTTGGCCTCCCATTTTGAAATAGAGATGAGAGAATGCTCCAGCGAAAGCGTTTGCTCCTTCGTGGATGTAAACTCCTCCCGCCCCTCGTCCCACAGCTCGCGCGGCGGATTGGTGATCGTAAGCATTCTCCCGCCTCCCGTTGTATTCGGTTTAAGTAGCCTCCGGCATCAGCGTCGGCTCCATCTGCTCGCGCAGCGAGTCCGGCATGATCCCGTTGACAAAATCGGCGGCCTTCTTGTCGTCGCTCGCCAAAGACATAAAAATTTCCGAGTAAGCCTCCGTCTGCGAAAACGCAGTGGCAAGCTCCTCGGATTTGATAAAGCGGCGGCCGTCGTCGCTCTTCACGCCGTAGGCCTTGAGGACCAGCGCCTTGAAATGCTTGATGAGCGCCGGCATGTCCTTCGAGTCGATGATCTTCTGAACGATGGCCGAATAGCCGCCGGCAATGCCGTATTCCATCTCGGCCAGCTCCGCCTTCGAAAGATTGAACCAGAAGTCCTCGGTCCTCTCCACGCCGTTGTAGTCCGTATAGGTAACAGGAATGCGATACATATTTTTTCTCCTTTCAGAATAAAAAAAAGAACCCCCCGGAAAGGGATTCTTGAAAATGAATGTCTATTAAATATTTGTAATTAACTTGTAAAGGCTCAGAACCAGCCCTCTCCCACGCCAACGAGAACGAGCAAGAAAACGGTTGCAAGCGCCGCAATCACCAGACGGGTTATCAGCTTGGTCTTTTTGACCTTTGCATCGGCCTCCGCTTTTTTCGCTTCCGACCTGGCTATGTCCGCCTCTGCTCTTACTTTATCGGCCTCCGCCTCGGCCTTTCTGGCCTCCGCTTTCGCTTTTTCCGCTTCTGCCTGAGCCTTTGCAGCCTCGGCCTTGGCCTTTTCTGCTTCCGCTTTTGCTATGGCATCTTCGTTCACGTTATAAACGCGCACTTCTCTTCGGTGCTCTGTTTGCTTCAAATCCGCGTTAACGATCCTGGACCCGCAAAAAGGGCAGAACATCATCGGCCCATACGTCGTGACATTAAGAGAGGCCCCGCAGTTTGGACAAACAGGCGCAACGTACTTCATTTCCTTATCCTCGTTTTTTTAGATTGGTTCTGCTCTTTGCCGAAGGAAGCCGAACAGTATAAGCCAAGCGCCGTAAACAATATGCCCGGGCCTATAAAGCAAACGCAAAATATCCCAAAAATTACAGGGCCGAGGGATTCAAATTTAATATTTGCCAGCAACGCGCCAACGCCCAGGATAATCGCGCCGATTAGGGCAAGAGTTTTGGCGGTTTTCTTTTTATCCTGCTGCTTCTTCTCCTCGGCTTCCATTCTCTTGAGTTCAAGAAGCTCTGTCAGGTCCGCCTCCCGAATGCGGGCTTCGTCCACTGTTTTATGGACATAGGTATAAGTCTTGGACCCGTCGTCCACGAAGATCTGCGTTCCGCAGTACGAGCAAAAGCAGCTTTTCTGCCCCTCCTGAATATGAAAAGAGGAGCCGCACGCAGGGCACACCAGAGATACCAGATCGACCATTCTCTCGTCCTCGTCTTTCCTGATTTGGGTCAATTATACCATTTTTCCGCGCCCTTGGCAATAAAAACCGGGGATGCCAGCCGGACTGAATACATCCCCGATGCGGTTAAGCCGCCTTAACCAGCAGGGAAAAGAGTCAGGAGCTCGTCCGGCAGAGGCAGTCTGGGCGCCGTGCCCGTGCTGCTCTCGCCGTCCTTGCCGTAAAGGATCTCCTCAAACGCCGCAAGCTTTTCCGCCGCGACCTTCGTGCTGTCGATGGTGACATGCGCCACGGGCTTGTGGTTGGTACAGGAGACGGGCGTGGTGCTGACCTCCCAGGAGAACGTGATCGCCTCCGGGGAATCGTTGATGGTGGCGTAAGCCTTCTCCGAGGGAGACGCCAGGCAGCCATAGACCAGATGGATAAGATAGCCGTGGTCCGTTCCGTCGCTGTCGTTGCCAAGCTTGGTCTGATAGGAGAAGCCGAACTGGGAGCGCTTCTGCTGTCCGATCTTGATGCCCTTGGACAGCTCCGCCGAACCGTCGCACGCCGCGAATTCATCCGGATAGGTGTAGGCCTCGATCGTGCAGCCAAACTCTTCGTTCGACATCAGATTGAGGTATTTGATGTTGTCGGCATAAAGCGCCGTGGCCTCCGCGCCGGAGGGGCTCTCCGTAACGCCGGTCAGGCCGTTCCAGGCAACGCCGTCGCCGTAATCCCCGTCGGCCATGGGGAAAAGCACGCCCTTCTCAACACCGGTTTCGTAAAGGCGTTCGCCGGTCTTATCCCAAACAAGTTTCGCCATATTGGTATTCCTCCTGTTAGTAATGAATCAGAAAAACGTCGTGATTGAGGTTATCCGCAGCATAGTGCCGGTCAAAGCGGCAGGTCGGAAGCCGGGAAACGGCCTCGACATAGGGGCTGTCGGGATCCGCGTCGATCACGGTAAGCGCATAAACATGCGACTGTGTGTACACTTCATCGTCCGCAAACGTGTTCTGGATATCCTCCCGTTTGTAGACGATCGCCGGGTATGTGAGCCGGACCGAGGGAGGCGGCTGATAATAGACATGATCAGAGCCTAAAATATCACATAAAATCCTGTGGAGATCTGCCCGTCTAGCCATTATAGACGCCCCCCGCGTTCAGGATCAAACGGGGATAACGGACCTCCACAGCGGACACCTTCCATTTTGTCCCCATATATTCCACATACCGTATCGCGTGAAAATTTTTGTTGGCATAAGGGTCTGCCACGATGCTGAATTCATTGTTGATCTGAACATCGTCGTTGAGATTTTCCGTGGCCTGGAGACGCCGGATGTTGCGCGTGACGTCTCCGTAGTACGCTCTCGGTGTGACAGTCTCCGCAGAGACTCCGAGCTCGTTGGTTTTTATCTCGGCAAACCCGACCATTCCGTAAAACCTTGCCATTTTGAATTTTTTACTGAGGCTGCGTCGAAGAATCGTGATCAAGAGTCATGATAAGCGTATATGTCTCTGTGATGGACTCTTCGCCCTGCTTGGCCGTGACTCGAAGCGTCTTGGTGTTCCCTGTTTCCGACTGACCACGGAAACGCACGACCGCCGCGCCGTTCTCGTCCATAACAGCAGTCTCGGTTTCTTCGTCATGGATCACTTCAACGGTTGTCTCAACGTCCGTAGCGCCGCCGGTATCGACATGCAGGGCAATGTAATAGCCGCTCTGTTTCTCCGTGTCCTCGCTGTATTCGGTGTAACCGGTTACAAGCTTGAGAGTGCCCGTGACAGCGTCGTCCCCAAACGTGACATTCGCCTGAAGCTCGCTCACGGGCTTCCCAAGAACTATGGTCTCGCCATCTTCCGGTTCAACGGTGAGACCGGTCAAGGGGACGTCGTCACCTTTTCGATCGCGATGGCGGAATAGGGCACCGTCAGCGCACCGGAGCAGCGGGTCTCGATCAGGTACTTCTGCTGGTTGTAGTCGATGTCGAAGTCGTCGAACATGCTCACAGCGCCGCCCTTGTCCGCGCCGACGTTATAGTCGTTGAGATTGACGATGATGCCCATGATCTCGTGCTCCTTGCTCTGGGAATCCGTGCGCTTGCGGCCTTCCATGACCGGGACCGTCACGATGCGGCTGACGCGCAGAGCCGTCGCCAGCTTCTCCTGCGTGTCATAGATAATGCGGCCGGTGGTGTCCTCCAGCAGCAGGCAGTCCGTCAGGACATCCTCCGTGGTAAAGAGAATGGGATTGCCGGAGCCCTGATAATCCTTGCGGGCCTTGATGGCCGTGCGGATGAAGGCTTTGGCGATCTGGTCCGCCGTGGAAGAGCTGGTCGCCGTCACGGTCGCCTTGATCGTATAAAGATCGTCGTCGGTCCAGATCGGACGGATGTTCTGCTCGTTGATCTTGTCGTCGGACGAGCTGGTGCGGCCGTCGCCGATCAGATAGGCGCGCGCAAGCTCCTCGTCGAGCATCGTGCGCATTTCCGCCTTCAGCCAGGCCACCACGTCAAAGCTGGTGATGTCGACCACATCGTCGCGGTCGAGCTTCTGCTTCTTGTAAACCGTGGTCGGAGTCGTGGTGCGCTTGAGCAGCGCGAACACTTCCTCCAGCTTCTTCTTGCCCTTGATGTAGCCCTTGGCGCGGGCGTCCTCATTCGTGATGTTGGCAAAGATGGACTTGATGCGGGAGAAGGGCGTGTGGTGAACGCCGTTCATAACAACGCTCACCCAGTCCATTTTCCGGGAAATAAAGCCCGGCGTGTTGTTGATCATGCGGGCGTCGGGGAACAGATAGTCGATATCGGCCATGCCGTAGGTCACGGAAGTCCCCGAGGAATCCTGCACGGCGTGCATGATCTGATCGTCCGTGACGTTATGCGCGGTAACGGCGTCGCGCAGACTGCCGTAGCGGCGCATATCGCTGAAGATCGCCTCCATATCGGAGTGGCTCAGGATGTTCTCCTGCTGCGGGTCTTCCTGGTCAAAAACATTGTGCTTCATAGGTTTATCCTCCTCATCATCGTTGTTGTTTTCGGTACCCTCTCGGGATTCGGCGAGAGCCTCGGCGACAAGCGCGAAAACCGCTGTTTTCTGCTCCTCGTTCAGCGTCTCGATAACGTCGGCGAGCGTCCGTTCGTCCTGCTTGGGCTCGTTCTTTTTGTCCCCGGCAGACGCCTCGTCCGCATGCTCCAGGGTCTCATCCGGCTTCTCCTCCACAGGACGGAACATAACATCGCAATGGCATATCTCGGCGTTTTCTTCGCCGACATAGATCACCGCCGCATCCTCCGATTCCTCGCCATGCCGGATGACGTGCTCGATGCAGGCGCCGGGATTCGCTCCGGCCAGAACGAGGCTTACCTCCTTTATGTCGCCGTGCATAACGTTGCCGGCCTGCTGCCTGAGCTTGTCGGCCCAGATCGAGAGGGCGACGATATCGCCATGGTCAAGGATCTTCCTGGCGGCGACGCCGGAGTCCGTGTCGTTGAACGCTCCGTAAACATAAACGCCCTCCGGCCGGTTCTGCAAAAGAGCGTGGCCGAGGACGTTTTCGGGGCTGTTATGGTCGTGATTCCAGACCAGGGGAACAACTTTGCCGTCGTTATCCTTAAAGGCGTTCCTTCGGATCGTCCGGCCGTCTGTGCAAAGAAGATCGTTCTTCGTTGCCCAGCCGCTGAAATCATACGTTTCAGCCATTTTGATTTTCCTCCTTCGGTTTTTCAATGTCGGCAGGCGGAACGCGTTCCTCGGCGGGCTGACTGATATTGCTGTTGACCAGCTTGTCCGCGTTTGGATCGTCCGACGGCTTCAGCCCGACCACCTGCCGGAATTCGTTGGATGTCATGATCTCGTTGCGGGTAAACTTATCCGCGATCTCCGCGACCTGCGAGACGGGCACGAGCTTGAACGGCTCGCGGAAATAGATCAGCGACTGCCGCTGGGTGCGGGCCGTTTTTGTCAGGAAACACCACTTCATGGCGTCCGTAATCGCGGCGAGGATCGGCTCCGTCGTCCGGTTGTAATAATTGATCATGGTCGTCTCATCCGCCGTTCCGTTCAGGATCGTATCGGTAATGCCAAGCTGGGAATACAGCGTAGCCGTCAGATACTCGATCTGCTTCATGAGATTGTTGTCGACCGACCGGTTGAGCTGTGTGATGTGCTCCGTTCCGTCCGTGTAGGCGATGCCGTATTTTGACCCGGCAAGCTGCTCCTCGATCAGCGCCCGCCGCTCCTCCGCCTGTTTCCTGCGGGATTCCGTCTTGATAACGTAGGGGAGCTGGATGATAAGATCCAGCTTTCCGGAGCTGCTTTGCTCGTCGATCATGTCCAGAAGGCTCAGCTTCCGTATCAGCCGCTGCATGGTCGAGTTCGGCTCGTTGATAACGCTGTAAAGCGGGTTTTCAACGATGGCGACCGTCCGTTTGGATGCCAGCAGTTCCTGTTTCCTTCCGGTGCGGTCGTTGTATATCTCGACCAGGATGTGCTCGGGATACCATTCGAGAATCTTCGCCGTTCGCATAGTTTGTATATCGTATGACTCGGTCTGATAAGGGTCTCCGATGGTATCGACAGGTACGATGGCAACGCAGCCTTCATCCAGCATGGACATAACGACGTCCTGAATGAACGCGCGGCCGGTCTGGTCAAGATTGGCCCGCAGATTCAGGCATGAATTAAGACCGGACGGAATAACCTCCAGAAAGCGGCTGTTCTCGTCCAGTCTTACGTGCTGTATATTGACGGCGGCGACGTCAAGTGCGATCCGGTTGTAGACCGACGTGACGATCGTCCGCTCGTTTCCGCGGGTAAATCGCATTCGGTCCGGCCGGGACGAATATCCGACGCCGTAATTGACGCGGTATGGCGTGGGGTCCCGGTTCATGAAAACGTTCCAGGCGCGCTTGACCCTGGAACCGAAAGTTTCAGGCATATGGTCTCATCACCTCCACCGTGTGTTGGCGGCCTGAATATTGGCCTTTCCCGCTTTTCGTAAAAAAAGAAAAGGAAGCGGCTCGTTCAGGGCTGCTTCCTTTGATAAGCTTTATGCAGATCGGTTTTATTGTTCTTCTTCGTCCTCCTCATAGGGGATGGAAAAGAGAAGAAAGTCCATGACGTCGTCGTATGTGACCTCCTCCCGGCTGTCCATAAAATCGAGCATGGCATGAAAATTTTCCTCGGTACCCAAGCCAGCCATGACGCCGACAACAAAATCCCTGTCGTGCCATATCTTTTTCAGCCGTCTGCACACTTCTCTCACCACGGGCGGAATGTTGCTGTCAGCCATCTTCGTCCTCCTCATAAGTATCGGAAAAGATATCGAGAATGCTCCATCTTCTGAGCACATCGTAGGTTCCGTCATGGTTATTGCGAAACGCATAGGCGAAATTTCCTATATTCTTGGTGAAAGACCCCTTGCGTCTCTGCTCTGCCGAGGCGTGTGTCGCGACCTCGCTCATGACATGGGCATATTCCTGTCTGCCCAAACGGATCGGCTCTATTCTACCGTATTTATCCCGTCCAGGCAAGTCGTCTTTTCGCACGCCCCACTTCATACCCTTGACGCCGAAGTGGCAAAGCTCGTCCGGCTTCTGCCCATGCTGCATCTCGACCGACTGCTTTTTATAGGCGATGCGCCCGGAGGCCCACACGCCGTTTCGGAGCTGGCCGATGTCGTAGCCGCGGTCGGCCAGCGCCATATGAACGCCGACCTCGCCGCGTTTGGCGACAAACTGGACGACCCGGCCGGACGGCGAAGGAACGTCGCCGATGTGCTTGTTCATAAGCTCGGCCAGCGCGCGGTTATACTGGTTGATAACGGTCCGGGGAAGACGTTTGCTTCGCTGCGCGGTCAATTCCCGGATGCCGGCCTTTTTCATCTCCTGGACCGCGGGCTTATAGGCTTTCGCGTACATCCGGTTGTAATTTCGGTCTGCCCAGCGCGAATCCTTTCTTTCAAGGCGTTTCCGCCCGGCCTCGGTCAGACTGCCGTCGGCATTCTGAAACCGGCGAACGCCCCACTTCATGCCCAGTATTCCGTAATGGCACAAAACGCCCGGCTGCCACATACGCTCACCTCTCATCTCTGTCATTCAAACGCATCCTTGTTGTTCTTGTACGCTATGAACGCGTCCATCATGGCCGCGACGGGGTCTATCTTCTGCTCATAGCGTTTTTTCAGCAGCTTGCGGTTGCCGTTCGTGTCCTCCAGCGTGATGCAGTTGCCCATGGCAAAGGCCATCAGATCTTCGTCAAACAAAAGCATCCGTTCCTCCGAAAGCTTCTTCAGCTCTCCCAGAGGAACGGATTCCGTTTTTATTCCCTGTATGACCTTTTCTATGCCGAACGGCCCGTTTTCCGCCGCCCATCGCTCCACAAACGCTTTCGCGTTGTAAGGGTCGTAGCCAAAGCATCGGACGTCATAGCCGCAGTTCTGAATGTGCATATCCAGATCTTCATAGACGTCCATCATGTCCAGAATGGCGCCCTCGAAAATCATCAGCGTTCCCTCGGCCATAAACTGGTCGTATTTCGCGCGCATCGCCGGCGGAAGCCTTGTCAGTGTGGTGGAAGAAATATAATTCCGCGTCTTGACGCCGAAGCATCCGTTTCGCAGAGGAAACAGAAACGCGAAGGCGCAGAAGTCGTCCCCCTGCGAAAGATCGCCGCCCATGGCGCAGGGCATCTGCCAGAAATCCCTTTTCGGATGCGGCAGCGTTTCCTCATAACTGAAGAAGTAAGTGTACCCCTCCAGCGGAATGCCGAAGCGCTTGGCCAGAATATCATTCCGGGCCGCGGGCGCCTTTTCGGCTCTCTCCACATCGAGCTGATAGGTCTCATACGTGACCGTTGCGCCAAGATTTGGATTAGCCTTCACCCACATCGCCGGGTCTCCCACCTCGTCGACGGAATCGAGCCGGTAATACCAGATCGAAACGTGTTCGTTGATGTACTCGCCCTTCAGAATGTCCATCAATTCCATTTTGATGGAATCGCCCGCTCCGTTTCGAACCGTGCCCTCCGAGCTTGCCGCCACAATGAGGTAATCGTCCACCTTGGACGCGCCCTGTTCGATCGCGCCGATCGGATCCTCGCGCGTGTCGCCGGAAAGCCATTCGTCGACTGTCGCTATCTTGCATCGAAGCCCCTGGAGCTTATTGATGCTCATGGGACGTATTTCAAGGAGCGAATTGGTAAGGAAGTGCTCGATACCCTTCTTGGTCGACGCCAGCTTTTGCCGCCCCGCCTTGGAACCGGTCGTGTTCTGAAGCGAACCCTCAGTCAAAAAACGGAACAGCGGCCCGCGGGCGCGCGTGATCGCGGTCCGGATCGGCGACATCACTTCCTCCGCCAGCTTCATCGTCGGCGCCGTCGTGATCTGATGGGTCGTCGACACGTCGGTCGTCAGGAAATACGCCTGAATAAAGGCGGCGTAAAGCGACTTTGCCGCGCCTCGGCCCACGATGAGATACTGCTTGTTGATCAGGCGCTTTTTGATCGTTTTCCGAACAAAGTGTCCCCCGTGTCCGTCCGGCAGCGGCTCATACACGCTTCGCTCCACAAAGTAATACCAGCCGAATACGTCCTCGGCCCAGAGCTTGAAGGAGTCAAGCAGCACCACGTCTGAGCCGTCGGTCAGAGTCATCTCCTTCTCGCAGAAGGCGATAAACCCGTTCACCGCTTTGTCGTCATAGTAATAGCGGGGATCGGCGATCAACGCGTCGATGCGGTTCATCTGCATGGAGATCGTCTTACAGACCGGCACCTCGCCCCGCATGACCGCATCCCGGAAGCGCCCGTAATAGATCGGAGTGGCTGTGTTGGACAATGACATAACGCCGCCCCGCTTTCCTTATTTTTTCTTCGCGATCAGCTCGGCGATCTCAAGAGCCGAAAGCCCGGTCGTAACGATGCCGCCGGCTATACCGAGTGTTTTCAAAACCTGGTTCTCCCCGGCCTTAAAGCCCCGGCTGTCGCGCACGATAGTGTAGTTCTTTGAAAAAACACTTTCCATGAGCAGCCTGTCCCGCTCAGCCTTCTGCTCCTCGGTCGGTTTTTCAGAAAAGGCCTCCAGGGCCTTTTTCAGATCCTCCTGCTTGGCGCGGTCAAGCGCGTCCTTTTTGGCGGCTTTCAGCGCGGTGTCTAGATTTGTAAGTACCTTTTTGATAACAGCGGCTTTTGACGGGCCCTTGCTGCGAGTCTCATTTTCTTTGTACGTTCGAAGCGCATTATTATAGTTATTTTCCAGCTGCATGCGGCTCGTTTTGCTGCGAAGCTCCTCGTCGGTCATTTCAGACGCTTTTTTTGCTTTGGCAGGGGCCGTTTTTTCACCCCTGAGACGCTTTCTCCCCGCAGCGGTCAAAGTTCCGTCTCGGTTCTGATAGCGCCTTATCCCCCATTTCATTCCAAGAACACCGTAATGGCAGAGAACGGGGTAATACTGGGTCGTATAATTCATTCAGACCCTCCTTTTAAGTACGACTGTGAAAAATTGACTTCCATTTTGATTTTTTGTATAGTAGGACTATAGAATTACAAGGGGGCGGACATATGGGCCGGGTATCTGTGAAGGAAAACAAGAATCGCTATCAGCTCGCGCGGGAGGCGCTTGCGCTCTCCCGTGAAAAGGGAAGCGAGCTATTGGGCTGCGTCAGCGCCGATCGCATTGAAAAGATAGAAAACGAGCGCTGTCTGCCGCAGCCGGAAGAAGTTCTCATCATGGCAGATAAGTACAGGCAGCCCGATCTGTGCAATTATTACTGCTCTCACCAATGCCCGATCGGACTGGGGCAGGTTCCGGAGATCCATATGAAAGAATTGTCCGGCATTGTCCTTGAAATGCTGGCGTCTCTCAACTCTGTCAATAAAAAGCGCGACCGCCTGATCGAGATCGCCGCCGACGGAAAAATCGACAGCGACGAAATCGGCGACTTCGTTCGTATACAGGAAGAGCTGGAGGGCATCGCCGCCGCAGTGGACGCCCTTCAGCTCTGGTCAAAGAAGATGCTCGCCGACGGCATCATAGACGAACAGGAGTACAACGCCAGAAGAAGCGCCAGATAGCACGCCCGCCGCATTGCCTCTATTTCTCTCCGCTAACGAAAATACAGACTTTTATTGCGCCCTCTGAACCGTTTTTCTGCACCTCGTTCTTTCGTATAATAAAGCCACAAAAAGAAAAAAGGAGGAATTTAAATGACGGTGTCAGAGCGCATACTCAGCATTCGGCTGATCGAGCGGCTGCAGCAAAATCCAGCGCTTGCCGCCCGGCTTGGGATCACATGGGAAAACAAACGGAGACGATCGGATGAGAGGAGGTGCCGCGAATGAGCGAGGATCTGACCTCTCAAGCGGAAATGCCGGAAGAAGAACCCGTCAAAGCGGAAAATTTTAGGGAAGAGACCGAACCCCAAAAGCGGCAATCGGTTAAAGACTGGTTGTGCTCCCACAAATCCCATGCAATTATAGGTGGCGGAGCTTTAACCGCGGTAGGCGGTGTATACGACCTTAAAACTAATGGGATGCAGCCAACCACTCCGCTAATCTCAACCCTGCTTAACGAAGCCGGAAAACCAGCACCGAAAATGACACAGGATCTCTCTGCTCTGGGCGGCAGCAACATGGCCAACGGTTTCAATGTTTTGTGGGAGGATGGAAGAAAAGCAGGCTTTCATATCGTCCTCGGCGGCACTGCTATGGCGCTTGGCGCAGCCGCAATCATGTATGGAGCGTATATTATACGCAAAAGTATAATTGCAAAGCGAGAAGCCAAGCAGAACGCCTATATTGCCGCCTCCGCCGGAAAACAACCCATGGGTATAAAGGAGGAATCAGAGTGACGGCTCACGACGAAGAGAAGCGGCAGAAGCGCCGTGAAAAAGCGAAGAAAGTTCTCAAAATCGCGGGACCTGTTCTGGGTATAGTAACCCTGGTTGCTCTGCAGATCGTTCGCGCCCTCACAAACGGCAGCAGCGAAGAAGAGCCGGAGGCAGGTGCGGGGCCTTCCCTTTTGGACCCGCCGCAGTCGGAGCCGGCGTTCGACGGGCCTAAATATAAGGTCGTATACCATTATTCGAGCGGCGAAAGCTATGAGGACGACGAGCTTTTTGATTCATATGAAAAAGCGAATGCCGCCGGACGTTACGGAATTGCCTGCTACTGGGAAGGCGCCGAAACAATGGAAATGTCAAACCCGGGCGACTATCCGCTTTTTGATTGCGACGAGCCGGACTATGAAATAGTCGAGGCTGAAGAATAAGAATATGCGGGAGGACGCACGCAGCGAAGCCTCCCGCTTTTTTCATTCTTCCCGGATCGCCAGATAGTTCCGCATGATAAAGCCCTCGCGGCCGTCCGAAAGGGTCACCGCGCACCAGTCCTTTGTGGATGCGGAAATATCCACCTCCACCTCGGTAAGCGCGTCCAGCACCTCCACCACCCGGGAGTCCATGGATGCCTCCACCCGGACATTTACCTTCAGAACATTGGTGACGACTCCGACCGCCTTCCTGGCGGCTTCCTGCCCGCCGCACACGTCGCCGACAAAGCCCGCATCGGGTTTCAAATTCGTCACCGGAACACCCACGATCAGCGGCGGCCGGCCGTATTCCTCTGTACCCATTTTGATCCTCCTTATCCTTCGAGATGCTTCCACATCTCCAGCGAACACACACCGTCGACGGTCAGACTGTTCATCTTCTGATAGTCCTTCACATCGTCGGCGGTTTCGCCGTCATACTTTCCGGCAATGGCGTCAAAGTAGAAGCCGTAGGCCCAGAGCTTCTTCTGGAGATACTGGACCTCCGAGCCGGTATCGCCCTTGCGCAGGACCTTGTGCGCCGGGGGCGCGTAATCGAACATGGCCGCGATCGTCCGGCAGTCGCAAAGCGTGCTTTCGATGCCGCAGGCCTTGTGGAATTCGTCCAGCGCCTTCTGCGTTCCGGATCCCCATTCCCCGTCGAATCCCTTGGGATTATAGCCGAGACAATAGAGCATCCCCTGAAGCCAGTAAACGCCGGCCCCGGTATCGCCGTACTGTGCGCTGCGGAGAGCCGCCGACCAGTATGTATTCGGCCCTATAACGCCGTCGACCGTCTGCTGATACCGGTCTTCCTTGTTGTAATAGTTCTGAAGTGCCTTGATCGCGTTTGCGCGGGTCTTCGGCCCGTAAACGCCGTCGCAGCTGGTCATGCCGAGATACTTCTGGAACCGGGCGATATACTCGTTCCCCGCCGCGGCGATCGGCTCGGCGGCATAGGCCGGGGTCAGATAGCACATGATGTACGGATCCTTCACGGAGTACGAACGGCGGCGGCACATATTGCCGCTGTTTCCTTCGATCGTGTAGACATAGCCGCCGGAGCACCCCGTCACGATGCCGATGTGGTCGCGGGTTTTCCACGCATTTGTGAAAACGATAAGGTCGCCGTATTTCGGGGCATAGGCGAGGCCGGACTTTCCGACCTTGTTCAGCGCGTACCAGCTCCAGTAGCGGCGGCCCTGCGAAGCGGCCATATCCGTGACCGTTCCGCAGTTATAATGCGGCCACATTCCGAACAGCATGGTCTTCGCCGCGGCCTTTCCGCAGATCATGGCAAAAAGCCAGGACAAAAACATCATGCACCAGGCGCCGGGATTGCAGCCGCAGTACCGCCCGTACTTGGTGTAGTTCGCGTATCCCGCGTTCGCCGTTTTACTGTCGAGAAAGGCGTTGGACGCTTTCTCGTAATACCCGATCTCCTCGACCGCAAGATTGACAACATCCGATGCTTTGCATGCCATTTTGATTCAGCCTCCCCAAGCAAGTTTTACGAGAACCCCGATGACGGCCGTGGCAACGGCGCCGATGCCCCAGAGTATCCCGTTGAGTTTAACGTTGATCTTCGCGAACATGACGTTATGCGCATTAAGGCCGGTCTCAATGTGAGTCACGCGCTTTTCCAGTGCCGTAAGCCGTTCACATGCCCCCTGCGGGCAGTGCGTATCATTCATCCGCCGCGCCTCCCGTTTTACATTCCGGAAGTCCGGCCAGGCTTGTGAAAATGGAACAAATGCCGGCCAGCAAGGAGGCCGAGCCGACCGCCAGCCAGTTCACTTCGCTCATAAACGCGCTGGTCGCTATGGTCGCCAGAGCCGTCTGGCAAACGGTCTTGAGCGCGCGGATCAGCGCCGCCTTGATCCACAAAATCTGCTTCTCTTTCATTGAATGCCCTCCCAATAATCAGTTAGACGAGTTTTTCAGCTCGTCCAGCGTTTTTCTTATCTGCGCTCTTTCCGTGAGCGTATCCTTCAGCTCTGTCAGCGTGTCCGCGTACCACGAAAGAAAGCGGGCGACAAAATTCACGGCCGTTGCGCCGTCCAGTGCATTCAGAAGTCCCTCAAAAGCTTCCACAAACGCCCGATCGGATTCCGCGAGCTTCTCATCGAGCTTGGCCGACTGGATCCGGAACCGCTCTTCGGCTGTGAATGGAATGAAGCGCAGTATGTCCTCCGTCTCCCAGTATTCCTTCGCCGCGGGGACTGCGGGCGTGTCCACGACCCATGCAACATCTTTGCCGCCGTTGTCATACTCGGCCACCGTTTCATAGTGTCCTTCTTCCTCCACGGCCGGAACCGCCTCATGGAACACGGTGTTTATGGTTTCTTTCACAAGGTGTCCAAGTTCCTTCTCCTCTTCCGTCAGTTCGATCTCATTGTTCTGCCTGTCCAGGATCCGCATAAGCATCAGCCTCCATTTTGATTTTCCGCCTGAACGTTCAGGCGCCACTCCAGTTCTTTGATGACCTCTTTGGTCGCTTCCATCACAGAGCCGATCGTCGGCGGATCAAAGACCAGCTTGACCTTCAGCGCGGTATAGGTCTTCGCAGCCTCCAGATCCGTTCTCTCTCCGAGAAAGTCGCCCCAGACAGCGCTTTCATCTGAAATCGAAAACCCGCCCTTCGGGCCGACGCCAAGCTGGTTGAGAACATTAAAGACGGAATTAATATGCATGATGATGTCCGGGTCAAAGATGGTATAATCCGCCCCCAGCCCGATCAGCTTCTTGACGGAAACAAGAATGCTCTCGTTCATAAGTAACCCCCTTCTTCCATGGGCAGGTATCGTTCGGCGTTCTTTCCGCAAACGCCGGGCGAAGAATGCTTTCGTCGCCGTAGTGAATGGCGCGGTGGGTCCGGTCGGTCGTGCAGATCAGATACTCCGGATTCAGGAGATATTCCGTCGCGTCCCTTATATCCTCGATCCCGATCGGGTTCAGGTGATGTATGAAGATCGCCTCATCCCGTATCGGATGGCCTGAACAGGCGAGATCGCATCCCCCGTCCCGGGCGATGATGTGCCTTCGCATCTGACGCCACTCGGTCGACGTATAAAACTGCTGGTTAAATATCCGGTCGAAGCCGAAGCGGGTCTCGCCTACGGTCCCTTGAAGCGACAGATAGCGAAACCGCTCTTCAAAGCCCGGAAGCCGTATAAGCTCCGAGTAAGTCCTAACCATTGCCCTGGTACTCGGTCATGGAGCGCATCGCCTCGTCGTAAAGCTCCTTGAGATCCTGTGTTGAACGGATCGCTTCGGTCTTGGCAGCGAGAAGCTCCTTTTGCAGCTCCATGACCTCCTGCTCCAGCTTCTCCTTGCTGGAACCGAGCTTCAGAAAATGAATGATCTCCGCCGCTGTAGCGGTGCCGTTTCTCATTCGCTCTTCCACGACATCGACCGCAAGCGCGATCATCTGGTTTTCCCGTCCCTCCGGAGTCAGAGCCGGACGGGACGCACGAGGAGCCGGAGGTTCCGCCGGACTTTTCTTCGTCTTCGCCAACGATGCCGCCCCCTTTTCCGTCTGTTGAATATAAGTTCTTTCGAAATGATCTTGAGAAAGCCCCATGAATTTCGCGCTGTTATGGAGAAAAAACATGGAGGTATGAGCAAACCGTTCGCTGAAAGGAGACAGAAAGGCGATTGCACGACACTACTTTCCATGGGGCTCACTAAAGACCATTTCGAAAAATATCCCCCGGAGCTTTTCCGAGGACCGCCGCGATGCAGGAGGGGGGGTGCGTTTTTATATCCCCCCTATATCCTCACGCATCATCGTCCGCAGGCATCTCGATCTCCTTTTGCACTTTCTTATAGATATTGCGCGGATTATACCGAACGATCTCGTTGATCGCGCGGTCGATCTCCTTCGCATTTTCCTGTTCGGACAGCGCATCCGAAGTTTTCGCAATTCGAGCGAGGTAAGCGCACGAATTGTAGTTGTGATCCATGTCGAACATGTACCAATTGTCAAACTCGTCGAACGGATCGTACGGATTGTCAAACGTGGTCAGCGCCGAAACCAACATGATTCATGCTCACTTCCTTTCATTCCCGAACGTATTTCGTCACCGTCGCGGCCGAAACGCCCATGACCTCCGCTATCTCGGCTATGGTGAAGCCGGACGCGCGCATCGCGTTGAGCCGCGCCTGCTTGGCCGTACTCAGCTCGCTGGACTGCCTCGGCATGGCGCGCTGCTGAACAGCGCCGTCCTCGCAGAAGCGGAATATCTCCGCGGCCCTGGAGTCGGAAACGGCGCCGGCCTGGATGGCCTCCCATTCCCGGTCCGTCAGCTGGATGCGGCGGTTCTTGCCGGACGCCCCCACCTGATGGCGGGCCTCCTCGATGGCGAGCTGGGCGGTCTTGCGATACTGCTTTTTGTCCTTGGCGATCTCGGGATTGGCCTCCAGCAGCGCCTTGATCTTCGTGTTAGCGATGATCTGGGCCTGTCTCTCGCGGGGGGCGTTCGCCTGCGCCACACGCAGCTTCGCGTTCAGACTCTCCACCTCGTCGGCGTAGTCCTTCTTCGCCTGGGCGTCATATTTCTGCCTCGGCGTGGTCAGATACTCCAGGCGCACCCGGTTTGCCAGGGCGGCCATTTTGTTGCCGTAGGCGGCGTATGCCTCCTCCGCCTCGGTCCCGGACGAAAGAATACGCAGATCGTTCACCTCGTTGAGAAGATGAGCCTTCTGCGTATTGGGAACATATTCGCCGCTCTTTGGATCCCAGTGGGTTCCGCCGGTCTCCTTGTACACCATGCGCCCCGTCTCCGGGTCGATCCGGCCGCTGCCTCTTCTTTCGGGCACGTCGATCTCCTGCTTGCGCCGGGACAGCAGCGTGGAAGCGCCCCCGGTCTGGTATTTGCTCTTCAGCTCGGCAATGCCGTTGTCCTTTTCCGACTGCGTGTAGTTCAGCTCGTGCTTCGCCGCGTCGATGACCACCATGCTGTGCTTCACGGCCCGGGCGATCTCGCTGTCGGTCGCGCCCTTGAGCGTCATGTCCGTGATGAGATTGGACACGATGCCCATCTGGTTCTGCGTGTTCTCCTTGGTCATGATCTTAACCTTGTTCGGGTTGCCCGGTGGAATGGAATACTCCGTCTTCGGATCGAAGTCCTTCAGATCCTGCAGCGCCGGCTTCGTGCGGAAGCGCACCCGCTCGTTCACCGGGATCAGCGTCACGGTGTCGCCGTCGAAATCCGCGCCCGACAGGCGCTCGGCCACCTTTTCGTTTATGCCGATCGCGTCCGTGATCTCCCCGAGCGTGCGTCTGGCCGCCGGCACCCGGTTATTCACCGTCAGCGTCGGTATCTCGAATATGCCGCCGTGCGGGTAGCGCACCAGCACCACCTGCGTCCCGTTCGGAAGATCGGGGGCGTACACCTCGCTCTCCCTCATTTCCGTGATCGGCAGGATAACGCGCGTGCGCTGGCCGGGAAACTTCGAAGCCTTCAGATGCACCACGGCCGAATCGCAGCGCCCGGCAAAGTCCTCCAGGCACTTGCGCTTTACCGTCGGATTTGTCAGACTCATGATGTCCTCCAGCTCCGACACATAGTCGCTGTAGGTCAGCTCCAGCTGCCGTTTGACGATCTGCACGGGCTGCTTGGACAGAAACTGCGAGGAAACGGTCCTCGCCTGCGTGTCCCAGTCGCCCTCCTCCTTCAGCTTGTTGATCGCACCCAGCCGCTCCACGCCGTCCTTATCCGTATAGTGATACTGTCCGCCGGCCTTTATGTACGCGCCGAAGGGGTTGTCCGGGTCCGCCTTTGAAACGGGCTTCATCGCCCCGTTCTTTCCCACGCTCCGGCTTTTGTTGGAGTTTACGACCACATCCACGCCGTCCGGCATGTTGTCCGAGTAGATCGCCATCCCCTTCAGATACTTGTTCCCGTCCACCAGAATGCGCACCTGCGCGTAGTGCGAGCTTTGCAGATCCAGATCGGGCACGCCGCGCCGCAGCTCGATCACGCCGTCCTTGGCCAGTCCTCCGTCCTCCCGGAAGCGTATCATCACCCGGTCGGAGGATATGCTCGCCGGCGGCTCGCGCTTGCTGTAGGTAAAGCCGCCGTCCGTGCTGTGAAAATCGCCCAGCGGCCTTATCTCGTCCAGATGCTTGTAGGCGTAGCTCTCGTCTTTCTCCGGGCTGTTCGTGATCAGCTCGATCGTGGTCTGCTTTCCCGGATTCGTCACGTTCTTCACGCCGATGCCGAAGCGGTTCACGCCGTATTCCGCCTCCAGCGTGTAAAGTGCCTGCTTGAAGGTGTCTCTCGAAACGCCCAGCTCGGCTGCGAGCTCCGCGCCCTTGCCGACGTCGATCATCCCCTTCTCGTCCAGCTCCTTTTTCAATATCTGCGCCGTCTCAAGCGCGGCGTTCTTCCGGTCGTTCACGGCGTCGTTGAGCAGCGAGCGCACCGTCGATTCCTTGCTTTTCGTGCCGAACATCGCCAGAGCGATCTCGGAATTGTTCAGTCCGTCCTTCTTCAGCGACCGCGCTCGGTCCACCTGAAGATTCCGCCGATCTATGCCGGCCCGTCTCACGGCCATCCGGAATTCCGTCGTCGTCAGCCCGAATTCCTTTTCCACATTCTCCGGCGTGTCCTTCCATCCCGCCTTTTTCAGCTGCTCCACGCGGCTGAGAAAATCGCCGCTGCGCTGATACGGGTTGTCGCCAGAGCCCCAGGGATATCGCCCGGAGCGCCGCTTGACGCCGTAATGTACCAGAATATCATCCGTGCAAGGGTTCACGATGACCGCCTCCTGTCTCATATCTCTTCGAGCATTTTGTCGTCCCGAACGACCATGTCCATAATGTATTTGATCCGCTCCGGCTCCGGCCGGTGCTCCACTACCTCGTTTCGCTGATAGATCCGAAGCTCCATGGCCGTGTTCGCCGGCGTCAGCCGGTATTCCCGCCCGTATTCCAGAAAGAAATACGCCGCGTAGATCTCCAGCTGCTCCATGTGCCCGGGGATCAGCCCCGTCTTCAGATCGGATATGCGCAGGATCTTTTTCTTCTCGTCGCAGCCGATCGTATCGGCCGTGCCGAACGCCCGCGGGGAATACACCAGCTTCTGCTCCGGCGTCATCCGATAAGCGATCGCGTCGTTGACATAGGAATATAAGGTCGGAAATATCTCGTCCAGATCAAACGCCTCCGCCGGAACGCCCGCCTTCAGCAGCGGCAGCAGAAATTTGTTCCGGTCGGTCTTGAGCAGCTTTACGCGATAAAGAATATGATCGGCGCACTGCGCGTGCAGCACTGTCCCGATCGTCTGTGAAAACGAGCGCAGATACCGCTGCCGCAGCTCCTCGCTGTCGTCGTTCAGCCAGTGATAGCTGCTCGCTCCCAGAAAGGCATGCTCAGTCTTCAGCTCGAAATGCCTGTTGAAGATCACGTAGTATCTCCTCCTTGTTCTCCGGGTAGATGAACGCCGCGTAGCTCATCTCGTTCATCCGCGCCACGTAATAGTCCTGGTTCGGACGGTGGGCGGCGTTCTTTGTCTTCTTCCCCTCCAGCGCAGCCCAGTGCCGCCCGTGCAGCACGATCAGATCGGGAACGCCCTGAAGCTGATTCGGATTCGTGTGAAATATAAGGCAGCCCGGAAAGCGCTCCTTCAGCTCCCGGCACAGCCCGGTCTTGAACCGGTTCTCCAGCATCCCGGCCGCCTCCTTTGCAAAATAAAAAAAGAGAGAAACACAGATAACTGTCTGCATTCCTCTCCTCATAAAAGAGCCTGTTTTTTTCGCGAGGGCACGCCGGCCGAAAAATGTCTCTGCCCGTTTGGCCAGAAATTTTTGCCGTTTATTATATACTCTATGTTTTTTTTCCGCACTAATTGAAAAAAAAAGTGGGAAAGTGGGCAGAAAACCCGCAAACCCTTGCGCCCCAACGGTTTCCGCCTGCCCACTTTTTGAAAAAATCTGGCCGAAAGCCCACTTTTTCTGGCCGCGCAGCCGCTTTCCGTCCGCCGGAAACATCCCTTTGCCCGAAAAAAGTGGGCGCCGTCCGTTTTTTCCGCGCCGAAACGGCCGAAATTTCGAAAAAAGAAAAGAGCCTGAAATTCAAGCTCTTTTCTTCGGAAATATCACTCCTCCGCTGCTGGTACCTCCGCCATTTCTTCCGCCGCCTCCGTTTGAAAAACCGGAAGCTCCTCCGGCGTTTCCGCCTCGTAAACCGTTCCGTCCCCGACGTAGTCCTGCGAGCGCTTTACGCCCAGGGCCACCATCAGGATCGTTCCCGCAACGCCTCCGCCGATGAGGATCTTCTTTTTGTTCTTCTTCCAGAATGCCTTGATCTTTTCCATGATAAAAATACCTCCTGAAAATTTTGTGATCTCTTCCATAATACAGTTCGTAATTTTTGCGAAAAAAAAGAGCCTATATTAAGGCTCAATTCTAAATCCAATTTGAGGTTTCTTTGCTTTTCGTTTTGCGTCAACTGCGTCATAAATTTTGGGTTCTAGACAGGCCCTATATAAAATGCGTACCGTAGCCATTATTCCAAATACCAGCATTTCTTTACCCATCTGGCCCGTCCATCTGCCTATCTTTCCAGCGTAGTCCTTGCTTTTCATTGCAATACACCTCCATGAAAGAGGCTGTATATTCAATACAGCAGGGGCCCAAAAAACTTCATCTTAAAGGAGGACTCTGAGCATGAGCGAACGTTTTTCCGACGTCGACTGGTACTGCGACCGCTGCAACGCCTATCTCAACGAGCAGCCCGGCTTTGACGACCGCCATTATGTCTGGAAGTACACCGAGTGCGGGCATAAAAACAGCATTTCCTCCGACTCGATCTATGACTCCGAGGAAGAATTCCGCAATCCGTAAGCAAACGGCGAATCAAAACCACCGGTTGAACCGGTGGTTTGATCAGGCCCTATAAGGGCCACTCT
>OIZV01000251.1_pt1 | contig 32077 bp, 17 predicted proteins | sample 1588681 | NCBI WGS metagenome assembly OIZV01 (sample SAMN03283281) | human gut metagenome | biome: human-associated habitat; material: feces | host: Homo sapiens | place: Peru | collected 2012 | reverse complement strand
AGATCTATCCTCGAAAATCTTCTCTTAATCTGAAGCAACTTATTTTTTTCATGTTACTTAAGGGAGTAACAACCGAAAATATTTCTGTTTTTTATAATCCGTATATGTTTCTTTTCGTTTTTTACATTTATTGTGCATATTATTGCTGTTCAAATGTTTGTTTAAAATTTGAACTATGTATTTCAGTGAAAAGAGACAAGGAGTCGCTCCGTTCGTGAATCTGCGGAGCGATGTGGGATTCAAGGCCGTGTTCGCGGACAGGAACAACAAGGACATCCTTATCGGGGTGCTGAACCAGATCCTGCCTCCGGAAGCGAGGATCGAGGACATCAAGGAGTATTCCGACCGGGAGCAGCAACAGGATGTGATCTACGGGAAGAAGACGGTGCTCGACCTGGTCTGTGTGGACAAGGACGACAGGACGTTCATCGTGGAGATGCAGGCCTCGGAGGAGGACAGCTTCTTCGAGAGGTGCGTCTATTACGCGTCAGGACTGTACCATCTGGAACTGTCGGAGGGGGATCTGTACGGGAAGCTCCACCCGGTCTATGTGGTCTCCTTCCTGAACTATCGCCTGAGGCACGACGACGAGTCGCTCTGGGACACCGACCACCTCATCTCCTACTGGCAGTTCACGGAAAAACGCACCGGAATGGTTGCGAATCAGACAATTAGTGTTATCTTTGTGGAGATGACACTGTTCACCAAGACGCTGGAGGAGTGCGTGACGGAGTCCGACAGGCTGTTCTACATATTCAGGAACAGCGGTGGCTTCCAAAAGATTCCGGAGTGGATCGAGGAGGCCGGAGGAATCTCCAGACGGCTCGCCGAGGCGTGCGAGGTGGCGGCGTTCGACAAGAAGAAGAAACTTAAATACGAGATCGACAAGATGAACGAGAGGGACATTCTGGCGCAGCGCGTATTCGCCGAGCGCAAGGGCTTCGAGAAAGGCTATGCCGACGGAGAGGCCAAAGGAATCGCAGATGGCATGGCCCAAGGTATGGCCCAAGGTATGGCCCAAGGTATGGCCCAAGGTAAGGCTGAAGGAATAACCGAAGGTAAGACCGAAGTAGCCAAGGCTATGCTGGAAATCGGTATGCCGATAGGGCAGATCCTACAGTTGACCGGGCTTACCGAGAAACAGGTAAAGGCATTAAGGTAATGACCCGAAAAGCAAGGCGACCGGTGATCCCGGTCGCCTTGTTTTAATAAGCAGGTTTAAAGTTAAAGAGGGTTACCTTGCGAAATACATGCTCTCTCCATTGCTTCCGTTGTAGTTCGCCTGATAGACCACATCGTAACTGCCAGAGATTGTGGAGTTGTCAGCTGATGTTGCCTTGGCGATCGAAACACCACAGATGTAGTATTTTCCGTTGCTGGTCTTCTGACCGGCACCGAAGTACTGGTACTTCAAGGTCTTGAAGTTGTCCTTCGCTGTAAACCAAAGCCAATCATAGTTGGTCTCGGAGAAATCCTTAGGAGCGAAGTTGTAGTTGCCCCAACCGTTTCCTCCCGAGCACTCAGGCAAGTAAACGCAGAACTTACCGCCACTTAGCGACTGAGACTTGCGGCGGTCAAGGAACAGGCCCACCTTGGCTGTCTTGTTCTTGTAGTCAATCTCGACGCATGCGTCAAGGATCGAGTCGAGGTAAAGTCCCTTGACACCCACGTTGTTGACATGCTCCGCACCATTGGCGTCCGCCAAAGTCTCCCCGTTGAGAGGATTGCCGAATGTCACCGTTGTCTTGTCAGCGTTCACGTTTCCCTTACCCAAAGTCTTGTTTGGATCAAAGAGTTTGGAATATAACGTCCAGGAACCCTTGAAATCGGCAGGAGAAAGCTGAGTCACGGTGATCCTTGAGCCGGTGGTAAACTCGATTGTTGCGGTACGAGGACTTCCTGTAGTGTTCTCCGTCCAACGAACGACACCGTCCTTGTAGGTAAGCCATCCCTTGTCAACCGATGCATCGCCTCCAATAATAGGACGATAGCCAGCCTTGTCGTTCTTCCACAATTCGAGTTGCTCAGGCTCGGTAGGCACACGTGCCTCGACCTTGACCTTGCAGGATGCCGTCTTCCCACCGTCGGTTGTCGTGACTGTCACCACAGCCTCTCCTGTCGCCTGTCCGGTAACAACGCCGTTCTTGTCAACAGTTGCGATGTCCTTGTCCGACGTAGACCATGTCACAGACTGGTCAGTGGCGTCGGAAGGATTGACTATGGCCACCAATGTGGCTGTCTCATTTTCATAGACAGTGATCTCCGCCTTGTCAAAAGACACACTCTGAACAGGCTTAGGATTGACAATGATCTCACTGGTTGCCTTAAAACCACCATCGTCAGTGGTGACGGTGATGGTAGTGGAACCAGGAGACAGAGCCACAACTCTACCAAAGTTGTCAACAGACGCGACCTTTGCATCGGAAGACGCCCATTTGAAGTACTTGCTGGTCGCATTATTTGGCGCTACGGTCGCTGTCAATTCCGTATGCTCACCGGCTGTCAGAGTGACCTTGGCCGGACTTATTGAGACACTCTCGGCCTTTACGAAACTTTCCTCATCCTTACATGACGAGACGAATGCCATCGCAAAAACTGAAAGAACGCCCAATATCAATAATTTTGCTTTCATATTCATAATTCATTAATAATTCCATGATTAGTCAGCCCAATGAGTGTTGGTAGTGGTCTCGGATCTTGGAATCGAAAGAACCATCTCATCAACCGACAACGTGCCTGTCCTGTAGTGGTTGTTTGATCCCGTGCGGTTGACACTGATGTTCCAACGCTTGTTGTTGTAGAATTCACGTCCACCTTCGCACCACATCTCGATGCGGGTCTGAAGCTGGACCATCTGGAGTGCGGACATCCCCGACATCCCGCTGTAGTTATCACAGGTGAGAGTCGGCTTGCCGGCTTTGGTACGGGCGGCGAGCAACTTGTTGAGAACCTCTTTGGCCTTGGCATCCTGTCCACTCTGGGCATAGGCCTCGGCAAGCATCAGATAGGCCTCGGAAGAACGGAAGATGTAGTTGTCACAAATGATCTGATGGTCACGCACGGTCACACCCTTAGCGAAAGTCGCGGCGAATTTCATACTTGAATATTCAGGAATCTGCTGCTCCAGAGTCTTCCCATCCGAATCAAGGATGTACTTGTAGTTGGCTGTGGATGTGGTGAATATGTCCTTTCGGAAATCATTCGCGTCAATCTTGTCATAGAGCCTTGAGTCAATCCGAGGCGGCTCTCCACTCGAACCGGCCACACCATTGGCGAATATGTTGAAGAATGACGATGTGTAGGTGTTCGAGCCGGCGCCACTGATGAATCCCATCAAGGCCTCAGGGTTGGCGGCCACGACAAGGAAGGCGTTATCCTCAGACTTGCAGTCCTTGGTTCCATCGCAATAGGCCTTGAAATCCTCATCCTTCGCACCGTAGTTCGCCTCCTTGATGAAATTAGGGAACTTGCTGACAATCTCAGACGCAGCCTTGATACAAGTGTCCCAATCCCCGGACCACAGAGCGGCACGAGCAAGAAGGAACTGAGCCACGCCACGGTCAACATCCTTAGGCTCTGTCGTATAGCCCATTTCCGCAAGATCCTCGACAGCCTCGGTAAGATCCTCAAGGATGAACTTGTAGGTGTCCGTGGCGGAAGAGATAGGCGCAGGATCGTTTGTACCGTAAGACTTATATATAGGCATTCCCTTTCCGTCCTTACCACCATTGGTGTAAGCCGGCTGGAAGCGCTCCATAAGCTGCATGTAGGCGTACGCGCGGACCGCAAGAGCCTGTCCACGATACTTTCTGGCATTAGCTCCGGCTTTAGCCGCCTCTGGCGTGAGGTAGAGGAGAGCCTTGTTGGCTCCCGTCAGCATGCTGGCGCTAAGAGCGTAATAAGGGTAGGTGTTGTCAGTGAGGCTGAAGGTCTTGATGAGCTCATAGGCTGTCTCATGCCCACTGGACGCCGTCACGGCGGTTCCAGGTATGACATCGTTGCCTCTTAGGCTCATCAGGTAGTCCTGGTCAATCTGCGAGTTGAGAGGATAGGACGAATAACCTGTCCATGTCTGACCTGAGATGTTGAAGAAATTCTCAAGCCCTGTGCCGACAAGATTAATAATCAAGTTCTTGGCACTCTCATCTCCTTCTTCAAGAATCTTCTGAATCTGCTCGTCCGTGATGTTGTTAGGAGGAGCGACATCCAGAGACTTGCATGAGCTCAGGGAGAAGGCGGCCAGCAAGGCGACCGCTATGTAATTTATGTACTTTTTCATAATTAACATTTTCTTAAGAAATTAAAAGTCCAGGTTTATTCCGATAGTGTAGGTACGCATATTCGGGAATGTGTAGCTGTCCACATCGTTATAGCCACCGGAAGCGGACATTGTAGGATCTATGGCCTTCGCCGCCGAGAGGATGAACAGATTGTCAGAAGAAGCGAACACCTTGATGTTGCTTACGACCTTGTCGATGCGAAGCTTGTTGAGAAGCGACTTGGAGACATTGTAGCCCAAAGTAAGGTTCTTCAGACGGAGGTACGAGGCACTGAAAAGGCTCTCGTCGGTGAAGCTCCAATTGCCGCCATTGGCGGAAGTACCGCTGAAATAAGAGTTCTCTCCGGCAGGGTACCACTGCATAGGGAAGCCGGCTCCCGTGTTGTTCGGTGTCCAGGTGTTACCCTTCACATCCTTGGAGACAAACATCATCCTATACATCTGGGCGTCAACCACATTATAGAGGTACTCCGCATAGTTGCGGCTGAAGAACTTTCCTCCGATCTGATAGGCGAACTGTGCGTTCACGTAGAAGTTCTTGTAGGAGAAACTGGTGTTGAAACCACCTTGGAATGTAGGGATGGCGCTGCCGACCTCGTACTTGGAAGCATTGGCGTAATTGGTTGTCTTCACGCTGCCGCCGACCTCGGTGTCCTTATACTTACCTGCCGCGTGGTCAGCTTCGGTGACCCTATGGAAGTACATAGGAAGACCGCTGCTCTGATCGATTCCGGCATATTTGTACATGTAGAGATTGAACCAGTCCCGACCGATGCCTCTGAGATAAACATTGGCATTTTGCTGGGAGCCTCCGGCGGAAGCCCAAGAGCCTTGGTTGTCTTCCCATGTTCCATCAGGAAGTCCCTCGGCGTGGGCAGGGATGGCATCATCAGGAAGGTCGGTTAGTTTGGTGGTGTAGTGAGTGATGTTGAACGCCACGTTCCAGCGGATGTCCTTGGTTCTGATGATGTCGGCGTTGATGTCAAGCTCAATACCACGGTTTGTCAACTCTGCGATGTTGCGAGGCAGCGTTGTCTGTCCCATTGCAAGATATGAAACCGGCTGACTGAATTGAGAGTTGCCAGTGACACGGTTGTACCAGTCAAAGGTGAGGTCAATCCTGTTGAAGAGGGTAAGATCAAGACCCACGTCAAAAGTTTTGGTCTCTTCCCAAGTGAGCTGCGTGTTCACGAGACCTCCCATAGAAAGCTTGTAGCTGTCACCGGTTGGTCTGCCGGTACCATTGTTCGTTGTCTGGTAGGTAGTGCTGTAACCCCAGGTTCTGTAAGTCTGGTAGCGGCCGATGCCGTTCTGGTTACCGATCACACCGTAGCTGGCGCGGAGCTTACCATTATTTAGCCAGCTGTCCCTGAGATCCTGCATGAACGATTCCTCAGTGAAGCGCCAACCGGCACCCACAGACCAGAATGTTCCCCATCTGTTCTCTTTTCTGAACTTGGATGAGCCATCACGGCGGACGGATCCTGAAACATAGTACTTGTCAGCGAATATGTAGTTGGCGCGTCCGAGCCATGATCTCATTCTTTCTATGTCATGACCATAACCTGGAGTCGGAGCGCTTCCGGCACCATAGTAGCGTCCCACAAAGTTGCCGGCCGCCAGGAATCCAGGTATGAACTCATCCGCGGATCCCCAGTTCACAGTCTGCTGCTCCCAATCACTGTCTTCGAACAACGCCATCGCATCAACGTGATGTTTTCCAAAGTCCTGATTGTATGTGAGCCGGTGCTGTAGATTCATCACCTCGATGTCGTTCATCCTCTTGCCGAAATATCCACCGATGCTTGCGGCGCGACCGGTCGTTCCATTGTAGTAGACGGTCGTTGTCCGGTTGATCTTGTCGTAGGCGAAGTCTGTCCTGAAAGTGAAGTGATCCAGGAAAGGAATCTCGATGTAGGTACGGGTGTTCAGAGTAGAGGTAAGATCCTCACGGATATCGTTGTCCATCGCATACATGATGTCCGTTGATCCGTAGTTGTTACCCGTCTGTCCGAGAGGGGAATAGGTCGAGTTATAGAGATAGTTGCGGACTCTGTCCCCGTTCTTGTCATAGATGTAGTTACCTTCGGCATCGTGGGCGTAGAAAGGCACGATCGGTGTGTGACCATTGACATAACGAGTGATGTTACCCTGATTGGAACCGGAGTTACGCGCGGCCCAGTAAGTACCCTGATAGTTTGTCCTTGAACGGGTGTAGCCCACATTCGCACCAACCTTCAGCCACTTAAAGAGGTTGACGTTGATGTTGGCGCGGCCCGTGATGCGCTCGAACCTTGAATTAGGAACATAGGAAGGATCTGTAAGATAACCCAAAGAAAGGTAGTGATCCTCCTTGTCCGATCCACCGCTTGCGGAAAGATCGTACTGCTGACGGAAGCCGGTCTTAAGAAGAGCGTCGGCATAGGTGTCGTCGTAAAGAAGGGAAGCGTTAGGGTTGATCTTGCCGTCTGTACCGACGAGATACGCACCTGTCATTGTCGAACTTGCGGAAGAGCCTGTGCCGTCAGGAGTGTAAGTTGCTCCAGGCACATTGTAAGCCATATAGTTACCCAACATATTACGTCCGAAGCTATCGTTCAGGCCAATGTAGTTGAACAAGTGCTGGCTGGCGAACTCTGCGGCGGCGTCGTGAGACACATTAGGATTGCCGATGTTGGTGTAATACTCCCCAGTCTCCTTGTTGAGTGCCGGACCGGCGCCATTTACACCATAGCGATAGGAGTTATAGATCGACTGCCAGAGATATTCATAGATTCCAGCGGCATTGTCAACCTGCCCTACCTTGTAGGAACCGACGGTGTTCCAGCCAGCGCGTGCCTGGAAACTGATTTTTGTCCTGCCACTGTCACCTCTCTTGGTGGTCACGAGGATGACACCGTTGGCTCCGCGTGATCCGTAGATGGCCGTTGAGGCGGCATCCTTGAGGACGGTGATGGAAGCGATGTCTTCCTGATTCATGTTTGACAGAGGGTTGTCTCCCTGGGCAGGAACACCATCGATGATCACGAGGGCGTTGGAAGCCCCGACATTGGTGGAGCCGAGACCGCGGACACGAAGACCAGCGTCGTTACCAGGCTGACCGTCAACAGAAGCATACACGATTCCAGGAACGGCACCTTCCAATGCCTTGGTCGCCGAAGAACTGTTCTGCGAAGCGATCAGTTTGTTGTCAATCTGCGTAAGGGATCCTGTGAGATCCTTGCGCTTGGCAGTACCATAACCGACGATGACAACCTCGTTGAGAAAATCAGCATCGCTCTTGAGAACCACATTGACCACAGAAGACGATCCGAGCCGTACTTCCTGAGATGTGTAACCAATGCTTGAGAAAACGAGGATAGCTCCCTTTCTGACATCTGTCAGACTGTAGTTACCATCCAAGTCTGTCATCGTGCCGGTCGTGGTGCCCTTTATGAGGACATTAGCGCCGACACAAGGCTCCCCAGCCTCGTCCGTGACCTTACCGGACACGGCAGACTGGGCGAACGCCTGCACCCCAATAAGCAGAAGCGCAAGCAAAGCTGTGAAAAAACGTTTACCCATAAACTGTTATTTTAAAAATAATGGTTTTCTAAACGCGGGGTTTAGTTATATGTAATATATAAGGGATAATAATTATTGGTGCATTATGCAATAGTTGTTAATTCGTTCAAAACATTGCAAAAATAGAGTATCGATTTTGAATTTTATGGTAATATTTGACAAAAACACTTCGAAAAATGACTGACGCAATCCTTTTCGCAAGTGAATGACGTTTCGCGCTATCTGTTTTGGCACGCATCAAGAGGCCTTGTTTCCTGTGTGGATTGTGTTTGCTTTATTCATCGGAAATCAGTTTCTTTGTGTGGCATAAACGAAATAACGAAAGATGCCGGAGTCGTTATAAAAAATAATCAAAAAAACATCGTGCGGACAATCGCTCTGACTTTTGCCTGTTCTGTCTGCGCGACTATAGCAAGAAGCGCAAGCAGAGTCGTAATTAATCGTTTACCCATAAACTTTATTTAATAATGGTTTTGTTAATCCCCGCGTTTAGTAAAACTTCAAGGTGATACTTTCCGCATAAATGCTCGCTAACATGGCTTTTAAGAGAGGGACAGACAGGAAGCAGACGGTGCTTTTCCCTGAGAGTCTGGACGAGTATGTCGCCGCGGACAGCCCGGTGCGGCTGATTGACGCCTTCGCCGACAGTCTTGACATGATCGCCCTTGGATTCCACAGAGTCGAACCAGATGACATGGGGAGGCCGGCCTATGACCCGAGGGTCCTGCTCAAGGTCTTGATTTACGGCTACTTCTACGGTGCGAGGTCTTCCAGGCGGATGGAGCGCGAATGCAAGGTCAACGTGGAGGTCATGTGGCTGACCGGCAAGCTCACCCCGGACCACAACACCCTGTCGGAGTTCCGCAAGGGCAACATCCGCTGCATGAAGCCGATGTTCCGCGAGTTCAACAGGTTCTGCCTGAGGATGGACATGTTCAGGCTGGACTACGTGTCCATAGACGGGAGCAAGTTCAGGGCGGTGAACTCAAAGGACAGGAACTTCACCCTCAGCAAGCTGGACGACCGCCTCAAGAGGCTGGACGCGCATATTGACGAATATCTCGTGGCGCTGGAGGAAAGCGACGGGGATGACGTACGCAAGTTGTCCAGGCGGGAGGTGGAGGAGAAGCTTGCCGCGCTCCAGGAGCGCAAGACCCGTTACGAGGGATACCTAAGGCAGCTGGAGGAGGGCGGAGAGAGCCAGATGTCGCTCACCGATCCTGACGCCAGGCTGATGAAGGAGAACAACGGGTTCGGTGTCGGCTACAACGTCCAGACCGCGGTGGACGCGGAGAGCCACCTGATCGCAGGCTTCGTCGTGACGAACCGCCCCACGGACCACGGCCTCATCACGGAGGTCGCGGTCGAGGTGAAGGACGACATGGGACTCGAGACCCTGGAAGCCACGGCGGACAAAGGCTACCACGACCCCGACGACATGGCGTCGGCATTGGAGAACGGCGTTGTCCCGAGCGTCATCCAGAACGGCGGCGCCTCCGTGGTGGATGTCGAGTATGGATACGAGGGGGCGGAGCCGACCGAGGGACAGCGGCTCGGGACGAACCCCGAAGACATCAAGGCCTGCCTTCACGCGGGAGTGGTGCCGTACTGCCTTAAGGGCGCCCTCACGGACGCATCCGTCGAAGAGGTCACGTTGCGCCACAGGGAACAGACCGACGCCGAGGCCTCCAGAATGACACTGGAGCAGATGATCGCCAAGGCACACGAAGGGTACTTCGTCAGGGACGCCGGGCGAAACCTTGTCATCTGCCCGCAGGGCGAGACGCTGCGGCCGAAGTCCTTGAAGAGAAACGGAGACATCAGGTACTGCAACAAGCTGGCTTGCAGGCGCTGCAAGTCAAAGTGCACCACGTCCAAGTTCAAGGAGGCGGACTTCTCGAAGGACTGTCTGATCAAGAAAGTCGGAGGGATGAAAGAAGACGACAGGCGCGGAGACAACGCCCCGCAATCGAAGTTGGTGACAGAAAAGAGAGCGGTCGCCCGGTTCAAGCTCCACATGGACGAGAGGAAGATGGACAACCGCAAATGCCTTTCGGAACATCCGTTCGGAACCATCAAGCGGACAATCGGCGAGGGCTTCTTCCTGCTGCGCAGGATGTTCAAGACAGAGGGCGAGATGGCCCTGTACTGCCTTGCGTACAACATGCGGAGGGCAATGAATATGCGGACGATGGGCGAGCTGGTGGCCGGGATGGCAGAATGATGGTGCGGAAGCCCCGCTCGCGGGCCAGATGACACTGCCGGACGGACTCAACCCGCCGAGAATCGAGAATTTGGAAGCCACAACAATATTCAGACAACCCTCCAGATATTGCAATGTCAGGAACTTTAAAAGCGACTTTTAAGACAGTCTGGGGGAGGGTTTGACATGAATAAGGATGGCGAGCTTTCGTATGGTCTACCAAGGCACGATAACCTAAAGTGAGACATTAAAATATGACCTATTCCTTCAAGTTCGAGAAGAAGCTCCGGACGACAGATGTCGGCTATGAGGAAATGGGTGGGAATGTCCCTGAAATGGGCTTTGAATATATTTTGAATGACTTCCATATCCTGTGGGCGGCGCACATAGACGCGCAGCAGATCAAAACGGAAGTTGACGCAGTCTTTGGAAATGTTGGAAGGCGCGACCAGATGCTCTACAACATCAATCGCCTCCTTGGCCTGCACACGGGCATCATCGGAGAACTCGCTGTTCTCTCCCTTTATCGCCGCCGTACCGGAGACAAAGACGATGTTCCCAAGAAGTCTGCCTCTCTCGAATTTAGGTGTGGTGCGGACGGCCTCCTTGCCAGATGCCAAAACTTCCCCCGAATATTTATGTGCGGGAATCTGCAAAGGATTGTCAATCGGCTTGCCAACTCCTTTGAAGCCTTTTATGGCATAGACAACGACCATAACTCCACCGGAGTCACAACCGATGCCCGTCGCCGCAGGATAGCCGTTTGACCATTCGGTTGTCTCATAGAAATCCGACCTTGCGTCATTGAACAACTGGTAGTTCTGGATACCATCATTAACGGCAGTGATGTGGCTGATATAGTTCCACTGCCGGACGATGTCCGAAACTGCGAACGATTCTGATTCAAGAATATTCCTGAGTCTGCCGAACACTTTGGCGGATTGTTCTCCGATGTCTCCGGCAGACGGAAAATGTATCCCTTGCGTCAGCAGTTCCTCACAGCCATCCGAGCAAAGGACAAAATAATCCTCATCTCTCTCGACTTTTGGCGTGCCCTTAATGTAAAGGATTTCCGCGACAAGCCTCTCGCCCATCGGTTTCTGTGACACATAACTCACAAGTGGACAATCTTTTAAAACGGAGGAGGTAGCGGATTGAAGAATATGATTATTCAGAAGGTAGGTGTCTTCGTCCGATGCCTCAAAGAAATAGGTAATGCTGGCGATAATATATTCATAGCCAATCCTTTCGAGAATGTCGGCACATTGCCTTTCCAATGCTCCGTCAACCGTGGAGGTGATTATTTCCGTGAATTTCTCCGTCATAAAAAAGTTGTAGATCCGAGTGCAAATTTCGACATTTCTCTTGATATTCGAAATTCCAATTAGTGAGTATCACCGGAAAAGTTCGAGGCAAATTTATTATTGCATTGAAAATCAATAAAGTCATGAAGAATAAAGATTACAGGATGTGATCGACGGCCGCGGTCCGGCCCTTCTAGACGACATCGCCGGTCAGGTGAGGATGAGGCATATCCCCGAGGATGCGACCGTTCCGACCCTCGTCTATCTCAAGGACTGCAGGAACGTGACCCTCAAGGACTTCATCCTCCGCTACCCCGCCACCAGGGATGACCTCTACATCATCGAGGGGGAGACTGTCTTAAAAGTCATCGTCCCCGACTCCTATGATCCAACAACGGCTGGTCTTCCATGCCCCGCAAGAAAGTCAAAATAATCCATTGTCAATCCAATGATTATTTGTAACTTACTATCTGTTAAACAGATGAAGGAAAATGGCTTTTAAGAGAGGGACAGACAGGAAGCAGACGGTGCTTTTCCCAGAGAGTCTGGACGAGTATGTCGCCGCGGACAGCCCGGTGCGGCTGATTGACGCCTTCGCCGACAGTCTTGACATGATCGCCCTTGGATTCCACAGAGTCGAACCAGATGACATGGGGAGGCCGGCCTATGACCCGAGGGTCCTGCTCAAGGTCTTGATTTACGGCTACTTCTACGGTGCGAGGTCTTCCAGGCGGATGGAGCGCGAATGCAAGGTCAACGTGGAGGTCATGTGGCTGACCGGCAAGCTCACCCCGGACCACAACACCCTGTCGGAGTTCCGCAAGGGCAACATCCGCTGCATGAAGCCGATGTTCCGCGAGTTCAACAGGTTCTGCCTGAGGATGGACATGTTCAGGCTGGACTACGTGTCCATAGACGGGAGCAAGTTCAGGGCGGTGAACTCAAAGGACAGGAACTTCACCCTCAGCAAGCTGGACGACCGCCTCAAGAGGCTGGACGCGCATATTGACGAATATCTCGTGGCGCTGGAGGAAAGCGACGGGGATGACGTACGCAAGTTGTCCAGGCGGGAGGTGGAGGAGAAGCTTGCCGCGCTCCAGGAGCGCAAGACCCGTTACGAGGGATACCTAAGGCAGCTGGAGGAGGGCGGAGAGAGCCAGATGTCGCTCACCGATCCTGACGCCAGGCTGATGAAGGAGAACAACGGGTTCGGTGTCGGCTACAACGTCCAGACCGCGGTGGACGCGGAGAGCCACCTGATCGCAGGCTTCGTCGTGACGAACCGCCCCACGGACCACGGCCTCATCACGGAGGTCGCGGTCGAGGTGAAGGACGACATGGGACTCGAGACCCTGGAAGCCACGGCGGACAAAGGCTACCACGACCCCGACGACATGGCGTCGGCATTGGAGAACGGCGTTGTCCCGAGCGTCATCCAGAACGGCGGCGCCTCCGTGGTGGATGTCGAGTATGGATACGAGGGGGCGGAGCCGACCGAGGGACAGCGGCTCGGGACGAACCCCGAAGACATCAAGGCCTGCCTTCACGCGGGAGTGGTGCCGTACTGCCTTAAGGGCGCCCTCACGGACGCATCCGTCGAAGAGGTCACGTTGCGCCACAGGGAACAGACCGACGCCGAGGCCTCCAGAATGACACTGGAGCAGATGATCGCCAAGGCACACGAAGGGTACTTCGTCAGGGACGCCGGGCGAAACCTTGTCATCTGCCCGCAGGGCGAGACGCTGCGGCCGAAGTCCTTGAAGAGAAACGGAGACATCAGGTACTGCAACAAGCTGGCTTGCAGGCGCTGCAAGTCAAAGTGCACCACGTCCAAGTTCAAGGAGGCGGACTTCTCGAAGGACTGTCTGATCAAGAAAGTCGGAGGGATGAAAGAAGACGACAGGCGCGGAGACAACGCCCCGCAATCGAAGTTGGTGACAGAAAAGAGAGCGGTCGCCCGGTTCAAGCTCCACATGGACGAGAGGAAGATGGACAACCGCAAATGCCTTTCGGAACATCCGTTCGGAACCATCAAGCGGACAATCGGCGAGGGCTTCTTCCTGCTGCGCAGGATGTTCAAGACAGAGGGCGAGATGGCCCTGTACTGCCTTGCGTACAACATGCGGAGGGCAATGAATATGCGGACGATGGGCGAGCTGGTGGCCGGGATGGCAGAATGATGGTGCGGAAGCCCCGCTCGCGGGCCAGATGACACTGCCGGACGGACTCAACCCGCCGAGAATCGAGAATTTGGAAGCCACAACAATATTCAGACAACCCTCCAGATATTGCAATGTCAGGAACTTTAAAAGCGACTTTTAAGACAGTCTGGGGGGGGCAATGTTACCGTTGACGGCTGCTACTCCGACATGCGGTAATCAGCCTGTGGGTGGCCATTGCCTTTGTCATCAAGAGTCATCCAGACTTACGGCACGGAGGCTAAAACGAAACGACGCTGTGTCTCGCAGCCGTGGAGGCCAACTCCATCTGAATGAATATATTAACGCACCCTCCTCCCCATCATATCGGATAGGAGGAGGGTGTCTCTTTTGATTGATATTCAGCAACTTGCCTTCCACGGCAACCTGTCACGGCCCTCACCTCAACCTGCCAGTGGGACTCTGACTCTGGACTCTACTCTTCTTGGGAAGGCCCACATTATCTGGAAAAGTTAGGAATAAACCTGCCGAAAAGTTCGGAATGATTTCAGTAAAATCCGGCCAAATGACCGAACAAAAACATCATTCCTGACTTTGACAGCCTAAAAATTCCGTTTTCCTTACGTTCTGATAATCAATGCATTGTAAAAAGCGCGAATTTTTCAGGGTGAATCGCATCACCTTTTCGTGCCTTTGAAAGAAGCTTCGTACATAGGTGTAAACAAGTAGGGTGAATCATTGCCAAAGTCAGGAAAGGAGAGCACCATCTCGTAAAGCGCTGATTATAAAGCGGTGCAGCACCACCTTCTTATTCTCAATCAATTGTAAAACGCTGGCCTCTTATTTTGACCGCCAGCATTTTGCAACACACACTAAATAAGGTAATTATGTGTCAGCCAATCCAAGAAAACCATTACTCACCTTCAGGCTCCATTGTGAATATAGCCCTGATTCTGGCCATGTCGAACTTCTCGGAGCGATCGTAGCAATAGACACCGTTCTGCTCCTGCTCGACATCGGTCAGCTGGGTATAGCAGAAACCGCAGATGCTCTTGGACATGGAGACGACAGCCTTGACCTGAGCCTCCAGCCTCTTGTAGAAGTCCTCCATCGAGACAACGCTCTTGCCGTAGCCCCAAGACTGGGTCGTTGAGTTAACGGTCGTGGCATCCTGCCCCTTGACCCATTTGATGCCGCCGAACTCATCAAGGATGTACGGAATCGAGCCGTCATATTCATAGAAAGTGTAAGGCTCGCCACCGTAGCGGGCAGGGTCGTTGAAACCGATGTTGTTGATCCGGCCCTTGTAGGTCTGAACAGGTCTGGTGAACAGTTTGCCGTCATTCCAGATTATCTCTTTCAGCTTCTCAGGATCCTGCTCATAGTGATGCTCAGTCCAGATGTCTGTCTTGACCTGGATGCCGCCGCTGCAGATGTTGATCGGACGGGTAGGATCCAACTGCTTTGTCAAGGCATAGATGTCCTCGCTGAAACGCGGGTACTGGACATTGTCTGGCCAGAACTCCTCATTCATCGGAGTCCAGGTGATTATGGAAGGATAGTTTCTGTCACGCACGACACATTCGGCCCACTCACTCAAGAAGTTACGGGCGGGCTCAACGCCATTGAGCTCGATGCCCCAGCTCGGGAACTCGGCCCATGTCAGATAGCCAAGCTTGTCGGCCCAATAGTGGAAACGCTCCTCGAACACCTTCTGGTGCAGTCTCGCACCGTTGAATCCGGCGCTCTTGGAAAGTTCGATGTCGTGCTTCAAAGCCTCGTCTGACGGAGCTGTCCACTGGCTCTGAGGATAATAGCCCTGATCAAGCACAAGTCTCTGATAGTAAGGAACATTATTCAGGAATATCTTGTTGCCCTCAATGTGAACCTTCCTCATCCCGACATAGGACTTCACCTCATCAATGACCTTTCCATTCTTATCAAGCACCTGATAGTCAACATCATAAAGGAACGGATTCTCAGGACTCCAGGTTTTGAGTGTCTTGAACGGAATCACGGCCACACTGCTGTTGGTGGCGGAAACCTCCTTCTGAGCCACCGGTTTCTTTGGCGAATCCGGATCAGTTACCGTGATCTTCAGGCTCGCCGCACCTTCTTTGTAGAACGCCGGACGAACAACGAGCTGCTTCTGGTCGATGTCAGTGTTGACCTGCACGTTCTTCAGACCGTTCTCCGCGATGGATTCCATCCACACGGTCTGCCAGATTCCGGTTGTACGGATATATTCACAATCGTGGGAGCCCAACATCAGGGATTGTTTTCCGGCAGGCTGGTTCATGCTCCTAAGGTCGCTCTGGGCGTACACTACAAGGTCATGCGAAGTGCCAGGGGCAGCGAGATCAGTGATGTCAAACGAGAATGATGACGAGCCTCCGAAATGGCGGCCGACAAATTTACCGTCAATGAAAACCTCTGACTGATAATAGACCGCGCCGAAGTTCAGGAATATTCTCTGTCCTTCCCAGGCGGCAGGGACATCCAATGTCCTGTGATACCATATTCCCGTAATGAAATCTGTGTAGCCGACTCCCGAAAGTTCGCTTTCCGGAGAGAATGGCACGAGAATAGTCCCGTCGAAACCTTTGCTTTCCGAATATCCCTTCTCAAGCCCGACGTGATTCAAATCGAACCTGTAGGTCCATTCTCCGTTCAGGTTGACCCAGTTCTGTCTCTCAAACTGCGGTCTCGGATATTCCGGTCTCGGAATATTCTCTCCCGCCGCAAGGTTGACGGCCGCTCCGAAAACAAGCAGGGCGGCAATGATGTTTTTTTTCATTGTTTCTTTCATTAATATAAATTAAACACTTTCCCAATAGATAATATTTTTCGTAATATTTTCAAAATCCACGGCAATATATTTTCGCTTATTTTTGCCACCTATAAACTGACTGGCGTGCGCCCGGCCGAAAGCAACAATTTTCTTGCCTTACCGACATCGAATGGCACCTGCTTCAGCGTAAAATCTGGAGTGTTGTATGAATACGGAAGCTCAAGATAGTATGTTCGCGGATTTCTCTGTGGAAGAAGGAAAGCTTTATCGAACAGTTTCGTTTCAGGATTGAAGTGAGAGATGTACAGCCTGGTGTACAGACCGTCGTCCCTGCGGCTGCTTACCACCGCCCAACGCGAATTTGCGCTCCAATTATGGAAACTTTCAGTGTTCCCGCTGTTTATCCCACCGGCGGGATAATATTCACCGGTCTTCAGGTCATAAATCCAAAGATCCGCCTCCGGATGATCTATCAGAAAAGTTCCATAGTCCGCCACCGTGACAAGCAGGTAATTTCCGTCATAGGATGGTTTTACCGACACATGTGAGCGGTTTGTGCGGGAAGCGGAGACCAATGTGTCAACATGGTCTCCGAACAGCCCTGTCTCTGGATCAAAAGCCAGAGAGCATAGACTGTATTTCATTCTCATGGCGTCTCTCGGCAATTCTCCGGCATCAGCCACACTGAAAAACAACGTCTTGCCGTCAGCCGAAAAAGCCGGCATCGTCTCAAATTTGTCCTTGATGTTGGTTAGCGCCGGTCTAAGGATCTTATGGGTCTCTGGACAATAGACGATCACATCTGAATTCTCGTCATAGACCTCCAGTGTCCTGTCCGCCGACGAGTAGAATGACTGTCTTGTCTTGTTGACAGAATAGGCTATGTACCTGCCGGAAGGATGCCAATACGGGTAAACGAAAAAGCCTCCGGTGCTGTCGGTTGCGGTGTTGAGGCATTCATCCTGATTCTTTATGTGCATCAAGGTGGCTGAATGCTTGCCTCTGACATGAATGCTGAACCAATCCGGATCCGCCCGGTTGGCCGTGTGGCAGTTCACGCATCCGGACTCGATCATCCTTGAGTCAATCAATGTCCGCTGACGGAAATCCGAAAGTCTTCTCTCGTACAGTCCCATATGGCCAAAGGATTGGTAGCCAGGAGGAATCATTCTGTAGGTAAGGCCATAGTCAATCGAATCACGGCTTACATTGATGTCAAATGGGACATATCTGATCCATTTACCATCCACCTTGGCTGAAACTTCATAATGAAGGCTTTCGCCAGCGGAGGCGGCCAGAACCTTGCGCCACTTCCTTATCGGGAAACGGGCTGTCTTCCCTGCCGAAGACAAGACCGTTCTTCCATTCCGGTCGAACACGGAAACCTTCATCCCTGTGAATTCCACTCCATCAGCCATTCCAAAATCCAAAGGTGCGATGTTGATCGGAATCGTGACAGAAGTGTAGTCCGGCCAAATCGGAGGCAACTCGTCCGAGACATAGATGTTCGCGCTGTCACGGCACGACACAATGGCCAACATAGAGACCAATGCCAACAATACATTTCTCATACTTTACTTCCTGCTTGAAAAATAGTACCAATAAGTCTTGCCGAAATTGTCTTTCAGCCACTTCGGCGATCGACTGTCAATCAGTGCCCGTTGATAACAGTCAAAAGCCTCCTTGGTTTCCTGGCCAGCCAACTTCAAGACCGCCGGATCACAGTCCGACTCAAATTTGGACAAAAGGCAAACCGCCTCCTGGACATGAGCCGGAATCCCGTTCTTAAAACGAACACGGCCAAGATCCTCTGCAAGAGAGCGAAGGTCTTTGGCGAGCAGATCGTACGCTATCAAGTACTCGGAAGGGACATCGTAACTTCCTCTGTTCTTCTCAACCAACCGGCGGAGCATCAATCGTTTGTCATCGTCAGAGGAATCGTTGTAGAGGTACCGGGACGTGTCACGGCACTGCATGAGCGCGGAATATTCAACGTCAGAAGCGACAGCCTCCGGATCCTTCAAGAAAGTCTTTGCCCAGTGATGATAGAACAGAGTCTTGTCCAGATTTTTAAGATAGCGCCTGGCCACTTCATGATTGCCATTGATAAGATCGATCTCGGCAAGACGTTTCATGTGACGGGCACTCTGATTGTAATTTGGATACGACTCATATTCCTCAAACGCATAGTGCCTTGCGGTGTTGAGCAAGCCGGAATGGTAAACAGACTCTCCAGCCGTCAAGGCTACGACATAGCCGAGGGCATAGTCTGGGAAAAGAGCCTCGGGGCCTGGCTGAAGAAAACGAAACATCTCCGAAAGAAGCACTCCCTTTTTCGCCATGGCAAGATTGACGGCCGAAATCTCAGCCAACGAGACAGGCGGCCGTGATTCGGCCTTATCAAGGATTCCGCACCAGTCTCGGGAGCAACACAACCTGTCATATTCATAGATTCTTTCAAGGTTCGGGTTGCAGTTCCGCACCACGAAGGTCCACCCGCCAGCAAAAACCAGAACCGAAAGGCATCCGAAAATCACCGAGGCCACGATATTTCCATGTATGCGGGGAAGCATCGACAGAAATGCGATGACCGCAGTCGAAGCCATTAAGACATAAAAAGTCAATGAATATTCTTCCGGAGTGCTCAGATAATCAATCCCCATGTAGAGTTCCTTTGGTGTGTATTGGACAAACATTGACCAGACCGCGGGAAGCGTTGCCCAAAGCAAGCCTCCGGCAAACGCCATAACCGCCAAATGCAAATCTTTGCCGGCCAGTGCCTTGAAAAGCATGAGCAAAGGAAACAGTAAAGAAACCGGGCCAGCCCCGTAATACAACAAGGCGACCATCGGCAAAATCAACCACTGTCTTCTTTTGACATGATTTGTGTAAACCAAGTAAGTTCCCAGAGTCACAATCAATGCTATGACGCACGTGAACATACTTCCAAGCTCACACATGAAAGCCCATGCTCCAAAAGCGGCCACAAAGCTCAATGGGAACAGCGCGTCGTTCTTCCCATTAATGGACACCATAACTTTCCACATCAGAACCTGAAGCAGGCAGAAGGCCAGGCTGACGAGCAAAGCCGCACAGAGCCGGAGATGGAAGAATTGCACGAAGAATTCGGAGACATATTCAGAAATACCGCCAGGATAGCAGAGCGCCGCCGCAAGGTGCGAGCCTGTGTACGGAAAGAACTGTGTCGTTTCCAAAAACCACAAAGTTCCGAAAGCCAAGACACCCCAGAACCAAAAGGACACTGCGAAAAAAAGAGCTGTAAGAATATATTTCCCTTTACCTGTCAGCATACTCATCATTTATTTTTCAACGCCATCATTGCGCCTCGCCGAAAAACGGTACAGACAATGATGGTGATAGACCTGACCCGGGCGAAGATACGGATCCGGGAATGACGCTTTGTTCGGAGCGTCCGGATAATTCTGCGTCTCGAATGTGAGTGAGCCGTATCTCACCAATGGCCCGCCATATTTACCAATCTCGTTTCCCGAGAAATACTGGCCGCTATAGACTTGAAGACCAGGTTGGTCAGAAAAGACTTCCAGGAATATTCCGCTTTCCGTATCATAAGCGGTAGCGACAGACCTCATTCCAATGCCATTGATGCAATAATTATGGTCAAAGCCATAGTTCCCGCGACGGATCTGCTCATCTCCACTCGTGATAGCATCCCTGACAGGATGAGGCCTACGATAGTCGAATGCTGTACCATCAACCGGAATAGGAGTCTCTATGACATCCAGGCCATCTGTTCCAATAAAGGAATCGCCATTGACGCTTATTACATATTCCTCGCAAGTACCGTTGCCCTCCCCTGAAAGATTGAAGTACGGATGATTGGAGATGTTCACTGGACGAGTCGCATCCGTGGTGGCGGAATAGCTGATGTCCCAACCCTCATCAGAGGTCAAAGTGTAGGTCATCGTTATGTCAAGATTCCCAGGAAAGCCCTCCTGACCATCCGCATGGAGATAATGAAGTGTGGCAGAGCTGTCTGTGACCGACATCACATCCCAGACGACAGAATCAAGCCCTTTGAATCCCCCATGCAGAGTCCCGATGCCCCCATGGTTGGCCGACAGATGGTAGGTCTGCCCGTCAACCGTGAACGCGGCGTTACAGATTCTGTTGGCGACAGGGCCGACCACAGCTCCCAGAAAGCGATCACCGGTGTAGTGCACATATTCATCCAGTGTCTTGTGTCCTAGCACGACATCCCTGTACTTTCCGTTTCTGTCCGGAACAAACAATGACACTACCCTGCCTCCGTAGTTGGTAAACTGCATCGCGAGCCTGCCATTGGCGATTGTGTACAAGCCGACTTCACGGCCATCCACCTCCCCGTCAAACCCGGCAGGATCGACAAGGGATGGCCTTTCGGCACAAGAGGCCAAAACCAGGGCCGCCGAAAGCAGCCCTGTCAAGGTTTTTCTCATCATCTGGATTTTCTTAATGATTACTTCATTTTGATCTCTTTGACCAGTTTCTCAAGCTCGTCCAGGCTCTTTGCCTTCGATGCCGAGTCTTCGTCTCCGAATTTAGCATAGTTGTCATTGAGTTCCTGTCTCATCTCCGAGATGACATCCTCGATCGTCACTGACTTGGCTGGAGCCGGAACCTCAAGGTTTTCAGGATAGAGTGTCGCCAACCTGAACTCTTCCATGGCTCTCTTGTAAGCTTTCTTGTCAAGAAGTGATTTGCCTTTCAAGATATGAGACATCACGTAAATGTCGTGAATCTCTCCACCGCCTTCCCACAAATGGAAATGTCTGGAATCCATGATTTTGATTGCCTTGTTCCAGTTTCCAGTCTCATTATAGACCTTAAGAAGACGAATCACCGCGTCATCGTATTTCATGACAGTCTTCAGACCCGCCTCAAGACGTTTCTGACGCTGGATGGCCGGGACTCCGGCTTTCTCGCAGATCTTGTCTGATTCCGCGAACAGCAAAGGATCGCCAGGATTGTTTTTGATAGCCTTGTCATAGTATTCCAAAGCCTTCGAATAGTCACCCTTCTGGCCCTCCCCAAAACCTACATTCCTGCAGGCAAGCGCTGACGAAGGATCCAGATCGGCGGCCTTGCGCCACTGTTCGAGGCCATGATCTTTCTGGCCGATATAGTAGAGAAGATTACCATACAAGTAGCGGATGACCGCATTCTCCGGGCAGATCTCGGCAAGACGGCCGAACATACCGACCTCTTCAATCCTGAGAGGATGATTCCCGACAGAAGACAGACCCGAAGCAATGCCAATCTCTGACTTGGCGGCATCTTCGTCCTTAAGCAGATAAGCACGGTAGAGACGCACAAGCTGACTGTCTGAAAATGGATTTCCAATCTTAACAGCCTCATCAATGACAGCCAGGGCATCCTCGTCAGCTCCGACCGCCATATAATTGCAGACAACCTCCAGAAGTTCCTGTATCGCGATCATGCCTTCGCTTCTTCGCGGTCTTGTCGATGCAAGGAAAGACATGGATCCCTTGTCCAGCATACTCTTCTCGAACTCGCTCCAATAGTCAAGAGGATCAATTGACTTTATCTCATTGAAAACCTTTTGCGCATCATCTTTCCTGCCTAGTTTTCTAAGAATATACATCTTCACGGTCAAAGCCTGCAAGTCATGCGCCCCTGTAAGCAATGACTCGTCAACCAGATGAAGGGCTTCGGAATATTTTGCCTCGCGCGCGGCGGCCACCGACAGTTGGTAATATGCCGGATGCTTGAACGCCGGAGTGTAAGTGGCGGCCCAAAGATTCTCTTCCGCCTCTGCCTTACGACCAGTCATCGCATAGACATAGCCCAGATAATAGTCCGCCTCTGTGTTGAAGGCTCGTGTGTAGTCATGCTCCAACCTGGATTTGGCTCTTAGCAAATGCTCCTCGGCTTTACTCCATTCGGCCTGCCTGATGTAATGCTTGCCAACCTCAATGTTAACTCTGGCGTCATCGGGATCCCGCTTGAGAGCCTCATTGTAGAAATCCATGTAATCAAGTCTGGCGTTGTTGAACTGATCCACACGCAAGCCGGCAAGGTAAAGTTCCTCGACCGTCTTGTACTCGGAAACAGGTTTTGTACCGTCAATCACTTTCGGCAGTTCTTCGCCAGACTTTCCAAGTCCTTTGTCCGCATAGTTTACCGGACGGTAATCTACCATAAGGTTGCCCTCCGCATCAGTGAGAGCGGTGTACAGATCTTCCCTTTTCACATCAGAAGGAACAATGACGGTCTCAAGAAAGTACTTGTCGGGATTGATGTCGATTCTCTTGTCCAACAAGATCTTGTCTCCGGCGGCGAGTATGACCCTCGCGTTCCTCATCTCAATGGAGGCATTATAGCCCAGAAGCCATTTGCCATCCTCAAGGTTCTTCAAGTTGACTGCCGCAAACTCCGTGGCATTCTTTATTCCCTGAATTCCTTTAACAGGGAACCATGTCTGCTTGAACTCACGTATCTCACCTGGAGCAAGCCAGCTATAGTCAGGCTGATTGTCCGAATAGCCCCCCACCATAAGCTCAAGATAGTGACCGTCCTTGTCAGACAGAATCTTGTTCCACAGCATTCCTGCCGGGTTGTTCCCCCAGAGGAAGAATTTCTTGCCGGGGACCTGGAAACGGTTGGCGACATGGACTGTTCCGGCATCCTTACCATAGTCGTAGCCCCCGACAAAACCCATTCGGCTGCCCCAGGCAAAGATTGACCTTGAGTTCTGATCAAAGTTCTTCCACCAGGAGAGATCCACGGTCTTGTCATTGTTCCTGACAACAGGACCGTTCGGCCAGTCAGTGAAATAAACCTTGCTGTGGTCTGTACCGAATTTCACATCCGGAGGGAAAACGACCTGATACTGTTCGTCACAATGTACCGACACATTAGCCCAGTAAAGCATAGACTGCACCATTGGTGTAGGATTGATGACTTTAACCGAAGCCTCCACCCTTGAGCTGTTCGGGTAAACAGTTATCCCGACAGACCATTTCAGTCTGTGGCGAAGTTCACTTTCTCCGACCCAGACAGTCCGGCTGCCGTCAGGATGCTCTTCAGTCGTCCAGTCCACGAGCATATAGCTACTGGCCCTGTGATGGTCCGGGATGTCCCACTCGACCCCTCCGGACAGCCATGCTCCCAGCATACCGATCAGAGCCGGCTTTATGCCTGTCTGCGTATAGAAGAAATGATAATTGTTGGTCAGATCCTCGGCCTGGAAAATTCTGCCACCAATCTGAGGCAATATTCCTATCTCAATGTACTTGTTGCCCAGTTTGACGATCTGATAGTCCTTGTCCTCAACGACATCCGTCATCACATCGTAAAGAGAGTACGGGTAGATGTAGCCTTCCGCTCCCTGATAAACCCTACCGGTGAAGAAGATAGGGTCAATCTCAGGAGCTCCGACCTGATAGGTCGGAATAGTCTCATTGACAACTTTCATGTCCACGTTCTGCGCCTGCACGGACAAGGCGAGAAACAACGAGGATGCGACAGCAATTGCTTTTCTCATTTTATCCTGCTATTTGATATAAAAAGCGGAAGCATCATCTGCGGCATATTTGTTTTCCGGCAGAATGAAATTCGTGATTTGGCCTTTGCCGCCCTTTTCCGCTTTAAGGAGTGTCAGTACCTGACAGTCTTTGTGGAAGCCAACCCGCAGGCCAGTGATCATGGACTCCAGCGTACCTTCACACTCAATGGCGGTCTGAAAAGGAACTTTACCGCTGTACCACCAGCAGAAACAGTCTGTAAGATTCACGTGAAGCCCCTTGCCGATCTTGAACCCGGTGGCAAACTGGTCACTGTAACAATAATTCAGGAAATTGTTCTCCGATGCGATCACAAAACCACAGCTGCTGTCATAAACCTGATCCTTTCCGAATATGTAAAGAGGATGGATGTTACGAAGACTGTTGCCTCCTGTTTTCAAGTGAACGCCGATGTGGACATCAGCAATACGCATGTTCGTGAACGTGTTGTCATGACCTTCGACAAGCAATCCTATAGAATTGACCTTTCCATTGCCGGTGATGTTCACATCGCTGACATCAGCATCGGACGAACCATTGTTAGCTCCGTATTTGATGTGGACTCCCACTCTCACGTGTTTGATGGACACGTTCTCAATCTTCGTTTCCCTTCCTCCATCGATTGATATGCCGTCAGCGACACCGGAGCCATCAATTATGCCACCATATATGCCATAATTACTGCCATTGACGTAGATGTTGTTCGCTTTCTCAATAGCCCCCAGACGCACAATTGCCTCACCCTCGACCCAAGACTCTGTCGCCTTGAGCACAGCATAATTGCCCAAAACCAAAGAAACACTCTTTGTCGGCTCGGCAGGTGTGTCTATAGGACGGGAGACCATGTACACTCCGTCAGGGAAAAATATAGTCTTGTTCGGATTGTCAACAATAAGCCTCTGAATGGCTTCCGCAGCATCAGTCCTGCCATCGCAAGGAACTCCGTGCTCTGTGGCCACAACAAACTGACCTGAAACATACGAATCAGTCTCCGCGCTTCCTTTGCATGCCTGAACCGTACCACTTGTGAATATAGACAAAGCCGCGATGGCGGTGGTCAAAACAGATTTTTTCATAATGATATTCGTTAATTTTATATACCTCATTCAGTCTCATGAACAAAAAAACAGGATGAGCGAGAATGGTGTCTCCATCCCCGCTCTTCCATCATAAACCTGTCATTAGTCAGAATATCCTGGATTCTGTTTGATTATGTCATGCGATTCATTTATCACCCGCGCCGGGATCGGCATAAGTTTATTCATGTCGCTCGCGCTGGCGTTCCTCTTACGGGCTGTCTCTACAAAATCCCCCCAACGAAGAAGGTCATCACGACGCCATCCCTCAAGATAGAATTCACGGAAACGCTCCTGCTTGAAATACTTCATGAACGCGTCCACACTCTTGGTGGCCTCATCAGGGACCTCGGTTCCGGCACGCCCTGCGACCTGTTTTACAAGATCGAGGGCTTTCTTGGTCACAGCGTTGTTGATCTTGACATCGCACTCTGCCAACATCATCAGCACATCAGCATAACGGAACACAACAGAATGGATGTTCCCGGAATAAGCCCTATCCTGTGAGTAGAAATACTTGCATGACAGACATCCGAACTGAAGGACGGATGAGCCAGGATTCTCTCTTGTGTAGGTGATGTAGTTACCGTCTTTGTCCTTGTCAAGAGACAGGAATCTGTCAGAGAGACCGCCACGGCGGATGTCATTCTCCTCAAACGCATCGTACAGATCCCATGTCGGACGGGTGCCTCCCCAATAATGAGTGGTCACAAATTCACCGGTGCCGCCGGTATGCGTCTTGTTCACATTCAGCATAGCCTGACAGTTACCAGGTGTTGTGTAGAAATAGAACTCATTGTCAGCCTTGGTCCCGGAAGGTATACAATAGATGTTCTCGGCATCCTGCTCTCCTTCCTCAGAGAATGGGAGAAAATAATCATCGGCCAGATGATAACATCCCATCTTGACAATCTCTTCAAGATAACCTTTTGCGGCAGAATAATCCCCTTTGCGCATGGCAAGCTTGGCAAGGAACATATAAGCCGTGGCCTTGTTGAGACGTCCCCAGTCCGAGGTATTGTTGGTCATGTCATAAAGGTAAGGAATAGCCTCCGTGAAATCCTTTACCATCCACCCATAGTACTCTTCCTCAGACGGTCTCTCCTGATAGGTGATGTTGTCAAGTTCCTTAGGGTCAAGTGTCACATGAAATGTTCCGAAAAGATCGTGAAACACGTACATTGTCATGCCACGAAGAGCCTTGGCCTCGGCGACCATCTGGTTCTTCTTTGCCTCGGTGATTCCCGGAGTGTTCTCGATCGCATATATGATCTGAGTCAGACGGGAAGCATTCTTGATTATCTGGAAAGTCTGCATCCAGTCTTCGGAATTAAGTCCCCATTTGAAGTCAGCGATGTCGTTACCCGGGGAAGAATAGCGGCACTCGTCAGTAGTATAGAGATTAAAACCAAAGTAACCGATCGTGCCGATTGACCAGTATGGCCATCCCCAACCTGTGTTGGCGGTGGAAGACATATTGACGGATCCCGAGTTTGTCTTGAGATATCCATACATTCCGTCGAGAAGACTCTGTGCGTCAGCCTCCGTCTTAGGATAGTTGACCTCTGTCATCTCGGAATACACCACAGCGTCCAAATCGCAGGATGATAATCCCACGGCCACAGCCGCGGCGGAAAGGAATCCTATGATAATCTTTTTCATTTTCTGGAATATTATTTTGTTTTAAAAAGAAACATTCACACCGAACACTCCGATGATTGGAATAGGAATAGGAGACGAGTTCTGTTCCATCTCAGGATCAAGTCCTTCATAATTTGTGAACAGGACAGAATTCTGCAGGTCAAGATAGACCGAGGCCGAATTGATTTTGGCTCCGCTAAGGATCTTCTCCGGGAGATTATAAGTCACCCTGATGTTCTTCAGTCGAAGGAAGTGAGTGTTCTTGAGTGTGTAATCGTTGTACCCGGAAGTGTTGGCATTCGCGGTGTCGTCAGAAGCCACACCGGTAAGGAATCCGTCAGGATTATAGGTTGACCATCTGTCATAGACATTGGTTGTGGTGTTAAGACCCTTATCAGTAGGACAGTATGAGTATCCCCAAGAATATTTTCTCTTCTGGAACAGGCGGCCATAGCCATCGATGTCGAGAGTCCAGTTCTTATAACGGAAACTTGTTCCGATACCGAACACGGCAAAAGGCGCTGAAGTGCCAAGATAAACGATGTCATCGGCATCCATCTTTCCGTCTCCGTTCTGATCAACATACTTAAGGTTTCCCACCATAGCCTTAGGTTGGAGAACCTGCCCGTTTGACGTCCAGTTCTTGATTTCCTCCGGATCCTTGAATATTCCTGCTGTCTTCCAGCCGAAAAGCGCGTTAAGATCATCCGTCTCACTCTGCCAAGGGTACAAGGCGACATCAGGATTTCTCTCCACCCACCTTGACTTGTTATGGCTGATGTTGAAGTAGCCGGACCAGTCAATGTCACGGGTCTCGATCATCTTTCCGCGTATGGCAAGTTCAATACCGGAAGATCTTGTGGCGCCTATGTTCTTTGCCTGCTTGTTCATCACATCATTGATTGGAAGAAGCGAGAAATCAAGCAGATCCTTGGCCTGGCGGATGTACCAGTCAACGCTACCGGAAAGCCGGCCTCCAAGAAGGGTGTAATCCACACCGGCATTGAATGTCAAGTCGGTCTCCCATTTAAGGTCCTTGTTACCCTTTTGAAGTTGGTAGATACCATTGGTAAGTTTGCCGCCGAAATAATAGAAGCCACCACTATTCGCCGAACCATAGGTTGTAAGAGTATAGTAATTGGAAGTGAGGATAGACTCGTTACCTGAGGTACCGACTCCGGCACGAAGTTTAAGGAAGTCCACCCAATTCACATTCTTCAAGAAGTTCTCATTCGAGATGTTCCATGCCGCCGAGATTCCAGGGAAGGTACCCCATTTGTGGTTGGTGGCGAACACGGACGAACCGTCACGACGAAGAGTGAGTCCAAGGACATATTTGTCGTCGAATGAATAGTTCGCGCGGGCGAAGAAGGAAAGTTTCTTGAAACCGAACTTCCTTGATTTGTAAAGGACATCGTCAGTGTCAGAAGACAATTGCAAAGCATAGTTTCCCAGTGCGTCCGTAGGGATGTTGAACACAGTGAAGCCGTAACTCGTTCCCTCGACAGTATAGTAGCCTGTACCTGCGACAACATTGAGGGTGTGCTTGCCGAACTTCTTGTCAAATGTCAAATATTCCTCAGAGGAGATATTCTTGTTGTAGCCGTTGGAGAATCCACCATAGTTGTCTTGAATCTGCTGGGCAAGCTTGGCCTCGGTCGGAGCGAACAACTCCCTCCTGTCAGCGGTCTGGTCATATCCGAACTGTGCCGTCAGCTTAAGCCATGAAGTAACCTGAGCCTCAAGTTTCGGAGTAAACATAAGCCTGTTTGTGACAGACCAATCCTTGATAAGAAGATAGGCAAGTGGGTTGTTGGAGTTGCCATAGACAGGAGCGTTAAGGTTGCCGTTCTCATCCTTAAGGCTGAGGTAAGGAGCGAAATAGATCGCCGAGTTGGACAAATTCGCCTCATTGGCATTCTCACGCCAATGTCCACCAGAAGGGTTGTTGGCCTTGTTCTGGGTGTACATAGCGTTCACATTCAATTTCAACCACTTGGTGATATTTGCGTCAAAATTAACACGACCGCTGATTCTGTTCAAATCCGAACCTTTCAGGACAGAGGTGTTGTCGTAGTAGTTGAATGATGAATATACACGGAATTTCTCTGTACCTCCGGAAATTGACACATTGTGGTCGTGAATGATACCAGTCCTGAAGATGTCGTCAAGATGATGATAAGTCTTCGTGTTCTGCGCGATCTCCTCAGGGGTGTAGTTCACCGGCCAACCGGAAGATGGCGCGGCTGTCTCACCGTAAGGGAAATACTTGTTCTGATAAAGCCAGTTCTCCTTAAGTTTAAGGTTCTGCTGTTCCATCATGGCCTGGGAATCAAGAGGTTCGTAGTATTTACCCGACTTCTGCACAGAGACAGAACCTGAATACGTTACCCTTGGCTTTCCCGCCTGACCGTTCTTCGTAGTGATGAGTATGACTCCGTTCGCGGCAGCAGATCCATAAATAGCAGCGGCAGAAGCATCCTTAAGGACATCAATGGAAGCGATATCGTTAGGATTCAGAGTAGCGAGCGGGCTACGGTTGGCGTTGTTTCTTCCGGCATAGTCGGTCAGTCTGGAAGGTCCTCCTTTCTCCGCATTGTTGGAATTTGAGTTGATGACTATTCCGTCAATGACATAAAGAGGAGAGTTGGATCCGTTAGGTGAAAGCTCACCACGAATGTTGGCGGAGACCGCGGAACCTGGCTGAGCCGAGGACATATTCAGTGTAAGACCTGCGACCTTTCCCTGAAGGGACGCGTCGATGCTGACAGCATTAGGGGCTTTGATGTCCTTCTCCTTCACAGAGGAGATCGCACCCGTCACGGACTCTTTGAGCTGGCTACCGTAACCAACCACAACAGCGTCTGCCAGAAGTTCAGAATCCTCCTTCAGCGTCACATTGATCACCGTGTTCGACCCAACAGGCTGCTCAACCTTGACGTAGCCAATTGAAGAATAGACAAGCACAGCTTTTGGCCCTGACACTGTGATGCTGTACTTACCGTCAGCGTCAGTTGAAGCTCCGGTGTTAGTTCCTTGCTCCATGACAAAGGCACCTATTACCGGTCCATTGGCGTCCACGACCTTGCCTGTCACAGTTTTAGACTGTGCGAATGCTGTCGTACTTCCTAAAACCAACAGACCAACAGTCACCATGATCAGTGAGACTGTTCTCAATAGTTTTGATTTTAACATTTTGACATAAATTGTTGTTAAACTATTTGTTTAGTATAGTTATTATAGTACTAGCTAATTATTTTTCCCCGCAGTGTAAGAGTCAACAGTGACAATCACAAACTACATATAAATAATCCTTGTGAACGAGGAATTCTCCATGTGGCAAATTCCAAAAACGCTGTAAAGGTATAAATCTTTTGAAGAAGAGCAATAGTTTTTTCTTAAAATATATAATGAAAAAGGTTTTAATGTTTAAGAGAGAATTCGCATCCGCAGAAGGTCTGGTTATACATGTCCCATTCCTTTATCAAAGCGTTTCGGCGTTCCTGAAGGCCGCCACGACGCCAGTTCTGATTCCACCACGTGACTTTATTCTGTCGTCCGGATAAAGGAAACTTTGAGTTTACTTCTGAGTCAATGGCGCATTTGCCATCGTAAATGCCGTTGATAACATCGCAGACCCAGCGGCCAGCCGCATCGACTTGATTCAGATCTTTCCACCTGGACGAGGCCAGGGTTGTGGTCAGAAGGGTATAGCCGTTCACTGCGGCATAGCGGGCCGCCCGCAGAAGGCGGAACTTGAAGCATTCAAGGCAACGAGGACCACGTTCGGGCATGTCGGCGATGCGGATGACCGATCCCTGAACCTGCCGATGAGACGCTGCGCCACCGGAATTGGTCGCTTCGACAGACTCAGCGACCGGGATTGTCTCCAGCTGACGGACAAAGGCCAGCCATGCGGCGTGATCATATTCATCATCAATCGTCTCCAAACCATGAGCGGCGGCGTAGCGGCACAATTCGTCACGACGTATGGAATATTCATGGAAAGGGACGATGTTGGAGTTGCTGAAGAATATTCCTGGACGCAGACCTTCACCCACCATCCACTCGATGATGGCGGTCGAGCATGGAGCGCAGCAGCAGTGCAGCAGGATGTGCTCTTGCGAGAGGTCACAACCTTCCGGTGGCTCCGGCACAAACATTTTCTTATGAATATCCCCATTTTTCATTTTCACGGCAAATTTAGTGGTTTTTCAGGAATAATCGTCATTGCCGTGTGTCGCGGGTGGCCTGGTGGCGTTGTTAAACAAATAGTTTAACAACAATATTTCGTACCCTTGCAGGGATAATCACTTTCTAAAGATTTTGCCCGAAGAACTTTCAACGCTGACTTTTGTAAGGTTAAACCGCACATAGTAGGTCATTTTGGCGGAAAATAATATAAATGTCGCGCCAAACTTTAATTTTTTTCTTAACTTTGGCGATACAATCCACAGAACTAGAGGCTTTCCGGCGCGAGTCAAGGACAAGAAAGGCAATCCATCTTGTGATGATTTCCCCTTACGGTGTACTAAGGAATATGTATTCCGGAGCTGTCACGAATCAAGTGACCTTAGACGCACTTTTTGAGTGAGTAGGAGCAGTTCCACATTTGTGGATTTGTTAGAATTTGATTTTGCAGGGAGAACTTTTAATGCTAACTTTAGCGAGACGAAAACAGAAAGGCTAAGGAGCTATGATCGAAAGGGACGAGAGATTCACTTTGGCGGAGAGATATGTGGAAGAGACGGGGGTCTCCGTGTTCCTGACCGGCAAGGCCGGAACGGGAAAGACAACGTTCCTTAAGGAAATCGTGCGGCAGACATCCAAACGGTTCGCCGTCGTGGCCCCGACCGGAGTGGCGGCCATCAATGCCGGCGGAGTGACCATACATTCGTTCTTCCAGCTGCCGCTTTGTCCGTATCTACCTGACGTAAAAGAGCTTGTTACCGAATATCAGATGCCGGAGCGGATGCGTTCCCTGCGCAAGGAAAGGGTGAAGATCCTGCGGACTCTTGACCTTCTGATCATTGATGAGATCTCGATGGTGAGGGCCGACATTCTGGACGCGATCGATGACATCTTGAAGCGCTATCGGCGCAACGACCGGCCGTTCGGAGGGGTGCAACTGTTGATGATCGGGGATATTCAGCAGCTTCCGCCGGTGGTCAAAGAATCGGAAAGACCGTACATGGAGCAAGTATATTCATCACCTTTCTTCTTCAATTCCAAGGTGTTGCAAAGGTTGCCGTTCGTGACGGTCGAGCTTGAGAAAGTTCACCGGCAGAGTGACAGGCTGTTTCTTGACATACTGAATGAGGTTCGCTCCGGGATGCCGGGCGACGCGGCCTTGAACGAATTGAACAAAAGGCTCTTCCCCGGCTTCGTGCCACCGGAGGACGAGCGATGGATCCGTCTCACGACCCATAACGCGCAGGCGGATTCGGTCAACGAGGCGAAGATGAACGCCTTGAAGACCGACGAGGCGACTTTCGAGGCACAAGTCGAAGGAATAT
>OIZV01000249.1_pt1 | contig 32105 bp, 45 predicted proteins | sample 1588681 | NCBI WGS metagenome assembly OIZV01 (sample SAMN03283281) | human gut metagenome | biome: human-associated habitat; material: feces | host: Homo sapiens | place: Peru | collected 2012 | reverse complement strand
GGTAGCAGATATTAAACAGATTCCCAGAAACAGTAGGAGAGGTGAATCATGAGAGAGCAAATGATTGAGGCTTTGAACGAGATTGAAGACGGTATGTGCCAAGTAAAAATCGAACAAGACATCTGGCAGAGTAAACTTATCTATGCTCTGTGTCAAGGAGTTCGGTTGCTTTTGATTAGAGCAATTAAAAAGATGTAATCAAAACATAGTAATGCTAGTACGAGTCCATAAGGCATATAACTCTGTCTATGATAACCTTTCTGAATTCGTAAATTGTGTTTTCCTATTTTGTTCTTATGGACTCATGCTAGCATTACTATAAAATAATCTGATGGAGGTTGTGTATATGATGGAAAAGGTTAACTGGAAGAGAAAACTGACTTCACGAAAATTCTGGGCTGCTGTAGTAGGCTTTGTTTCTGCTATCCTTCTGGGATTTGGTCTGGGCGATAGCACTATTACTCACGTAACCAGTATTATTATGTCAGGGGCAACTTTGATTGCTTATATTATTGGTGAAGGTCTGGTTGACGCTAACAACAGTAATACTTGATAAGTTAAAGGGGAATAGGAGGTGAGACAATGAATGAAGTCACTTTTGATGAATCCAGATTTTTGAATATCCCGTCTGGTTTGATTAAGATGGAGCTGGAAGGGTTGTATGGAACTAGCATCCTCCAGGATATGTATGAAATTATCCGACTATATAACGTATACGAATACGGTGCCTCATACGCACAAGAAGGGGATTTAGACTATACCCCAGCTGATTTGAGATACAAAACTGTTCGTGCTCTTTTGGATAAAGAAGTTAGATTCTTGTTTTCTAAACCTCCTGACTTCTTTGTAGACCCAGAAATGGGCGATACCTCAAGTGAACGGAGAAAAGCCAAGGACTTTGCAAGCGTTTACCAACGTCTTATTGACGGGGTGTTGAAAGAAAATGGTTTTTCAAACGCTCTGTTAAAAGCGGCAAAGGATTGCTTTATTGGCAAACGAGTAGCATTGATGTTTAACATTAACGAAGATAGCGGTATTCAGGTGAGCTTCTTGCCTAGCTTGGAATTTATCTATGACGTTGACCCAAACAACACTAATATCCTAACCAAAATTGTAGCTTTTTACGGGTTAAACGATGCAAAGGCCAAGATTGACCAACGTATCTATAAGAAAAAGTATTGGCTAGAAAATGGGGTTTGTTGGTATTTAGAAGAAGTCTATGACGGAACAGGCTCTTTGGTAGAATCGTTACAAGAACCTACAGCAACCCGGTTTTCTTTTATCCCAGCTTGGGTTATCATTAATGATGGCCTAACAGGAGATTTGGTAGGTGTTTCTGAGATTGAACAACTAGAAGACTATGAAAGTTGGTATAGCAGATTGGCTGCTGCAGATATGGATGCAGAAAGAAAAGGCATGAACCCTATTTTGTATACCATAGATGCCGCTCCTGAATCTACAAAAGCTCTATCAATCTCAGCTGGTGCTTATTGGGATTTGGCTACTGACCAAAACCAAGCTACTGAACGAACAGCACAGGTTGGTGTGCTAGATTCTTCTATGAGCTATTCCAGCGCACTGGGGGTTACTTTAGATAGAATCAAAAACACTATGTATGAGCAATGTGCTGTACCTAATGTATCTCCTGAAGCTATGAAGGGCGTTGTTTCTTCTGGTAAAACTTTGAAGGCAATTTACTGGGATTTGATTGTTCGTTGTGATGAAAAGATGATTGCTTGGAGACCGGCTCTGGAGTTCCTGGCTAATTGTATTATTGAAGGGGTTCGGTTATATCCTGGAGCAGGGCGATTCTATATTGATGAGCCTTTACCTGAATTGGCATATACAATCCGGGTTGATAATCAGTATTCTCTTCCTGAGGACGAACAAGAAGAAAAGCAAACTGACTTAGCAGAGGTTAATGCTCAAACTATGAGTAAAAAAGCCTACATGAAGAAATGGAGAAACTTGGACGATGACGAAGCGGATGAAGAGCTGAGACAGATTGCTTTGGAACGTCAAATTCTTGAAGATAGCTTTGTAGAACCTGCTCCAGAAGAATCTGACCTAGCAGAGGATTCTGAAGAAGTTGAAACGGATTCTTCTAATGCTACAGAAACAGGAGAGGAGGAGGAACTTGAGTCTTAAAGGTATTGATGTATCAGAACATCAGGGTATTATTGACTGGGCAAAAGTAGCAAAAGACGGAATTGATTTTGTAATTATCAGAGCCGGTTATGGTAGAGAACTTAGTCAAAAGGATAGATACTTTGAACGGAACTATGCTGGTGCAAAAGCAGCAGGAATTAAAGTCGGTGCTTATTGGTATAGTTATGCAAATAGTGTAACCAAAAGCGAACAAGAAGCAAAAACTTGTCTCAAAGTTTTGGAGGGAAAAAAGTTTGAACTTCCAATTTTCTTTGATCAAGAGTATGAGAAGTCCATCCTGGCTTTGAGTAACAAGACACGGACGGATATTGTGTTGAAGTTTTTGGAGACCGTAAAAGCAACTGGTCGAAAAGTTGGTTTGTATAGCTCCACGAATTTTATTACCACCAAGCTGCAAGCAAATCGGTTAACTGCTTATCCGCTCTGGCTGGCTGAATACGGCTCCAAACTCCACTACACCGTCAATGTCTGGGCGTGGCAGTACACCAGCAAAGGGCGGGTGTCCGGCATCAAGGGGAATGTGGACTGCAATCACGGGTATTTTGAACAAACCAAAGTTACCAATACAAATCTGCTCCGAAAAGGGGACACTGGAAATTCTGTGAAGACCCTTCAACATCGGTTAAATATCTTAGGTTATAACTTGATTGAAGACGGTATTTGGGGCAATGCAACTGAACAAGCTGTTAGAAGTTATCAGAAAAAGACCAATCTAACTATTGATGGTATTGTAGGGTCAAATACTCAAACAGCTCTTATTAGAGATGCAATCTTGACTAAAGCTGATGAGTTTGGAAAGTGTATGGTATCACATAAGTGGCACTATAAAGATAGCACCTACAAGGCAAAAAATACTTGGGAAGAAACAAAGAGTCTGAGTAAACCTGGTTCTAGCTGTTCTCATTTTGTATCTTGGGTGCTTCAGGAAGTTGGTTTGTTAAAGTCTGGAAAACGAATTTCTCATGACTCAGGAAAAGTTACTGGTACAAGTAATTTGATTGATTGTAAAGTCATTGATGCTGGTAAAAAGACGTATTCTAAGTTGACTGATTTAAAACCGGCTGATGTGTGTATTTGGGCTAGTAACTTGGCAATCTATGTTGGTGATGGGAAATGGTTTGATGCAGGTGGGCCATTTAGTGCGAATACCAAGAATGGCGTTTATACCAATATTGGTCCTGTATCTCCGTATTATGACCGAAATACTCCAATTACTTATTTGATTAGAGCAAAGACATGAGTAGTAAACTGAGTTTACGATATTCAGAAAAAAGACGAATCAAACTAACCAAACTTCAACAAAAGCAAATTCAAAAGCTCTATGAAAACGCTGCTGCTGATATTGATAAAGAGTTAGCTACTATTCCAAATACAACTTCAAATCTATTAAGGCAGCAATACTTATATGGTATTCAAAGGCAGATAGACGGTGCTCTCAGAGATATTCGTAACGACCTTGGAGAAACTATTCAAGATAATATGAAAGATGTTTCTGAAGCAGTTGTTAAAGACAACATAAATTTCTTGAAGAGAGTAGGGATGCCTATTGAAGGAGCTTTTTCCCACGTTCCTGGTAGGATTGTTAAAATTGTAGCCACAGGCCAACTATACGAAGGGGATTGGACTTTGAGCAAAGCTCTTTGGAGGTCTACAAGGAAAACACAACAGGATGTTAGAATTGTAATAGCTCAAGGGATTGCTCAGAACAAGAGTGCCTATGAAATAGCCAAGGATTTGGAGAAGTATGTTAACCCTACTGCTAAAAAGGCGTGGGACTGGTCGAAGGTTTACCCAGGAACTACTGTAAAAGTAGACTACAATGCTCAGCGGCTTGCCCGCACTATGGTGTCCCATGCCTTTCAGCAAAGTTTTGTAGAAACAACCAAAAAGAACCCGTTTGTAACAAAATATCAATGGGTATCTTCAAATAGCGCAAGAGTTTGTCCTATTTGTGCTGATAGAGACGGTCAATTGTATGAAAAGGATGATTTACCCTTAGACCATCCAAACGGTATGTGTACTTTTATTGCTGTAATAGAAGATAGTATGGTAACTATAGCAGACAGAATTGCTGATTGGGCTCTTGGAAGCTCAGACCCTGAATTGGATACTTTTGCACGTAGTCTAGGAGAATAATATGAAAACAAAATTGCCTTTGCCTGATAACAAAACGGTATGTGATATTTGTAACGCAACGTTTGCTGTAAACAAAAACTCTGTACGAGAAGAACGATTGACTCTTGAAAAAGACAACTTTTTACATGATGTTGTGTTGACCTACTTGTATTGTCCTAACTGTGGAAAAAGATACCCGGTTATTATGGATGATGAAACCACCTTGCCTGTTATTGAAGAACTTCAGAATGTTATGCTCCGCAGAGTAAAGTTTGCTAAGAAAGGTATGCCTATTCCGCAGAAACTTAACGATAAATACAAAAGACTTAATAGAAAACTAGACTTCAAACGCAATAAACTGGCTGAGAAGTTTAATGGCTCTTTTTACCAGACCGCAGAGGGTAAAGAACGGCTGGAGTACCGTTACCATGCACGGTGAGCATGGAAATTAACAAGGAGGAATATACACTATGGGAGATGAAATTAGAACCACTGAAAATAACTCTGAAGAAGTTTCCACTGAAGAAACCGCTGTTGAAGAAACTGCTGAGCAGACCCCTTCTGGTAAATCCTATACACAGGAACAGCTCAATACTATGCTTGCAAACGAAAAGCGAACTGCTCGACAGGCTATTCTGAAGGAACTTGGTTTTGAAGTTAGTAACCCCAAGGATTACAAAGCCGCTGTTAAAGGCATCAAAGCTACCCTGGACGCAGGAAAGACTCAGGCTCAGCTGGACGCAGAAGCTAGAAAAACTGCTGAAACCGCAAAAGCTGAAGCTGAAGCAAAAGCTAGTATGCTGGAAATGAAAGTAGCGGCTCTTGCTGCTGGCGTAAACCCCCAGTATTTGGATGACGTTATTATTCTTGCCCAGGCCAAGGTTAACGATACAACTACTGTGGATAAGGTTATCACAGAGCTCAAGAACAAGTATTCAACTTTCTTTGAAGAGGGTTCTACTACTTCTGGCACAGGACGTTCTAATAACCCACCCCGCAAGCCTGCTACCAAAACTGAGGGTTTGGGGCAGAGATTGGCAAAAGCCAATAGACCTGCAAACAAAAGCACATATTTCAAAAACTAACAAGGAGGAATTTATATGCTTAACAAAACTGGTATCGTAAAGACTACTGGTGCAGCACCGGTTCAGATTCTGTTTAATGTTCAGAACCAGGTCGCTGTTAGTATCAAGGTTTCTAAGAGTGTTACTGGTACTGTAACCGAAAACGGTCGCAAAATTCTGAAGGCAGGTACTCCTCTGAACGGTGACCTTACCGCAAGAAGTACTGCCTTTGTAGCAGCGGCAGACAACACTGCTGACACTGGTCAGGCATCTAATGCAAAACCTGCAGTTGGTATTCTGCTTCACGATGTAGATGTAACCAATGCGGATGCAAATGCTTCCCTGCTGATTTGGGGTTTTGTTAACCTGTCTAGAGTAGATTCTACTACTGCTACAAAGATTACTGCAACCCGTATTTCTGAACTGGCTGGCAAGGTCTGGTTCCTGAAAGACTGATTTTGAATAGGAGGAATTTACAGTATGTCTATTTTTGATTTGGTAAAAGCTCCTGAGCTCACTTCCTATTGGGAAGAACACGTTCAGGATATGCCCCCGTATCTGGGTGAAGAACTGTTTCCGAATGACAAGAAGCTGGGTTTGAAGCTGGACTGGATTAAGGGTGCTAATGGTCTGCCCGTTGTTCTGAAGCCCTCTGCATTTGATGTGGGTGCTGTTCCCCGTGCTCGTATTGGCTTTGATAAGCTGTCTACTGAAATGCCATTCTTCAAAGAAAGTACCTACATTGACGAAGAGCTGAGACAGGAACTGAATATGGTGCTGGAAACCGGTAACCAGGCATATATTGATGCCGTTACCAGCCGGGTATTTGCTGATGAAATGCACCTTCTGGAAGGTGCCCGTGCTAGACGCGAACAGATGAGAATGATGGCTCTGACTACTGGTGCTATCGCTATCTCTGCTAACGGTCAGGCATATAACTATGATTACGGTATTCCCGCTGGTCACAAGTCTGAGGTTACTACTTCCTGGAGCACGAGCACCTCTGACCCTATCGAAGACCTGAGAACCGCTATGGATAAGATTGAAGATGATACCGGTGTTCGTCCCACTCGTGGTATTTGTACCCGTAAAACTTGGGGTTATCTCAGAAAGAACGAGAAGATTATCAAGTCCATTTTCGTTCTGTCTAATGGTCAGGTTTCTGCTCTGTCCGATGCCCGTCTGAGTCAGTATCTGATGGATGAGCTGGGTCTGGAACTGATTATCTATGGAAAGCGTTACAAGAACGATTCTGGTACTACTACTCAGTTTGTTCCTGATGATACCGTGGTTCTGTTCCCCTCTGGTACTCTGGGAACTACTTGGTTTGGTACTACTCCTGAAGAATCTGACCTGATGGGCGGTAAAGTTGCTAATGTCTCTATCACGGACACTGGCGTTGCGGTTACTACTGTAGAGAAGGCAGACCCCGTTAATGTAGAAACTAAGGTTACTATGATTTGTCTGCCGTCCTTTGAAGCCGCAGATAGTGTATATATTCTGGATGTTATTAAGGGCTGATGAAAGGGGTGTAAAATAATGCTCCGTATCACTAATGGCTCTGTAACTCTCACGGTTACAAAAGGTGCATTTAATAACTACTACAAGCATTGCGGGTTTCAAATCGAAAATCGCGCAGGAGGTGCGGAACTAGAAGGGGTAGTAACTACGCAGCCTAATTATACTGCGGAGTACCTCGGCGATTCTCCTCAAGTTAAAAACGAAGAGGATTCCGATGACTACGAAGAGGACGAAGACGATGAAGAAATTGAACTGTCTGAAATTCCTCTTAGCGAAATGAGCTTTGAGCAGCTGAATGAGTACGCAGACCAGCTGGGTCTGGAACATGAAGGTATCCGGTCTAAGAAGGAGCTGCGTGCTATGATTAGAAACTATCTGAAGAGATGAGGAGGATTTGATGAGCAACCTGGAAGAACTAAAAATTGTACTCAGAGAAGAAGATGTTCCGTTTTTCTCTGATGCCCAGCTTGAGTTTTATCTACAAGAGAATGGTGGGGATTACACTGCCACGGCATACCAGTGTTTGCTCATCAAAGCTGAAGACACCACCTTGTCTGTTTCCGGTCTAAGTGCTGCAGATAGTTCTAAGTATTTCCGCAGACTTGCGGCAAAGTACAGACCTTATAATTCAGGGGTTTTGAGAGGAGGGTATTGATGGACGCATTAAAGTTCCAGTTGAACAAAGTTCGTCGTTTAATCAATACTCAAGGGCAAGAGTTCAAATTCAATCAGGTAAAAGCAAATGAGTTTGGTGAACCCAGCGGACAACCTGAAGTTATTGCAATTACAGGGGTATATCACGAAACGACAAGTTTTTTATCTAAAGTTTCTTCAGACTCTACAACAGCTAGACAAAAGCCCTCCCCTATGATTCTGTGTCTGTGGGAAGGTGCTAAAAAGCTGAAGCATACTGATACTCTTACATTTAACAGTAAAACCTATACAATTGGTGATATCAAAAATGTTTCTGAAGCTAATATTGTAGGAGATATTTCTTTAGAGGAGGTACAAAATGGCTGACGGATTCCGGCTTGATATTAGCAAATTGGCCAATGGTCTTGTTGGTGCTCAAAATAAGGCAGATTTGGCCATCCGAATGTATGCAGAACAAGGGGCTTTGAAACTACAAAACCACGCTAAATTAAATCGTCCTTGGACAGACCGAACTGGGCACGCAAGGCAACGGTTACACGGTTATGTGGGGAAAATTTCTAATGGGTATCGAATTTACTTAGCTCATGGTGTTGACTATGGTATTCATCTTGAGTTAGGACATGAAAAACGATACAGTATTATCCCTCAAACAATCCGGTATGTAGGTGCGTTTGAAATTATGCCAGGGTTTGAAAGGCTCTTGGAAAGGCTGGGTAGTAAATGAGTCAATGGCAAAATATCTATAAACACCTAAAATTAAAAGGGTTTGATGTCTATAGTCCCGGACAACACCAGGGAGAATGTATGAAACCCTATGTGGTCTTGAAAGATGCTGGTGTAAACCCTTTGTCTGAGTTTTCTAGCTCGCAAGCCCTGTACGATGTTATGTGCTATGTTCCTAAAGAACGGTTTAGTACTCTTGAACCTTATGTTGAACAAGTAAAAGAAGCTATGCATGGATTATACCCTGCTATTATTCCTATGCATTTCCAGACAGCTTCTTTTTTAGATGAAGATGTAAAAGGTCACATGATAAGCATCCAGTACAGAAATAATCGTAAAAATTGATTGGAGGTATAATCAATGGCAAATCCTAAAGCGGTTACTGAAATTCCTACTATTGATGTTGTGATGGTTGTAATCGAAACTAGCACAAATTCCTATGCTCTTGATACGGCATCTCAGATTCAGGTAGAACCCCAAATTGAAGAAGAGGACGCCATCAAGCTCGTTGTAAAGGGTAAACTGAAAGCCCAGAAACCTGCTGTTAGCACAATTACTGGTAATCAGATTACTCTCACTGATAACGTATTCATCCCTGAGGTGGTAAAGATTCTTCAGGGTGGTACTATTAAGTATTGGACCAGTGCCGAAAAGACTACTGAGGGCACTGAAGTAACGACTTATGGCGTCAGCTCTTACACCCCGCCTACTGTAGGCAGTGGTGAAAAGGGTGAGGTATTTAAACTCCATGCGTATTCCGCTCAGTACGATGCAAGCGGTCAGATTGTTCAGTATGAACAAATCACTTATCCTAACTGCCAGGGTTCTCCTGTAGCTTTTGGCTCTGAAGATGGCGCTTTCCGTGCTCCTGAGTACACTATCAACTCTGCACCCAAGAAGGACGAAGCCCCCTATGATATCCACTATGTGCAGACTCTTCCCACCGTTAGCTAACAAGGAGGTATAACTACTATGTATAACCCTAACTCTTTGACCATTACTCCTATTAATGACCTTGTAAAGGCAAGTCAAGGTACTCTTGTTGAACTCCCTCCGTTTACTGAAGGTGTTCCTTTTGTAGCTTGTTTGAAACGACCTTCTATGTTGGCTTTGGTTCGTGCAGGAAAAATCCCTAATGCTCTTCTTTCTACAGCAAATGAGCTGTTTGCAAAGGGCGGTTTTGATACTGACGATGAGCAGGCAATGAGCAACCTTTTCGGGGTTCTGGATTCTATTTGTGAAGCCTGTTTTGTGGAACCCAGCTATTCTCAGCTGAAGGAAGCAGGGGTTACTCTCACTGATGACCAGCTGATGTTTGTGTTTAACTACACTCAGAGAGGGGTGACTGCCCTGGGTGGTTTTCGTAGCCAGCTCAAGGATTCTGGAACTCCTGAAGATGAGTCAGCTGTATAACCGAACTCCAAGCGAATTGCTTAGTATTGAAGACGAGTACACCGGATATTGCTTGAATGAGGCTTGTGCATATATCCACAGTAGGATTGAGGCTGGTGAAAGCCCTCGCTTCAAAACTAAATACAAAAGTTTCAAAGATATGTATGATACTTATAAGAGGAGGTGATACCCAATGTCCATAAATGTTGGTAAAGCTATTGGCTACTTAGATTTAGATACTTCTGGGTTTAAGAGAGGGTTCACTTCTGCTCTACAAGACCTCAAAATTTTTCAAGATAAAACCGCTTCAGTTTCTTCTAAAACAAAAGCATTAGGTTCTGCTTTTACCAATGTCGGTTCAGCGATGACTAAATATGTAACAACTCCTATAGTTGGTGTTGGTACTGCTGCTGTAGTTACTGCTGCTAAATTTGAAAGTGCTATGTCAGAGGTTGCTGCTATTTCTGGTGCTTCTGGTAAAGACTTAGAAGCCTTGACTGAAAAAGCAAAGCAAATGGGTGCTACCACTAAGTTTAGTGCAAGTGAATCTGCAGCTGCTTTGAAGTACATGGCTATGGCTGGTTGGGATACAAAAGCTATGCTAGATGGCATTGACGGTGTTATGCAATTAGCAGCAGCTTCTGGCGAAGACCTTGCTCAAACGTCAGATATTGTTACTGACGCAATGACAGCGTTTGGTATGTCTGCAGACCAAGCTAACCGTTTTGCGGATGTTTTAGCTCAAACAGCAAACCGCTCAAATACCAGTGTCGCCCTGATGGGTGAGACCTTCAAATATGTAGCTCCTGTTGCTGGTGCTTTAGGTTATAGTATTGAAGATACCTCTGTTGCTATTGGTTTGATGGCAAACTCTGGTATTAAAGCGTCTATTGCTGGTACCTCTTTGAAAAACTTGCTCACAAATCTGGCAAAACCCACAAAACAAGTTGCTGGCTATATGGACGCTCTGGGGATTTCTCTTACTGATTCTTCTGGGGAGATGAAACCTTTGAGTCAGCTATTGGTTGAGTTGAGAGAAGGGTTTTCTGGACTGACTAAAGCTCAAAAAGCTGAGTATGCCGCTGGTATTGCTGGCAAAGAAGGTATGGCTGGTTTGTTAGCTATTGTTACTGCTTCTCAATCAGATTTTGATAAACTTACAGAAGCCATTAACAACTCTAATGGGGCTGCAAGAGAAGTTTCTAGTGTTATGTTGGATAACTTAGGTGGTCAGCTAACTATTCTAAAGTCAACTTTAGAAGGTATCGCTATTGCATTTGGCGATATTTTGTTACCTACAATAAAGAACGTAGTTGCTGGGTTACAAAATTTTCTGAATTGGCTAACCAACTTAACAGACGGTCAAAAACAGCTAGTTGTTACTATTGCCGCAATCGTGGCTGCTATCGGCCCTGTACTGTTGATTGTAGGAAAACTCATTACTTCTGTAGTTCAAATTGCAAAAGTTGTAACTTCCGTTGTAGGGGTAATAGCAAAGATTGGCCCTGCTGTAGCCGGGGTTGTAAAAGCGGTGGTATCTGCTCTTGGCCCTGTTGGTATGATTATAACCATAATTGGGGCTGTTATTGCTGCTTTGGTGGCTCTGTATAACAAAAATGAGACTTTTCGGAATTTTGTTAACAGCGTCTGGGCTCAAATCAAAGAAGTCATTAGCGGGGTTGTAAACGCTATTGTAAATTTCTTTACAGTAACTATCCCTGGAGCAATTGATGCAGTAGTCTCTTGGTTCCAATCCTTAGTAGACTCTGTTGTTAACTTCTTTACGGTTTCTATTCCTAATGCAATCAATGCAGGACTAACTTGGATTCAAAATTTTGCTAGTTCTGTAGCTAACTTCTTTACTGTAACAATTCCTAATGCAATCAATGCTTTAATCCAATGGTTTGTTCAATTGCCGGAACGGATTGGTTATGCTATTGGTTATGCTATTGGTACCGTTGCTCGTTGGGTAGCGGATATGGCTAGTAAAGTAGCAGAAGTTGGGCCAAAAGTAATTGACGCAGTTGTTAACTTCTTTAAGTCCTTGCCTGGTAAAATCTGGAATTTTTTAGTTAAAGCTATTGCTAAAGTAGGTCAATGGGTGGCTCAAACTAAAGCAAAAGCTGTAACAATTAGAGACCAAGTTATTGAAACAGTTGTTAACTTCTTTAAACAGCTTCCTGGCAGAATTTGGAACTTCTTGGTGGAAGCTATTGCTAAAGTAGGTCAATGGGTAGCCCAAACTAAAGCAAAAGCCCAAACCGTTGGTAGTCAAGTCATTAACACTGTAGTGAATTTCTTTAAGCAACTTCCTGGTAAAATTTGGACTGCTTTGAGTTCCGCTTTAGGGAAGGTTAAAGATTGGGGTTCCAGTGTAATTAGCTGGGCAAAAACAACCATCCCTAAAGTTGTAGGGAAGATTGTAAACGGGTTCAAATCTCTCCCCGGAAAAATGGTAGACGTTGGTAAGCAGCTCCTTGCAGGACTGAGAGATGGTATTTTAAACGCTTTGTCCGGACTTCTTGGAAAAATTAAAAGCGTAGGTAATAGTATTGTTAAAGGTTTCAAAGATGCCTTTGGGATTAAATCCCCGTCCAGAAAAACAATGGAGATGGGTAAAATGCTAATGGCCGGTCTTGCAAAAGGTTTGGGCGGTTCTTTAGGACTAGTAGAAAAGCAAATCCAAACTGTATCAACGGCTATTACAGATACTTTTGAAAAAGCTCTTCCAACTGCACGTACACTAACCATTGGAACGGATTCCCTTATTGGAGGGTATTCTAACAAAACTCCTCAATTAGCTAATGCAACATCTTCTTCCTATGCTGTTCCTACATCGAACACCTATATTTTTAACAGTCCTGAAGCAGTAACTCCAACAGTAGCTGCAAAACTTATGAAACAAACAGCACAACAAATGGCATTAAATATCAAGTAAAGGGGGTGTCTTTGATGATTGAATCTATAGTCCTTAGAAATAAAACAACTTTACAGTCGGTTTTGTTTGACAAAGAAGTCAGCGAATTTATTTTGGATACAGCGGATTTGGGTACAGTCAAAGGAACCCACCATAGTTACTCGTATTTGAATCAGGTAGGGGTTTACATTGATAGTACCACTTTGGGACAACGAACAGTATCTATAAATGGTTGGGTTGTTGGAGATACCTATTCAGAACTTGATTTAAATAAATCCACTCTGAATAAGCTAATAAACCCGTTACACTATATTGATATTATCTATGCTAATAAATATAAGTTGACTTTCAAGCCGGACTTTTCTGTACAATACTCAACCTCTTATCAAGACAACAACGAAGTTTTGTGCAAGTTTTTGATTCAAGGAACTTGTCCTGACCCTATGTTTACTACAAAAGACCGCATATATTCTTTGATAGCCTCAACAACCCCTGAGTTTCGATTTCCTTTAATAATACCAAAAGCTACAGGAGTTATTATGGGGTTGAGGAAACAATCTCTTGTTGTAACCCTCTCTAATGAGGGGGACATAAAAACAGGGCTGTTCATAGACGTTATCTGCTCTGGAACAGTTGTTAATCCTCAGATAACTAATCTAGATACGCAAGAGACTATAAAAGTCAACAAAACTTTGGTATCAGGAGAACAACTGGTTATTTCTACAACTAGCGGGGAAAAGTATATCAAAGGAGTTCTTAATGGTACGGAATACAACTATTTTAAGTATATGGATTTTGACTCTTCTTGGATACAACTACAAGTTGGAGAAAATCGACTAAAATACACAGCTGAGTCAGGGACTAATAACCTTTCTGTATCAGTATCTTTTCTTCCTAGATACTTGGAGGTGCAATGATGGAATTAAACATATATGTTTTTGATACCTCATTAACCTTGCTTGGGGTTGTAGACTCTGCAACAGGGTTGACCTGGGAAGAAAAGTATACTCAAGCAGGTAACTTTGAGCTCTGGTGTCCTTTAACAGACACTAATGTAGCTTTGTTACAAGAGGATAACATTCTATGGATAGGTACAGAATCTGCTGGAGTCATTGAATTCAAAGAGTTAAATCTTGATTCAGAAGGCTCTAAAACGATACACATCCAAGGAAGGTTGGCTGAAGTCTACTTGGGGTATCGAACAATCTACCCTACAATAATCGTGACCGATAATTTAAGTAATGTGCTCAGAACCTATGTTAGAAATAACATAACAAATCCAACTGATTCAGCTAGAAAAATTTCTTTCATTGAGTTAGCTTCAGACCAAGAAGTTATAGGTTCTTCTATCTCTCATCAAAAAACAGGGGATACCGTACTATCAGAGATGACAAACTTGTGTCAAGCCAATAATACCGGATTCAAGCTCCAATTTTCCCCAAGGGATAAAAAGTTTGTTTTTCGGGTATATCAAGGAGTTGATAGGAGTTTAGACCAATCTACAAACGACCCAGTATTTTTCTCTTCTGACTTAGATGACATTTTAGAGTCAAAATATTCTCACAATAAGTCAGAATACCGAAACTTTGCTTATGTAGCGGGAGAGGATAAAGGTACAACAAGAAAAGTACAAACTGTTGGAGATGCTACAGGGTTATCTCGCAAAGAGGTTTTTGTAGATGCAAGAGATTTACAGAGTGAAAAGGAAGACGGTACAACCATACCAGAAGCTCAATATAATTCTATGCTGGTGGAAAGAGGGAAAACTAAACTTGAAGAGTACAAAGACATCGAAACTTTTTCTGCTACTCTCCGCACCTTTGGTGTGACTGGATACACTTATGGGGTAGATTTTTCTCTTGGGGATAAAGTTACTGTATATGATAGTGCTCTTAAAATAAGAGCCAATGCAGTTGTTACGTCTGCGATGAAAACCTATGACCAAGATGGCGAACGGTTAGATTTAACTTTTGGTTATGAACAACCAACCATTGCCGAAAAGCTCGAAAGGAGGGCATAATAAATGTCTTATACAAGCGGGTTTTTTGATGCTGTTGACCAAGGAAACGGGAATTATGACCGTGTATATGACGCAGCCTCATTTGCTCACTACTTTAGCCTGTTGATAAAAAACGGGGTATTTCCTGATCCGTCTACTGGGTTGCAAGTAAAGGCTTCTAGTGCACCAAACATGACTGTTTCGGTACAACCAGGAAGTGCTTGGATAAACGGGTATTATTTTACCCTTAAAGATACCCCAGAGATTTTGACTATTCAATCAAATGCAACCTTGTTCAGGATGGATTCAGTTATTCTTGGTTTGAACTATACGAATAGAGAAATCAAGTCTTATGTTAGGTCAAGTGCTGTATCCAGTGCACCCTCTGCAGTGACTCTTCAAAGGGATGACTCTGTGTATGAGCTTGAACTAGCAAGAGTACTTGTTGGTCCAGGGGTAACTCAAATTGTTCAACAAAATATTACTGATATGCGAACCAATACTGCTAGTTGCGGTATTGTTGCTGGTACAATTGACCAAATTGATACTACCGATTTATTTGCTCAATACTCTGCTTCTTTTAACGCTTGGTTTGAAGGTATTAAAACAGACCTTGGTGAAGATGTAGCTGGAAGTCTTCTAGCTAAGATTCAGACTCTGGAAAACAGTAAACTCAATATCTCTAACAAGGCTACTAAAGCAGAAGTAGAAGCCGGAACTAATGATTCCAAGTATATGACTCCTGCCTCAGCGGCTGGTAAACTCAATATCTCTAACAAGGCTACTAAAGATGACTTAGACACTTCTGGAGGAGACTCTAAATGGATTCCTGCATCTCTAGCTAAGAGCATCTTGGATTTAGATTATGAAGAAACTGAAAACACTATTGGTACTTTCTATGGGTTTTCGAGAGGTACAGTTCATGTAGTGAAGAAGGGCGGTTGGTGTTTGGTACACGGGGTTCTTGTTGCTACTGCACAGCTTTCCGATTGGGTTACTCCGTGGGATTCTTCAGTTATTCCAGCACCTAAACACGAAAAGGCAATTTTCCAAACAGTTCCTTATTGGGGGGCGTCTTATACTAGACCTCTTAGAGTCTCTGTTACGGCTCAAGGGGGTATTAGAGCCAGATATGGTGGGGAAGGAGAATTTATGTTCCAATTTTGCTACCCTATTGCTTAAACTATAGATTTACTTTTCACTTAGCCTATAGTATAATAGAGGTGAGGGGGTGATACTATGAGTGTATACTCTGAATTTTGGTAGCAAACAATGCTGTAACAGACTAATAATTTAGGAGGATTATCAATGGACTACATACTGTTTGTATGCAGTATTGTAGCTTGTTTGATAGGTGTTCTCACGTTTGTAGTTGGTATGAATGGACGAGCTAAAAACGATGGTGTGGTAGTCCAAAAAATCAACCAAGCAATAGAGGGTATTGAGGAGCTCAAATCAGACGTGAAGGGTTTATCTTCTAGTCAGCAGTCTCTTGCGCTTCTTGTTAACTCTCATGAGGAACAGATTAAAACCCTGTTTAATATGATGCATTCATCTGATGCCAACATACAAGCTCTTATTACTATCACAGAAACTCTAAAGCATATGGAAGATAGAGGTGCAGACAATGAAACCAGATACTCCCATTGAAGATTTGAATAATCTTCAGCAAGAAGAGGATGCGCTGGACCAAAGTGTAGCCCTTAACAGAATTGTTATAACTATGCTTGAATCCAAAAGGCGGGAGGACTTTTGGTTGAGAATTATTCTCATTATTAGTCTCCTGGTAAACATTGCTATTGCAGGAATTTTTACCTGGTACGAAGGTCAGTGGCAATATACTGATACCGTAACCACAACAGTATCTCAAGATACTGGTGAAGGCTCAGGCAATAACGTATATCAAGCGGGTGAAAACGCTGACTACATCCAAGGAAACTCTGAGGAGGTAACATCGAATGGCGAAGCAAACCGTAACGACAGTGAGACGAATCACTCGGACAAGAGTGTCAAACGGAGCGACAAAAACCCGTTACAGAACAAACAATAGAACCAATTTTGGTCATTCCAGAGGTAACCAATATCGTTGCCCAACATGCGGGAGGTACAGAACGAGATAAGGGGTGTATAGGTTGAGCGAACATCTGGAAACTAGAAAGAAGCTCAAGGCTATTCCTGATTTATCCCGGTTTGATGACCTTTTAGAACGGTCAACATTGACTGATGAAGATAAGAAAATCTTGCGGTTGCATTATCTTAAAGGCAAAGATTTTCGGTATATTGGAGACCTCTTGGGTTATGCAGAAGTCACAATGAAGAAAAGACACATAAAAGCTCTATCAAAATTAAGTAAACTGTTTTAATAATCCCCTACAGTACAAGTTACTGTAGGGGATTCTTTTCGTATACTTTTCGTATATTTAGTATACCCTTAGCAAACCTTATTTAAAGTTATACTTAAAATATAAGATAACTACTCAATATAGGAGGATGCTATTGTGTACGGTCAACCTACATACTATCCCAATCCTGCATTACAAACGGCACAGCAAAGACTCCAGATGATGGAAGCTCAATACCCCCAGTTTGCTACTAACCCTGCTATGGGGTACTCTCAACCGATGCCTCAGCAAACCTCTTCTGCTGTACCCCTTCTGAAAGGAAGACCAGTATCAAACGAAGAAGAAGCAAATGCTGCTATGATTGATTTCGATGGGTCTTTGTTTGTATTCCCGGATAAAGCTCATGGAAAAATCTACACCAAACAGTTAGGCTTGGATGGTAACATTATCTTTCTGAGATATTCTCTTGAACAGCCCTCTGGAACCACCCCTGTTGTGGAACCCTCTATTGCTATGGAGGGTTATGTAAAAGTAGAAGACCTGAATCAGAGATTGGAAGAAATTAACGAACGGTTTACTGGTCTTGAACAGAGACTTACCAGTAATTCTTCTGAATCTAAGGGAGGGAATAGGCGATGAATTTTAATCCTATGCAAATGATGGGTATGTTTATGAACGGCGGCAAGACTATGAATCCGATGAGTCTTATCTTAAATCAGATGAATTCAAACCCTATGTTTAAGCAAGCTCAGCAAATGGCTCAAGGAAAATCCCCAGAAGAACTTAAACAGACTTGTGAAAATATTTGTAAACAAAAAGGTATCAACTTTGATGATGCGTTAACTCAGTTTCAATCCCAGTTTCCTGGGTTGAGATAAAATTTCTTTTTCAAGGAGGATGATACTATGGGTATGGAATCTGGAAGCGGTCTGTCTGTAGCTGATGCACTGGCTTTGCAGGACAGAGGAAACGATGGTATGTTTGGGGGAGCAAATGGTACTTGGATTTGGGTATTCTTCCTGTTCTTCCTGCTGGCCTGGGGCGGAGGCGGTTTCGGTTTTGGCAACAATGCCGCTGCTCAGGGTGCTCTGACTCGTGCGGAATTGTACGAAGGTCTGAACAACCAGGGTCTTGAAAACGGTATTCGCAGTATCCAGAATGGTCTGTGTGACGGCTTCTACGCTCAGAATACCACCATGCTTCAGGGTATGAATGGCATTCAGAGCCAGCTATGTCAGGGTTTCAATGGCGTAAACAATAACATCACTGAGAGTCGTTTTGCTGCTCAGCAGTGCTGCTGCGAAACCAATAGAAACATTGACGCAGTTCGTTATGAGAACGCTCGGAATACCTGTGATATTGTAAATGCTATCAAGGCAGACGGTGATGCGACTCGTGCTCTGATGACTCAGAACACTATTCAGGAGCTGAGAGATAATCTGCAGGCAGCTCAGCTGCAGCTGGGCAATGTGTCTCAGACTCAGACTCTCATCAACACCCTGCGTCCGTTCCCCACTCCTAGCTATATCACCTGTAGCCCTTACACTGCAGTGAATGGTTATGGAGCTTATGGTTGCGGCAATGGCTGCGGCTGCTAATAGCTAACTTTGGCATATACTTATGCCCAAACTTGAAGGGGAGGGCTTTTGCCCTCTCTTTCTTATTTTGAAAGGAGTATTTTATGAATAATCAATATGCAAAATCCTGTATTCGTGTATACAACGATTCCCCTCAGGCTTTTACTGCGGCTTTGACCCCTCTGAATATCGAAGGCACCCCTGTTGTAAACAGCGGTTGTTCCCTGACTTTGAACACGGCCAATATTCGAGTGAACAAATCTGGTCTGTATCATTTCTCTGCTGATGTAACCTACACTCCCACCGCTGCTGGTGTAGCAATTATTCAGCTTTACAAAGATGGGGTTGCCCTTCCCTGCGCCATTGCTCAGCAAACCGTAGCGGCTGGGGATGTATATACAAGCCACATCGAAACTGACCTTTGTTTGAATACTTGTTGCGTCAATCGTCCTACCATTACTCTGGACATTAGTGGTGTAGCCGGAACGGTTAACCATACCTGTGTTGGAGCAACTAAATTGGCATGAGTAAACAAGAACAATATGACCCTTTTGATATAGTTGCTCTATTCAATACCTATTTAGGGATTGTAAACTATGCGAAGAATACTGCTCAAAGAAAAGAACAGGAAGTCATAAAGGGTAAATTGGATGAGATTTTACTCAAACTAGACAAATTGGGAGGAAACCTGGATGGCAAAAACTAGAACGACGTTTTCTGAGTATGAGCCTAAAAACTGTAGAGAAGTTTTTAGCACAATCAACTCCCGTCAGATTACCGCTCTGATGTTTCACGATGAGATGGCAGACTTATTTGATTTTCTTGGTCTGAGAGGGTTCAAGCGTATGCATGAGTACCAGTATCTTGTAGAGTCCGCAGAACATCGAGCTTTGAAACGGTACTATTTGAATCACCATAATGCTCTTTTGATTGAAGAAGACCTTGAACCTATTGATGTAATTCCTGATGACTGGTATCAGTATACTCGTATGGACGTTACTCCTGCGGTTAGAAAACAGTCAGTTCAAAGAGCTATGGAACAGTATCGAGAATGGGAGTCTGACACCAAGAAGCTCTATGAAAAGTGTTGCGCTTATTTGGTAGCTTGGCAGAATATCGCTGACTTTAATAAGGTAAATGATTTGATTCAAGACGTTGATATGGAATTGAAATATCTGGAACGTCTCTGTATCGAATTGAAGGCAGTGGAATATGATTGTTCCTATATCGAAATTCTGCAGGACAAGTACCATGAAAAGTATGAAGAGAAGTCTAAAGACATCGGAATAAATATGTGCTAATAAGTCTTTGGAGTAAAATTAGCTATACGGAGCGTTTAATTTAGGTCTATAAGTATATACCCCTAAATGAGTTCGCCTAAAATCTTTTGAGAAAAATTAACGACCGGATGAGGCATACCCCGTCCGGTCGTTAAACTATTATACGATTCTGCATCTAGTGAGTTCAGTTTGTCTAATACCGTTATACTCTTTATGTCCTTTAATAGTTCCTCTCAAGGATACTTTATCATCGCTAATCCAAGTACCGGTTTTCCAGATAAAGATATTACCAAAAGAATCAGTGAGTTTATACAAACGGGTATCCCCAAACTGAGTTTCCCAGCTAGTCAATACTTTAACAGAGAGGTCGTGAAGCTCAATTCTGTCACCTTCAGAACCAACCCAGTTAGAAGATTCATTTGCTTTACGAGCGGCTTTCTGATGGGCTTTCCGTTCCATTTCCCGGTTATAAGCGACTACAGTGGAACAAACCAGTCCAAAGTCTCTGCTCTCACAATACTCTTTAAGGCAAGCTGCTCTCATATTAGAGAGGTAGCCAAAAACCGTTGGCAACGAACGAACCCAATTCAAAATTTCTTGAACCCGTTCTGCGTTCCCTTCTCTATCTACATCAAAACCGTCTTCAAGTCTCTTTTTCCAATCTCCCCGTTCAAACATCTGTTCACGAACAATACCCTGAGTTCCGATGGAACCGACATAAACTTTTGAGTATCCGTACAAGCTAACAGCTTCAACAGCGTATTGAAGGATTCTATCAGTAGGGTAGTACGGAGTGAAACCAGGAGTGGGGTGTTCCCCTTTGATAAGTTCATCAAACCAAGAAATATAAGCAGTAACGGCTTCAGACGATAACCCCTTAGTAAAATCTTTCAAGCAGGACTTTCCCACTTGCTTGAACTCGTTTGTAACAGTGTTATGAATAAGGTAGGTGTCTTTGCGATTTCTTTTCTTGTTACAGTGTTCACAACGATTCTCCATAGTATAGAACCGGTCAGGGACTTGAATCTCAGGACGAAAAGAACGGATGATATTACAAGGGTTACTGTGTTCGATGGTAGCGACAAATTCCCAATCACTGACTTTGGCCGTACCAGAAACATCAACGGTAATGAATTTGGCGGTGTGCTTTACCCCGGTTTCTTCATCTTTGACCTGCTTAAAGGTCTCACCCACTTCCTGATAGGAGAACTCGCAACCATAAAGATTGCATTTGTTTTTGATGGTAGTCAATTTCTTCTGAAGCCTGGGCATATTACCCTCAAAAATTTCATACAGCATTGTTTGTTCCTCCTCAGTGTTCCATAGCTTTTACTGTTTCGTATTCAGCGATTTCAGACTTCCAAAGTTCAGGGTTTCCGAAATACATATCAAGAATACATTTCGGAAACATATCTCTGAAGCCCTCATACCCGTGTTCGATACAATACATATCTCTTACAGTGGAGATTCTCTTGACTACATAACCGTTTGCTTTCAGGTCTGCCTTAAACGCGGCTTTGGTATTGTAATCGTCTCTTTCAATAAGAGATACGGTATTGTTATTATAAGGGTCTTTTACCAGAGCGTACAACTTTTTCATATCGAAAACCTCCTTGATTAGGCATCCCCGCCTTACAAGTATATTATACTTGTTTCTATATCAAAAGTAAAGTCCAATAATCTTGATATAAAGTACCAAAATTGGATACTTTTACAAGATTATTGGACTTTAGTAACAGAATAAGTACTTAAATATCAAGAAATTGCTTATTTTTCAAGAAATTTTCCTTGCATAACCATTTTTACATAGTTCTCTTTGTTCTTCCAGCACTGAAGAATTTCTTGGTCAACGGTTCTTCCAGAAGACATAACCGCTGTAAAATGATAATAAATGCATGGGGTATCCTGTCCTGGTCTGTGTATTCTTTTTCTAGCTTGGTCATATTTCCCCAAAGAATGGTCCAAAGTATAAAAGATACAAATGTGAGAACGAGTCAAATCAATACTCTCTGAACCAGAGGTGTATTGAACCCCAAGAATCCGGGTTTTTCCTGCTTTCCAATATTCTAATGTATCTTCTGAACCAGACACTTCAGAATAACCACAGCCCAACCGCTCTGCTACTTTTCGGATAGCGTATAAGTCTTTTCTGAACTTTGCAAATATTACAACGGGTTCCTCTTCTGGTATACCCAAAAGGAACTTGTATAAAAAAGTTCTCCTGTATGTGCTGATACGTTTCAGCTCTTTTGTACCGTCATCATACTCAATGGGAAGATACCCGCTTGTTACTTGCTGTTTTCGGATAGTCATAGACAGTACATTATTCACGGTCATAAATCCGGTACCAAGCTCAATAGCCCCTTCTTTTGCTAGTTCTTTGTACAGAGACTCTGTTTTTTGGTCCATAGGTATCTTGATTATCATACGAGTTGTTTTGGGAAGTTTTACTGTAGATTTCATATAAAAAGCACAGCTAAACATCCTCTCCTGTAGGTCTTCCAGGTTTTTATAAGGCTTTTTCTTGTTCAAAATCGGAAACCCTACTCTTGCACTTAGAGTAGCGTCAATGTTTTGATACTTATCACAAAAAGCTCTGTAGTTTGTACCATAAATAGAAGGGTCAAGAAACCGATATTGAGCATAAACATCAGTCGGGTTTTCTGCGAGAGGAGTACCAGTTAACAGATACCTATGGGGAACTACTTTGCCCAGTTTACCCAAAAATCTTGAACATTTACTGGATGGTGATTTAATCCGATGGCTTTCATCACAAATAACACAATCCAAACCCAACCTCCTATAGAACCAAATCCGGTTTATTGGGTCTCTCCAAACAGAATCGTAATTACAGATAAACACAATTACTTTATCTTTGGGCTGAGCCATTACAAGGTTTAGTTCTTTTGCTTTGCCTTTACCAGATAGATGGTGGAGAGGAATGATATTCTCCATTGTTAGGTCAGAATGCAATCGAATTTGAGAAGGCCATACATCACAGGGTTTTTTGGGAGCTACTACCAAAATCCGTTTGAACCCTCTGTTTATAAAGAGGTCTATCATTATTTTGGTTTTCCCGCTCCCCGGTTTGGTATAAAGTGCACCTGAATCTCTTTTGTATAAATATTCAAGAGCCTTGAGTTGGTGTTCCCAAGGTTTCGTTTTCATTGTAAACCCGTGTACAACCATAAGCTCACCAAACCGGAATTTCATACCAAGACAAACAGTTATTTGCCTCAGCCTTTTCTATTCTTCCAGGATGTACATCCCAATCCCAGGAGAATAGCTGATATAAAATATCCATACTATAGATAACTCCTATCACACAGCCTACATTTTTCCAACGTCTAAGTTCAAGATTTTGCTTTTTACTGGCTTTATACCTATTATCCGGGGTTTTCAGCTCCAACTTAAACATCCTGCCCCAATAGCAACCGGTTATATCCGGTCTGCCTGACTGCATAGCGTTACCAGAAACATTCTCTGCTTTACAGCCAGGCAGACTATTTAAGTAGGATAATACACGACTTTGAAAGGTAGACTCAAAGCCCATAGCCATAAATGCCTTCTATAACAAACTCTTCCTTCAACACAGCACTGCGGTCATCAATATACATATCTGCGAATACTTTTCGAGTATCCCCACCGTACATAATCTTGACCTCATCAATATTCTCATTGATTGCATCAAAATGAAGTCCGTTATCAGAACAAAATTCTACAGCATCTTTCAAAGCAGAACCATTTCTGCAGCTCCAGAGGATAATTTTCCAACCCTCTTTCTGAGCTTTAATCACAGCATCCCACACAGGCTTTCTGATTTTACCAACCATCGGGTACTGGTCTTGTACAAGGGTTCCATCAAAATCTACCGCAAGAATTTTGGGGAACTTATCATCTACCATCATTTGCCCCTCCTCATTAGGTCTTTCTCCATGTGGGTAGATACCCAAACACGCATCCACCCCTGTCTATCTATAATCGAATTGTTACGAATCAGATGGGGGTATGTACTATTGTACTTATCTAAAATCAACTCTCTCAAAATAGCGATATCTTTATAGGTTGTCATAGGCAAATCAACATTAAAATCTTCTTTTGCCCAAGCAGCTACAAAATCTGCCATTTCAAACCGCTCTATCCCCATAACAGAGATAAATTTCAAATACAAATCTTTAGGGGCATAACAGAGATGCTCCCAAACCAGTTTGTCTTTGTCTTCATTAAGAACTTTTACCAGAAATTTAATCAACCCATCTTGCATACTCCCACCCCTTACTTAATTTGTAGGGGAGGGGGCGGAAACGGTTTTTGAACCCTGAAAGGCTTCAATATTCCTCTTTGCGGTTTCATAATCTCTCTTATAGAGATGCAACGAACCTGCATAGTGAGTATACTGACCGATTTCAACACCAAGCTCCATAGCCATCATCATCTGAAGGAAACAGAAACTAAACATATCATAGGGAACTCCCATCCAAATATCATTAGACCGCATATGAGTGGACATATTCAGCTTCCCATCCCGGATAAAGAACTGAAGATATACAGTACAAGGAACATCCTTGGTAGGGAAATTGTTTGCGTCCTTGATATGAATAACTGCCTGACGACTATTGGGGTCTTTCTTCAGCAGAGCTTTTACGTGTTCCCACTGGTCAAACCCAAACTTAGAAAAGATACGATACCCATAAGCAGAATTATTCGTTTCCCCATCATCAGAAATTTCAACCCACTTTTTAGCAAACCGAGAAATGTCCTTTACCTTATTGGAGCCAGAGAGATACCAAGCCAACTCGCCTACTGCATACCGCATAGGCATCTTGCGAACGGGGTTACTAACAATATTTCTCGTGGGGTCTTCTACACAAAAAACCGCATCACAAATCTCGCCTACAACGTCCCCATCACGGGAACTAGCTCCAAAGCCGTCCTGTGCCTGAGTAGCAAGCACCTTAAAAGCCTGAACCCAAACATTATCCACAGTCTTGTCCTGAAATACCGTAACCATAATTAGTCCTCCTTGTTTTCGTTACTTTCTGCTCTTCTCTCAGTCAGCTCCATAATAGCGTAGTTAGCAATGTCCATAAGAGTATCTTCAATCTTTTCATCGGATACTTTACACTCATATCCTGGTTTCAAAATAGTATCAAGCCGGTTCAATTTATCAAAGAGTCTCATACACACAAAGTTCGGATACCGCTTTCTGAGCTGACTAAAAGAATCCCCATAGTCAGCGTTTTTGTTTTCATACAAAACGTGAATATCCTCACACAGAATTTCATGAATCTTGATTTTATCCATATTACTCTACCTCCGTTGAACCAAACCCGCCACGGTTTTCACCAGAAAGACCATCAACTTCAATAAAGTGCAATTCCGGCTGAATCGGGTAAACCATAAACTGACAAATACGGTCGCCTTTGTTAATATGGGTTTCTCTGGTAGCATAATAGGGAAAACCCCATTCATCGTCATCTCCGCAATAAGAGTTATCAATAACCCCGATTCCATTTGACTGAAGCAATCCGGTTCTTTTGAAAAGACTGGAACGAGCAGACAGGATAGCTCCATAACCAGAAGGGAGTTTCATAGATACCCCTAACTTGATAATACCAGAATCCCCCTGTCTAATGCGATAACTTTTAGCTGCTCTAAGGTCTACCCAATCCCCCATTGGAACCGTTTTTGGCATGGGAATATCGGAATGCCTTTTTACAAAAACAACTTCCATTTTATTACCTCCTGTGCTTTCTTACAGTTTTCAAAAAAGAATCTAACATAGCCACTTTTGTTACTTTGGAAGTATTCACTTTTACACAAGTAAACCCTTCAGACTTGAACTTTTCGTGACTTCTTATAACAGAACCATACTTGTTCTTTACCAAGAGTTCATTAATGGGTTTTCCACCATTACGAAGTTGAATTCTTTTTAAACACTCTTCAAAAGGCGGAACCAAAGTCAAGATGAGTACCTGTAACCCTGCCTCTTCTTCAATCTCATGAAACAGTTCAGAATTACTGGAAAAAACCGTACTACAAATAATCCCCTCCATAATAATGTCATATTCTGGATACATACCAATGGCAGCGTACAAAACGGTTTTAATGCGCTCGTTCCCTTTGATAGTATCTAAACCGCCTGTCTTATTAAAGTAAGTACCAAGAGCAATCCACCCATAGTTGGGAAATACGGTAAATGAAGCAACCTTTTTCCCATCACCATATCTAAGTTCTTCAACAAACATATCAGGGTCATTCATCATAGACATAGGAATAGTGGATTTACCCGCTCCATTACAACCTCTGATATTTACTAAAACACGGTTCTGATGTTTTAACCCCATTCCGTTTCCTCCAATATGCCCATTTAAATCTTATGTATGGTACTCCTGATTTGTCTTTTCTGACCCATACTCCTGGATGATTCTCTCCGCATACATTTTTCATAAACCGGTCGCAGTATTTGGTGAACCGCTCTATTCTGGTGTCCCCTTCAGCAGCCGCTTGCCCTCCCATACCATCAGAAGAAGGTATATTATCATACTCTAAATCGGGAAACACCATATACGGAAGACCAGCACTTAAAATATCAAAGTTTATTGCTGCATCGTCTGAACCACAAACCGCAGTATCTCTATAAGCAATCCCATTATCAGCTAATTGCTTTATGCTTAGATGAATAGCAATTTGACAATCTACACCAAAGAATTTAGGCGTTGCTCCAATATTTGACTTATCAAATGTATATCCAGAATGTGCACCCCCGGAAATAATGGGTTTATATTTTCGTACTAGATACTCCCAAAGAAGCATACCATAATAGGTGTCTCTATACTCTGAAGTAGTCCCATGATAAAGATTCCCTGTTTTGCTTACTCGTGGTGCTAACACAGAAATTCGTTTTACACGGTCATCAAACATAAAAATGTCAGTATACTTATTACGAGCAGCCCACTCACAAATTTCTCTTCTGGTAGACCCAGCGCAATAGGAGTGAGTCAGTTTAACGATATGAGCTCCTTTGGCTTTCAACGGTTTATATAACTCTTTCTGCTCTGAACGGATGAAGAATACTACAGGCAACCTTTTATCAGATTCCCATAGTTTTGACATAGCGCTTTCTGGTCTACCATAAGTAGGGACACAAATAGGAAACTTCAAAGAATTTCCATCAAAGTGTTTTACTACTTTAATTGACCTATAGGTTCTACTCATCTAAACACCCCCTTAGTCACCCAGGATTTACATCGTTCTTTTTGTACTCCTACCCAACCGTTTAGCTCTCCAAGATACTCTTTTGGAAGGTGTTGTTTACGCCACCTCCAAAGGTTATCCCACATAGTTTGATACTTTGGGTAAACTTTTTCCAATCTAGTCAATTCTTCTTGTTGCCGGTCTACATAATAGCCAAGATACCGGGTTTGCTTAAACAGTTTTCTATAAGAACAAAGGTCACTTGTTACCCCCATCAAAGTCCATTGCTTTTCTGGGTATCGCTTTTTAAGCACTCTCATGACCTTTTTCAATTGAAGGTCTAGCCAGACTTTATCTTCTGTGCTCAGCAAAGGATGCTTTTCAAACCAATCAGCACTCTCATCTTGATAGGTTGCATTATACAAAGCAGCTGTAGTTGTAGAACCGTTTTTCCAATCATAGTCTGAACTATCCATAGGAATACCAAGAAGTTTATTGATATTATACAAGAAAAGTACTGTACCAAACCTACCATAGTATTTCCAAGAAGATACTTCTTTATACAAAGAAGCATAGGTTTCTTCTGGATTACTTCTAAAGAAACTTTTAAGATACTTCCAAGGATTCCGTTTACTTCTGTTAAGAAACTCCCAAGTGATTTCTGTAAATTGGTTCATGTTTTTGATGTATCTGCGGTCAGATTGAAATATCAGTTTTGCTTTGTTTTCTACCCAGAAGTCTTCTAGTTGCTCTAAAGTAACAGTATGAAAATCTAACTCTTCACACATAATACAAGCAGTACCCATACAATAGCTGGCTGAATATAGCAGTACCCACCATACTTGTTTGTCTTTATCATAACCCTTGTTCTTAAAGAACGCCTTCATCAATGGACCAATCTCATCAGGAAAGTTTCCAATATATTCAACAAGTTTATTCCTTCTCCAGTATCCTCCAGCATCATTTGGAATCTGCATAATACTCTCTCCAGTATTGTCGATTTATGTATACTACGTTAGATTCTTGCTTTCGTTGCCTAATAACAAAACCCGGATGCGGGGTGCCCCAATCTAGACCAAGAGACTTTTCCCAAAACAATTTCTTGTATTTAAGAAGTCGTTCATTCCTAGCCAAACCTTCTTCTGAATTACCACCAGAAGCACAAGGAGGCACCTGATTATAGCAAAAATCATGTAACATACAAAAAGGAAGTTTGTTAATAAGTAATTGATACAAAATCTGTAAATCTTCTACCCCTGCTTCAGATATTGATTTATAGTTTACCCCGCTATTTACTAGCTTTATGGGGGATACTCCAATACATACAGCAACACCTGTCCCATTTAACGGTTCTATAGGGTAGTTGATTCTGTCTGTCATCCAATGAAACCCTTTACTACTTATTCCAGTCATCAGCATATCATTTGATATGTGTTGGTCTGCCCAAAGCTTGAATGCTTGAATAGGGGTAGAATCTTTTGCTACATCCAAATAGGCTTTACCATTTCTGATTACAGGCTCCAGCCACCAAACCCCATTAACCCGGTCATCCAGCATAAATAACAACTTATGTCCATGCTTTACTCCCCAGTTAATTATATGTTGTCTAGTCTCTCCTACATCTTTAGTGTTTGCAGGTATCAGGACCAAGTTAACCCATTTAGACAACGGTTTATACAGAGTTTTTTGCTCTGGAGTATTTCTAATAAACATGTACAAGTTCTCTTTAGGCAAGTTGGGGGTCTTTTTAACCCATTTAATAAACCCGTTATCAGGTCTGTTATAAGAAGGAACACATATTGGGTATTTGAGGGACTCGTCTTTTAGAACTTCATAGCGTTCTCTTGTTCTATACAAACTCTCACCTCCTACACTAAATCCAACAACTCAACAAAATCAGCTAACCCGTGTAGACTACCAAATCCATAGGATACTCCAATGAATCGGTATCCCGCTTGTTTTGATGCTTCTTTATCCGGCAGAGTATCCCCAACATATATGGGGTTAACAAAATTGTGTTTTTGTTTCAATAGCCTTAACATTTCTTGTTTAGACAGCTTTGTATCCCCTTCACACAGATAATCACAGAATAGGTCAGACACATTTGAACTACTCATAAACACCTCTATGTAACCAGATTGACAATTACTCACTAAGTATAAAGGGTATCCCTTCTTAGCCAAAGTTCTTAAAGTAGGTACAACTCCTGGGTATAGTTTACCAGGATGAGTTTCTAAATATAAGACTTCAATCTCTTGTAACCGTTCTAGTTCTTTAGCAGACACCCCTAAAGCGGAAGCAATTTCTGAAAAAGGTTTTCCCATAAGGGACTGTATTTTCTCAAGCGTTACAGAAAGTTCTTTGCTCCAACATTTCGCTATTTGCTCTGTTGAATCCCAAAGAGTACCATCTAAATCAAACACAATCGGAATCATTTCCACATTACCAGCCTTGCTACTCTAAGGATACTGTTGATAGTTTCTTGAGATATTGGGTATACTACTTGATCATATACAGAATACCTATCCAGTCTAGGAGATACCCGTTTCAACGCCTTTTCAAGAACTTCAAGAGTGATTTTGCTTTTTCGTACTTTATCATATACGCCAGCTCTTTTGAGAGCTTTTACAGCCAAATAAGAATTATTCTGTAGATAGGTGGATACCAAAATCCCCACTGAAACTGAATAAGCATGAGGAATATCCCCATCAAGCTCTTCTTCAATTACTTTTGCTAAGATATGTTCCGAACCGCTTTCAGGTCTTCCACTACCATACTCATTTGTTACAAATCCAGCAGAACAAAGGAGGTTAAACGCATCCCAAGTATGGTACTCTAAAAAACCTTCATCAAATCTATCCATCAAATAGATTGAAGAAATTAACAGGCTTTCTGCCCAAGTATAGATTCTATTTACAATAGGTTCTGAACCAGACAACTCCCAATCTCTTAACGCAGTATGAATAGATAAAACATCTGCTAACCCACAAATTGTAATCTCTGGGGTTTTCATGAGCAACTTAGAGTCATAAATGATTTTATCTGGAAGAACGGTTGATTCTGTACTCTTTACTCCGTTTCTTGTAACCGCAGATTTATTTGTTGCAAATACATTGGTTGATAACATAGACGGAATTGCTACACAAGGAACCCCCCAAAGTGAAGCATAGTATTTAGCAAAGTCAATACTTGTTCCACCACCGTAACCCACAATTTGCTTTATATCGTAGGGTTTAGAAAGTTCTCTATCATAGCTCAACTCGTGAGAAGACACAAAAACCAGCTTTGGGTTATTCAAGTCAGTAACTGAGCTAATAGCGTTTGATTTGGGTGAATATACTACCAAAGTAGGAATATCTACTGATAGCAAAAACTCTTTTACACCCATTGTTAGTATTTGTTCCATAATACCTCCAGTAGGGGGAGGGGGGTTGTAGCCCCCTCCCAGTAAATTAGAAGGGTAAATCAGAAGGTGGCCAACCGATTACATTTCAATCATCGTCCTCTTCCCAGTCCTCGTCATCCTCCTCAGGTTCGGGTTCCTTAGTTGCCTTCTTAGCAGTCTTCTTGGACTTAGCAGTTTTCTTAGCAGTCTTTTTAGTTTCCTTCTTGGGAGGTTCTTCCTCATCGTCTTCTACTTCTTCCCAATCGTCCTCATCGTCCTCATCGTCTTCCTCTTCAGGTTCGGGTTCAGGCTTCTTCTTGGACTTCTTCTTAGTAGACTTCTTTGCCTTGGGGGCTTCTTCTTCTTCTTCATCGTCTTCTTCAACGATTTCTTCATCGTCTTCAGGCTCTACGTCTTCAGGGTTGATATAGGAAGCAATCTTTGCTCTCTTTTTACCCTGGTACTCATCATGAATAACATCGATAATACAAACCTTGTCTTCCAGCTTATCCAAGTCCAGATTCAATTTACCCGTGGATTTCATGCCAATAGCTTCAAGAAAACTCTTCAGCTTCCACAAAGCTTTTTCATTAAGGGAGAAGGTTTCAAACACAGTGTCTCCCTTGGCTCTGCCATCAATAACCTCAAACTGTGCCTTCAAACATTCATCACCGCTACCCTGAGATTCTCCCAGCTCAATCTTCTTCAGCTTTGCAAGCCACTCGCCTTCAGGGCATCTACGAAAACTTTCCACGCCTTCCATATTAACCTTTACTTTTCTGCTCATTACAAAATCCTCCTGTTAGTTATTATATAGCTCAAATCTGTACTCTTGTGTTGCATTAGGGTACTTTTTGAGGTCTACTCTGCTTGTAAAAGACTCCAAAGGTCGGATGTAATTTTTATAGGGTTCATACAGAGCTTGATAAGCTACAAACAGCTCTCCCGTTTCGGTATGCTCAAAAATACCGAAAACATAATACAACCTCCCCTTGAAATGTTTATAAACCCGTCTGGGTTCTACTGTGTTATTCATCACTTTCACCAGGATTAATGATTTCCATGAATTTGCTATAGGTGGGGTTGATAATTCGTTTTGGAACCTTAATGCTAGGGTCAATCTGCAGCTTTGTCCAATAGTAGGGGTTTGGGCCAATATCAGCTGCGTATTTTACAACATCCCTAACAGAATTTCCTTTTACAACTTCTTTAGTGATTTTGGTAGTGTGAATACCATAGTTTGCCATACCTTCCAAATAAGTTCGTGCACCCTTGGAAACAGAAGGTCTAATATCGGGAGAGATTTCATCCTCCATACCCTCAACCACATCAGTACTTTCATGACAAGTCAGCACAACGATATGCTTTTTAGCTACTCTATGCATGGCTTTGATTACTTCTTCTTGTTCGGTTTTAAGGTCACCCCAAGCCTGCTGTGTCATCCTTTTACCCTTGCTAATAATATTTTGTTCGGTCCATTCATTAACAAGAAGGGAAAACGTATCAACAACTACAGTCTTATACTGTTTATCTTTGAGAAGTTCTTTAGCAATCTCTTTCAAATCTTTAACAGAAGTTACAGAAATAGCTTTGATTCCTTCTACACTGGCAATAGTGTTAGAACCATCGTCACCAATCTGTAAATACAAAAGGGGTTTTGGGAAAGTTGAAGCAACATAAGTTTTTCCACTGTTTGATTTCCCATACAATACCCAAAGGCTTCTTTGTCCAAGCTCTTGGATATCAACTGCAGAATCTAATCGTCCCATT
>OIZV01000245.1_pt1 | contig 32418 bp, 27 predicted proteins | sample 1588681 | NCBI WGS metagenome assembly OIZV01 (sample SAMN03283281) | human gut metagenome | biome: human-associated habitat; material: feces | host: Homo sapiens | place: Peru | collected 2012 | reverse complement strand
GCAAAACCAAGAAGATTCTCTCCATTCCAAAGTGCTGGGTTGGTCGCTTCCGGAGTGAACTCGTCAAATCCAATGCCCCCATAGTGCCTCCGTTTTAATCGACAGCGCTACTAGGTGTCGCGTGGTGGATAACTGCTTTACTATTAATGAAATAGCTAATTACCTTTGGCGGATATCAACTAAAGATGAATATGCTATCGTTTGATATTCAATGTGTTGGTCTCCACGGCTTCTTTGATAATCTCTGCGATCTGGGCGAAGGTCTGGCCATCGATATCGATTATGTGGTGGGCGGTGGCGATGTACTGCGGTGAGCGGGTTTGCATCAGGGATTCGATGCGGTGGCGGAGGGCTTCTCGTTCGCTTGATGTTTCGGTTGACTGCGCTTCGACTGGTTGTGTGGGATTCAGCATCGGGCGGCCATCGGAGTGTCCTTCGAGGTTGTCAAGGAGGGTGTCGGTGGTGGCGCGGAGATAAAAACAGTCGGTGTGCTGACGGATGAGCTGACGGCATTGTTCGGAAGTCACGGTGCCGCCGCCGAGGGAAAGGATGGCGCGGGGACGGGACTTGTCACTGAATATCTCCTCAAGGGCCTCACGCTCCATCCGGCGGAAAGCCGCTTCACCATATTCATTGAATATTTCGGGAATATTTTTGCCCTGCTTTTCCTCAATGTAGGTGTCCAGGTCAATCAGGCGGCATTCCGGGAGCAGCGTCGCAAGGATTTTCCCGACACTGCTCTTGCCGCAGCCCATAAAGCCTATTAGGGATATGTCTTTCATATTCACCTTGCAACGTCCGTCTCTTGGAGCCACGAATGCCCCTGATGGTTTATGAATATGCCAGTGTTTAGAACAACGTAGGCTCGTCAATGTCACCTACATCCGGAATGTCTCCGGAGTCCAGAAGGTCAGCGGCGCTGGTCTGACCGCCGTCAGTGGTGGCACCAGAAACCTCATTGGAGTCACCCTGTGGCTCGTCAGGCTCCACATCGTCAATGATGTCCAGCGGCTCGTCCTCGATGTCGTCCTCCGGCTTGTGCAGTGGCTCGATGAACTTCACCTCCTTGAGGTCGTACTGATGACACTTCTTGCCCTTGGCGGCATAGCCCTTCTTGGCGATATATTCCTCAGCGTCAATGTTCTCCGGATCACGATGCTCGTACTTCCCGCCGAAGATTACCTGGAACTGAGGATGCTTGTCCTCGGAAAGGGCCACGAGATAGGATTTCGTGCCTGGGGCGATGAACGACAGCGGTGTGTTGTCGCTCAGGACAAAGCTGAACCTCTTGATGTAGAATGCCTTGGCGGCCGCGTCGTAGTAGAGGGCGGTGTAGGTCTTGTTCGGATCGAACTTCTCGATCTTGATCACTTCGCCTTGGTAGCGGTTCGAGACATCGAACGAAGTCGTGTAGAAGGTTCCGTCCTTGAATATTGCCAGAACCTTGTCCTCCGGGCCGAACTCGCCGAGGTACTGACCGCGCTGCTCATCGTTAAGCTTCTGGATGTCAGCGTCGTACCAAATGTCCTTGCCGCCGATTGTCGAAACGCCCTTGGATTTCAGCTGAATTCTGGCGATAGGGTTCTTGGACACCAGATTGCCTCTGGAAGCCTTGCCCTTGATCGCAAGGGTAGAGAAATCATATTCAAACTGCGTTTTCTTCAGCTTCGGACGCGGACGCAGGTATATTCGTACAGATTCGGCCTCGCCGTTGTGGTTGACGGTGAACCAGAGGATCTTGGACCCTTCCTCGCCGGTGGTGATGTCGTAGTCCTTGTCCCTGGTGACGCTGGTGATCGCGAACCTTTTGGCGTAGGAGACGCTGCTCTTGCCCTCGCGGTAGATGACGTTGTATATGGTTCTGCTGTCGCCTCTGTTGAACACTCCGACGTAAAGCAGGTCTTTCCAGAAGAAGGCTTTGTCCGTGACTTTGGTGATGCGGTACTTGCCGTCCTTGCCTATGACGATGACCTCTGAAAGGTCGGAGCAGTCGCAGATGTAGGTGCCGTTGTCGTCCTTCTTGAGGTTCAGCCCGACGAATCCCTCCTCGTAGTTTGCGTAGAGTTTCGCGTTGTTGCTGACCACCTTGGTGACGGCTATGCTCTCGAACGCTGTGATTTCGGTCTGCCTTACGAAAGGCTTGCCGTATTTCGCCTTGAGCATCTTGAACCAGTCGATGGTGTATTCTGTGATGTGCTCTATGTTGTTCTTGACGGTCTCCATCTCCGCCTCGATGGCGGCGATCTTCTCGTCGATGGCCTTTGTGTCGAACTTGGAGATCTTGCGCACAGGCTTCTCGACAAGTTTCTCGATGTCCTCCATCATGATCTCGCGGCGGAGGACGTCCTGGTAGGTCTTCATCTCCGTGAACACGTCCTGCAGCTGCTGCTCCCAGCTGTTCTGGTTCTGCTCCAGGATCTTATAGACCTTGTTCTCAAAGAATATCCTTTCGAGGGATGTGTAGTGCCACTGGTCCTCAAGCTCGGCGAGCCTGATGTCAAGCTGCCACTTTAGAAGATCCCTCGTGTGGTTCGTGTCGTAGATCAGTATGTCCTTGACAGAGAGGAACTGAGGCTTGTTGTCCACGATGACGCAGGCGTTCGGGGCGATGTTGCACTCGCAGTCCGTGAATGCGTACAGCGCGTCGATCGTCTTGTCCGGTGACACATCGTTCGGAAGATGGATCAGGATCTCGACCTTTTCCGTGGTCATATCCTCGATCTTCTTGATCTTGATCTTGCCTTTGTCCTTGGCTTTCAGAATCGAGTCGATGAGGATGTGGGATGTCTTTCCGTAAGGGATCTCGGTGATGGCCACCGTGTTCTTGTCGATCTTCTCGATTTTGGCGCGGACCTTCACGCTTCCGCCCCTGGCTCCGTCCTTGTAGTTGCTGCAGTCAGCCGAGCCACCGGTAGGGAAGTCCGGGTAGATCGTGAAATCCTCGCCCTCAAGAATCTTCACTGACGCGTCGATGAGTTCGTTGAAGTTGTGAGGGAGTATCTTGGAGGCCATTCCGACGGCGATTCCCTCGGTACCCTGAGCGAGCAGGAGCGGGAAACGGACCGGAAGCTCGGTCGGCTCCTGGTTACGTCCGTCGTAGGATGTCATCCAGTTGGTGATCTTCGGGTCGAAGACGACCTCCTTGGCGAATTTGCTCAGACGGGCTTCGATGTAACGGGGCGCAGCGTTGCTGTCACCGGTAAGGATGTTACCCCAGTTTCCCTGACAGTCGATCAGAAGGCCTTTCTGGCCGAGCTGTACGAGGGCTCCGAGGATGGACGCGTCACCGTGCGGGTGGTACTGCATCGCCTGGCCGACGATGTTGGCCACCTTCGTGTAGCTTCCGTCGTCCATTCTGAACATGGCGTGAAGCACACGTCTCTGCACCGGTTTGAGTCCGTCAACGATGTGTGGGACGGCCCTTTGCAGAATGACGTATGAGGAATAGTCCAGGAACCAGTCCTTGAACATTCCCGAAAGCTTGTACTTCCTGCTGTCGGAACTAAGCAGCTTGTCGTATTTCCCTGAAGATTTCGCCGATGTCTCGTCAATCGGCTCCTCGTTCAGTTCCTCGTCCTCGTTGCCTCCTTCCGGAGCCTCGATGTCATCCCACTCGTCGTCCTTTGCCATATCAAGATATTCCTCTAATGATTATTAATTATTTTGTCCAATGCTATTCCTCGTACCCGAACTTCCGAAGTTCCTTACGGTTCTCCCTCCAGTCTGGATTGACCTTAACGAACAGCTGAAGGAAGACCTTCTTCTGGAAGAAGTCCTCCATTTCCAGCCTGGCCTCCGTACCGATCTTCTTCAGGGCCGAGCCACCCTTGCCGATGATGATGCCCTTCTGGGAGTCACGCATAACATAGATGACAGCGCTGATCTCGTACCTCTCCCTGCCTTCCTTGAACGCCTCCACAACAACCTCGCAGCTGTAAGGTACCTCCTGGCTGTAGTTCTCCAGAATCTTCTCCCTGATGATCTCCGATGCGAAGAATCTGAGGTTCCTGTCGGTGAACTGGTCTTTGTCGAACCACGGCGGCGCGACCGGAAGTCCGCTCATCACGGCATTCAGTACACTCTCAAGGTTGAACCTTTCCTTTGCCGACACCGGAATTATGGTGGCTTTCGGAAGCTGTTCCTGCCAGTAGGCGATCAGGTCAGTCACCTTTTTCTGCTCGCTGATGTCGATCTTGTTGATGACAACCACCACCGGACAATCCAGCTTTTGGAGTTTTTGAATATATTCAATGTTCTTGTCGCTCTTTTCAACCACGTCCGTCACGTAGAGGATGATGTCCGCGTCCCCGATGGCCGCGTCCACGAACTTCATCATGTCCTCCTGCAGACGGTAGTTAGGCTTGAGCATACCGGGAGTGTCTGAATATACGATCTGGCAGTCGTCGGTGTTGACGATTCCCATTATCCTGTGCCGGGTGGTCTGCGCCTTCGCCGTGACGATGGACAGTTTCTCTCCTACCAGGGCATTCATAAGCGTGGATTTGCCAACATTCGGATTACCGATGATGTTGACAAATCCAGCTCTGTGTTCAGTGTGTTTGTCCGGACTAGACATAGGCCCCCATCTTGAGGACATTGACCTCGCCCTCGCTGAGGTATCTCCACTCGCCTTTCTTGAGGCCCTTCTTGGTGAGACCAGCGAAGTAAACCCTGTCAAGAGCCTTCACGTCGTAGCCGAGGGATTCGAAGATCCTTCTGACGATCCTGTTCTTGCCGGAGTGGATCTCGATGCCGAGACGTCTGTGGTCCTCGGCGTCGATATATTCAAGCTCGTCGGCCTTGATGTTGCCATCGTTGAGGTCGAGACCCTCTGTGAGGATCTTCTCCTTGTCGGCCTCCTCAAGCGGCTTGTCGAGGATGACCTGGTAGATCTTCTTCTTGTTGTAGGAAGGGTGTGTGAGCTGCTCGGCGATCTCACCGTCGTTGGTGAACATCAGCACACCGGTGGTGTTCTTGTCAAGCCTTCCGACAGGGAACACGCGGAGCTTGCAGCCCTTGAGCAGATCCATAACGGTCTTCTCGGCGTGAGGGTCGCTCGCGCTGGTGACAAAGCCCTTCGGCTTGTTCATCACGATGTAAACCTTCTCCTCGCCCTTGAGTCTCTCTCCGTTGAAGCGGATGTCGTCCTTGAGGACGTTGACCTTTGTCCCAAGCTCGGTCACAACCTCGCCGTTGACGGTCACGACGCCGGCCTGAATGAAGTTGTCAGCCTCGCGGCGTGAGCACACTCCGGAATTGGCGATGTACTTGTTCAGACGTATCTCTTCCTTGATAGGTGTAGGAACGTTGTCGTTGTCGGAAAACGCCGCGTCAATCTGTGGCTTCCTTGAAAGCATCTGGTTGATTCCGGCTTCGTCAGCCTCGGTGAAATGCGGCTCGTCCTTGCGGCCGAACTTCTTAGGTCCCTGATGTCCAGCGCCTCTGCCGGCTGAGAAACCTCCCTGCTTAGGGCCGAATCCGTGGCCGCCGGCCGGTTTTCTTGAATATGACGGCCTTCTCTCGCCGCCTTCCTGGCTGCCGCCGTAACTTCTTCTCTGTCCATAGGATGGACGGCCCTCGCCGAATGAAGGACGGCTCTGTCCGTATGACGATCTTCTCTCCTCTCCCTCGGAGTTGTTGCCATAGCTTCTTCTCTGTCCGTAAGACGGCCTGTCCCCGTAGGATGGACGGCCCTCGCCGAATGAAGGGCGACCGTAGGATGATCTCCTCTCGCCTCCATCGTAGTTGTTGCTGCCATAGCTTCTTCTCTGTCCGTAAGACGGCCTGTCCCCGTAAGAAGGACGGCTCTGTCCGTAAGATGAGGATCTTCTCTCTCCGCCTTCGGCGTTGTCACCGTAGCTTCTGCGCTGGCCATAGCCACCGCTGCGGTCTCCGTAGCTGCTTCTGCGGTCTGATGAATATCCTCCTCTGCTGTTGCCTCCACGGCCCTGATAACCACCGCGCTGGCCGTAGCCGCCACGATTGTCGCTGGAGTAACTCCTGTGATTGTCGTAAGACTTGTACTCTCCGTCAGCGGAGGATGAAGCGGCAGGCACTACCTTCTTTCTTGGCCTGAGTTTCCTGCCCTCAGATGAATAACCTGTTTTTGGTCCTTCTGCAGCGTAATCCCTACGCTCCTCGTGGTTCTCTTGACCACCATTCAAATTTTCTTCCATAATGTTTGTGGCTCACGCCATTAATTAAAAATAAATAAGTAAAATGTTTTTCTATTGTAATTTGAAAACGTATGTTATCGTTCCTTGCTGGAGCGCCGGTGCGTCAGCGCTCTGGTTGAAGTGTGTCTGCAAGGCCGCGGCCCTTGCCGCCGCCCAGAGTTTGGAGTTGTTCACAGTCGTTCCCTGTCCTCCAGGGACGGCCTTTGTCACATTGCCGTAGTTGTCAACCCAGATGTCCACCACGACGGTGCCGTAGTCCTGCTCTGAATATGCCGGCCTTGGAATCGCCCCCAAGGTGTTTCTGCCTTTCAGCCGGGCGTTAGGTGTGCCTTCGGCCTTCCCGCTGGAAGTGTTTCCCTTAGGATGTCCGGCCTTGAACTCGTTCTTGGGTTCGGTGGCGCTGTGAGGTGCGTTCGAGGAGTCCTTCTTGCTCATTCCCGGGAACAGAGCGTTTTTGTTGATTTCCTCCTTCTGCACAGGAGTCTCGACATCACCGAAATCGTCCGGCTTAGCCTCGGAGGTCTTGTTCGCCTTCTCGGACCTGTGAGGCGACTCGCTCCTCTGGATCAGTTCCACCGGCTTCGTCCTGTCGATCTCCTCGGCCTGAGGCTGACGGCCCCTGTTCTGCCTCCTGATCGGCTGAGGCTCGTCCTCGCTGAAATCCACAAGGAATGTCTGCTCCTGTGGCGGAGGATAGATGTATTTCATCCCCGTGAACACGCATAGCAGGCAGGCAAGCACGTGGATCGAGACCGTAAGAACGATCCCGGTCACCGTGGAGACCTTGGCTTCCCTCTCTCTGTCACGAAGGTACGGTTTCATCATTCAGGCTGCGTCGCTAAGATTACCTTGTAATGGTTACGTTTCGCTATGTTCATCAGCGACACGACTTCCTTGATCGGCACGCTCTCGTCAGAGTAGATCGAGAATGTCGGATCCTCCTCTGTCTGAAGCAGATCGACAAGGTCATCCTCCAGTTCGGAGTACTGCACCGGCGTCTCGCTGCCGTTCAGATGGTAGGTGTAGGTGTCGTCGCCCCAATCCTTGATCGAGACGGTGACCGTAGGCTTGGCCGAAACCTGCCCTGTGCTCTTAGGAAGCAGGAGCTTCAGCGCGTTCGGATTGACCAGTGTCGAGGTGATCAGGAAGAAGATCAGCAGCAGGAACACCAAGTCAGTCATCGAAGACATCGCTGTGTCCGACAAGACCTTTGTGGTTCTCTTGAATGCCATTGACTACTTCTCCTCCTCGTTGCCTGCAGGTTCGTGCAGAAGATCCATAAAGTCGATCGTCGCGTTCTCCATCATAAACATCAGATTGGAGATCTGAGCGACCAGATAGTTGTAGCCGAAGTAGGCGAGGATGCCGACGATAAGACCGCCCACCGTGGTGATCATCGCCGTGTAGATACCGCTCGAAAGCAGTGTGATGTCGATGTTGTTGCCCGCGTTCGCCATATTGAAGAAGGCCTGCACCATACCGAGCACGGTTCCGAGGAATCCGATCATCGGCGCTCCACCGGCGATGGTGGCGAGCATAGGGAGCCCCTTCTCAAGCCTCGCGATCTCGACGTTGCCCATGTTCTCGACAGATGTCTGAATGTCAGCGAGAGGCCTTCCGATGCGCTCGATTCCCTTCTCCACGAGACGCGCCACCGGAGAGTCATATTTCTGGCAGAGCGAGACAGCCGACTTCACCTTCCCTTCATGAATATAGTCGCGTATGTCGCGCATGAAGTTCTTGTCAACCTGCCCCGCCTTGTGGATCATCCACCATTTCTTTCCGAATATGTAGATGGCGATCACCGACAGAATCGCCAGCACGATCATCAGCCAGCCACCCTTGGTCGCCATCTCGATGAGTGAGAACGACTGCTCAACCTGCTGTGGAGCAAGATCCGCCACAGGCGCGGCCCCCTGTGCCATATCCTCGGCCATCTCGGCCGCCGCAGAATCCAGGCCCACGGCCTGCAAAACTTGGAACAACATAATTATCACGTACGTTTTTATTATTTACAAATATCTCGGCGTGCAACTGCACATTTCACGCCACGAAACCACAAAGGTACGCATTTTTTTTGAGACCTCGCTCATTAATATTCCACCTTTAGGTTTGTGAAGATTTTGGCACACCAGGAAGCCGGAACAGTCATTACAAAGCGTTCTTCGGGCGTCGCTCCCTCCTATGTGCGAAATCGGCGCGCACCAGGAAATTCATTTCTCTGATAAACAACAGATTGTCGTTCCAATATGAAGGTCAAGACAAGGGTATATGGCTTTGTCGATCACATTCATGTGGTTGAGAGCCATGAAATTCATTGAGGGGCTATTTCTGACGCTGCAATTAGCGGGAACAGTCCTTTACCTTGCAGACACCTGCAATGCGGTTCGACGTTCCCAACGCAATGTGGAAAACCGACATGAGGAACGGACATGCTGGCTGCAGGGTCATCAGGCAGACATGAATGTTCCTGACAATTGCAAAAGAAACTATGTAGAGACTTAATATTTACTTAAGGAACCATATTGGTGAGGAAGAGGGCGTGGCCGGGGACGGATTCGCCGGCTTACATGTTGATTGCGGCTGTTAAAATATTTGGAAATATATTGATAATGTTATATTTTTGCGGAGTTGTGTTCAAAAATATAGTAATGTTCAAAATTTTTGAACACTGTTAAAAATTATAACAACGATGCAGAAGTCAGAAATGAGATTGGTGTTGTTTCTGTTGCAGGACAAGACAAACATCAGCAAGACATACAGACAAATGGCTAAGGAGACCGGATTGTCGCTTGGATCCGTGCAGGGGGTGATGTCGGATTTGGCTGAGCGGGGTTTTGTGGTTGAGACATCTGCGGGACGTATTCTGCGGAAACGCATGTTCTTGATAGACAGATGGGCCAGAGACTATTCCGAAGGCAGGAAAAAGAAACAGCTGATATGCCGGTTCCGGTTTCTGGCGGAGTCTGTGAGGGAGCATTGGGCGGATATCCTGCTCCCATCGCAAGCCCGGTGGGGAGGAGAACCGGCAGCATTTCTTAGAGATGGGTATCTTCGCCCTCAAAAATGGGATGTATATGTCGAAGAATCAGCCGACTGCCTCATTGCTACCGGTCGAATGATTCCGGATCCGGAAGGTGAAATCTATGTTTACCGTAAATTCTGGACGGGAGAGGATATCCCTATAATAGTTGTTTATGCAGATCTTCTCTCAACTGGTGATGACAGATGTACTGAGGCGGCGGGCAGGATTAAAGCTTTGATTTGAATATGACCTATACATTAAAGAGAGAAGAACTTGGCAATGGCCTTCTGGCGAGTGTTCTGGAGGCGTTGGCGAAAGCTTACAAAGAAATCGGTGCCGAGGTTTATGTTGTCGGTGCGGCGGCGCGTGACCTTGGTCTAAAATTGTTGGGAGCAGGGAGCGCTCCAAGGCGCACAATGGATTTGGATGTGGCTGTGCTTTTGGAGAAATGGGATGAATATGAACGCTTGACCGAGATCCTTATAAAAGACGGCTTTGTCAAAGCTCCTGAGAAACAGAGATTTTACTATTGTGGGATTGAGAATGTCCGTTATGAGGTGGACATAGTTCCGTTTGGTGATATCGCACAGGAAGAAATGGTCGCCTGGCCGCCGGAAGGCAATCCCGTGATGTCTGTACGGTGTTTTGCGGATGTGATGAAGAATGCGGACAAGGTGTCTGTCGAGGATCGGTTCGATTTTAGAATGGCTTCGCTAAGTGGGCAATGGCTGATTAAACTGGATGCTTGGTGTGACCGGCGTCTGATGACTCGTAAGGATGCCGCGGATATGCAGTTCATATTGGAAAACGCATACATTACCTTGGCCTTGTCAAGCGATTCCATTCCCGGGACAATAAGTCTGGATGTTTCAACCTTTGACCAGACAGTAGCCGGTGCGGAGTGGATCGCCTCGGATTTATTGAATATACTCTCGGAAGATCACAAGGTGTATTATGCGGATATGTTGGACAATGAGGTTGCACAGCAAGAGAATAGTCCATTGGTGAATGACCTTCTGGATAATGCGGTTATAGGCACATACGATTCAATCCGTCGTGCTTTGGCGCGGATGTCGCAAATCTTAAGACGATGATGGATAATGTATTTGCTTATCCCGATGTGAAATCCGTTGTGATCTGCGGGGACGTACACGGAGAATTCAGAGAATTGGCGTTCCGGTTGTGTGTGCGTTATGGTATGAGTGACACGCTTTTGATAGTGGCTGGGGATTGTGGCTTCGGTTTTGAGAAACCTGCCTACTATGAACAGGTTTTCAGTCGGATCTCACCTAAGTTGTCAAAGGCGAACAACTACATCGCTATGGTGCGTGGCAACCACGATGATCCGTCGTATTTCAACGAACAGAGAGTCCGCCATAAAAGATTTAGAACTATCCCGGATTATGGCGTGATAGAGGTTTGTGGCCATAACATACTGTGCGTTGGAGGTGCTGTCAGCGTGGATCGCTCCGCAAGGATCGCGGAAGACTCACGCTTACATCCTTCCCTGACCGCGACATATTGGAAGAGTGAAGCCCCGCGTCTTGATTTGGAGCGTCTGGCTGTCATCACTCAGAGCATGCTGATTGATACTGTTGTGACTCATACGGCGCCTTCATTCTGTGAACTCATAGACAAGGCTGGACTGTCCGGGTGGGCACAGGCTGATCCTACTTTGCTTGAAGATTGCTCAAAGGAGAGGAAAGTGATGGATCTGATATATGATTTACTGACCATGAACAAGCAGCCGGTAAATCACTGGTATTATGGACACTTCCATCAAAGTTGGAATTCTTCGATAGGCGGAATCCTGTTCTCGATGCTGGATATTCTGGAATTTAAGGAGCTTCGATAGACTCGTCAATATTCCACTTTGGTGAGGAAGAGGACGTTGCCGGGGACGATGACACGAGACGGGTGACATCCGGCGTCTACGGCATAAGCCGCAATCCTGCTTTCGTCGGTTTTGACCTGACTTATACAGGATTGCGGCTGTGTTTCGCCAACTGGCTTCACCTTGGTTGTCGTCATCTGCACGGTTGTGGCGTTCCATTTTCGGATCATTCAGGAGGAACGATTCCTCCTTTCGAGAAGGACATAGACTACAAGCTACTATAACCGTGTCAGAAGGAATGATGCCGGCACGCCGCAGACTCGGACTTTAGGGTGTTTATTACGTTGCTAGATTGAGAACGCGTCGAACCCTCCGTCGATGACGCTCACGGTTCCGGTCACGGCCTTTGAGGCGTCGCTTGCAAGATAGTGCAGGGTGCCGACCAACTCGTCAGGTTCGAGGAAACGGCCGATAGGTGTGTGGGCAAGGATCGTGTGGGAACGTGCGGTAAGGGAGCCGTCTTCGTTGGTGAGAAGTGCGCGGTTCTGGTTCGTCAGAAGGAACCCGGGGGCGATCGCATTGACCCTCAGACCCTCACCGAACTTGATGGCGAGTTCCGCGCAGAGGTACTTTGTCCAGTTGGCCACGGCGGCCTTGGCCACTCCATAGCCGGCCACGCGGGTGAGCGGACGGAGAGCCGACTCGGAGGCGAAGTTTATGATGGAGCCCTTGCCGGACTCAACCATTGACTTGGCAAAGACCATTGTAGGAAGGATCGTGCCGAAAAGGTTCAGTTCGGTGACTTTCTTGACGGCGTCCACATCCAGGTCGAAGATTGTCTTGTCCGGCGGAACCGTTGCCGAGGCCATGTTGCCTCCGGCGGCGTTCAGCAGTATGTCAATCTTCCCGTACTTTGCGATGATCTGCTCGTTGTTGCGCTCAAGTGTGGCCTTGTCAAGAACATTTGTCGGGAAAAAGCATGCCTCTCCTCCGTCTTTGGCGATTTCCTCCACGAGCGCCTCTCCGATGGCGGAAGCCCTGTCGAGATCAAGCAGCACCACCTTGCAGCCTTGCGCCGCGAAATATTTTACGATGGTGCTTCCAAGCACACCGCAGGCTCCGGTCATGACCACGACCTTGCCCTTAATGTCAAAAAGATTCTGTGTCATATTGTTAAATTCTGTTATGTCGTGTAACTATTCATAGGACTTGATGATGCCTTCCTGGATTCCCCGGAGTTCCGCGAGGCTGCGCATGCGTCCGTAGCAGGAATAGCCTGGGTTGGACTTGCGGTTCAGGTCGTCACACATCTGGTGCCCGTGATCGGGGCGCACAGGAATGCTGATCCCTCGCCGTTGCTCTACTTCAAGCAGTGCCTTCATCATTCCGTACATGTCCACATCTCCTTCCAGTAGGTTCGCCTCATAGAAGTTGCCCTCAGAATCTCGCTTTGTTGTCCTCAGGTGAACGAAACCGATTCGGTCTCCGAACTCACGCATCATGGCCACACAGTCGTTGTCCGCACGCACGCCGAACGAACCCGTGCAGAGACACAACCCGTTTGACGGATTTGGTACGGCGGCCACGATCTTTCTGAAATCCTCAGCTGTTGAAAGAATGCGTGGAAGCCCCAGCAAAGAATATGGCGGATCATCGGGATGTATCACCATGACGGAGCCGCACTCGTCCGCTACGGGACAAATCTGACGAAGGAAGAATATGAGGTTGTCACGAAGTTGTTCCTCAGTGACCCCGTCATACCTTGAAAGAGCCTCCCTGAATTGATCAAGAGTGAAGCTTTCCTCACTGCCCGGAAGGCCTGCGATCATGTTGCGGGTGATCAGTCCGATCTCGGCCTCGTCCATCTTGTCATAACGCGCCTTGGCGACGGCGATTCCCTCGGTGGAATATTCATTGAAAGCCGCCTTGCGCTCCAGAATGAACAGGTCGAACGCCATGAACGCCGCCCTCTCGAATCTCAAGGCGCGGGAGCCGTCGGGCATCTCAAACCGCAGGTCTGTCCTGGTCCAGTCAATCACCGGCATGAAATTGTAGGTGATGCATTTGATTCCGCACTCGGCCAGATTGCGGATGCTCTGCTTGTAGTTCTCTATGTAGCGGAGATAGTCACCTTCGCGGGTCTTGATGTGTTCATGGACCGGTACGCTCTCCACGACGCTCCATTTGAGTCCTGACTCGGCGATGAGAGCCTGCCGTTTGCGGATCTCATCCACTGTCCACACCTCTCCGTTAGGAACATGATGCAGCGCATGGACTATGTCCGTGGCCCCGGCCTGCTTTATGAAAGCAAGGCTCACGGGATCATCCGGACCGTACCAACGCCAACTTTCAGTCATTCGTATCATGATTCTGCTGATTTAGTTGTTTTTGATTGTCCTTATGCAGCGGACGAAACGTCCGTCACCGCTCTTCCCTTTGCCCGGAGTGTCGGCCACCGTTGACATGTAAGCCTTTCCGAAACGCATGAATGAGCCGTACACATTGCCCTTGGCATCCTGAAGCTCGGTGCTGGCCCAGTACCTTTCGCCGTTCTTGTTATCCGCCGCCGAGTTCATCACAGTGCCGCCGTAAGTGGTAAGCGATAGATCGAACGCAGCCCTCGCTTCCTTCTCCTCGTCAGAAATCTCGGCGGGAACCTTGGATTTGACATTAGGGTCGTAGGCGACTCCGTTGTAGACATTGAATATCTCGACAAGCTCGTTGAGTGACGGCCAGTACCATTCCTCGCCAAGAGTTGAGCAGAAAGAGACCGCCGGAATGTCCTTTGCCTCCGCGCTGGCCTTGATGACCGCCGTGTTGGCGGCTCCGTCATCCATGCTCACTGCATTCAGAAAGGCCGGTGTGGCGGCGTTGGACCAAGGCACGTCCTCTGAACGGACAAGACTAAGAACCTTGGATGTCTTTCCGTCCTCGGATGTCCAGTAGATGATTCCGACATTCTTACCGTTTTCCTTGTAGGCCGGGAACTTGGTCTGGAGAGGCTTCTCCGGCTCACCGCTCACAAGTTTCATGCAGCGCACATACCTTTTGGACGCGTTGGTCTTGCCCATCTGGTCGGCAGGGGTGGAGGCATAGACCTTTCCGAAGCGCATTGTCGACGCATAGACCTTGCCTGTCTTTTCGTCTGTCTGCTCGGTGCTTGTCCAATATTGGTCTCCGTTACTGTTCTCTGAACCGGTGTTGAGTGCGACTCCTCCATTGTCGGCAAGCGCTTTCTCGAAGGCCGCTCTCGCGTCTTTCTCTTCCGGGGTGATGTCCGATGGTTTCGCTGCGGTGGCGGCATCGAAGGCTGTGCCGTTGTAGGCCTCGAACAGCTTCTTCATCTCGTCCATCGCTGGCCAGAACCAACCTTCTCCATGGGCATCGCAGAACGCAAGCGCAGGAATGCTTGCCGCTTCCTCGCTGGCGCGGAGAAGCGCGGTGTTGGCGGCTCCGTCTGTCTCTCCGGTGCCGATTACATGTGTGCCGTCGGTTGACCAGGCAACGGTCGTGGCGGTCCTGTCAAGGCTTACGACAAGTGCTGATTGTCCGTCCTCGGCTACCCAGAACACAATACCGGCCGCGATTCCGTTCTGATACCAGACATCGCGGATCTTGTAGAGTGGTTCAGGTTCCGGCTCGGGTTCCGGTTCCGGTTCGGTTTTGTGGCCTGGTTGTGTGACTGTAACAGTGGCGGGGATGCTTCCGGCCACAATATGAACCTCGACGGTTCTGTCGTCTTCGGAGGTGTTCTCCTTGTAAGTAAGTGTGAGACAACGTGACGTGATCTCTGCTGTCAGCCAGTCCGATGACAACTCGACCGTGGGCTCGGTGTTGGTGGCAAGGAGGATGTCCTTGGCTCCGGCGTAATAGTCCGTGAGCACCACTTCCGTCTCATCGATGTTGAAGAAATCCTCTTTGGTCTCCTCTTTCACGCAGGCCGCCGAGATGATCGAGGCGGCAAGCAGTGCGATATATCCTGTTCTTTTCATTTTCCAATAATATTAATTCCAACCTTTGTTCTGAGGGTAGACATCGGATCCTCCCATGAGGAGAATCTGATTGCTAGGGATCGGCCAGCACTCATGCTTCCCGACGACAAAGTTCTGACGGGCGAAAGTGAAATCCTTGTTGAGGTACGGGTTTTCCGCCATGGACTCACCTTCCCATTTCCGGCAATATTCTCCAAGCAGACCGAGTCTCTTGAGGAGAGGCCATCTGACACCTTCGAAATTCAGTTCGCGGGCATATTCATCAAGAATGTTCTCCAATGTGAGAGTCCCCTCGAACCTGTCGTTCCCGGCGCGCTCGTAGGTCATGTTGAAATATTTCACCGCATTGGTGTTGTCACCTTTATGGTAGTATGCCTCCGAACACATCAGCACGGTCTCAGCAAGGCGATAGACGATCAGATCCCTGAAACTTGTCTTGCGGTCAGGTTCGTCTGCATTGGTCCAGAAGTCCGCATGCTTGCGGCTCATCGTGTGGAGGTTGGCGATGTACGACGCGTCCTTTTTAGGTACGATCTCTTTTCCGTAGGTCTCCGGACGTGCGGGATCGTTGTAGTAGAACTTCCTTACGAAGTAGCAGTCGAGGCGCTTGTCCTTCGGACCGTACATGTCCAGAAGATGCTGGTTAGGGTAGTCTCTGCCGTAGCCGAACCCGCCTTGGTCGCTGGAGCTTATGGCACCGTCAACACTTGAATATCTTGATGTCACATAGACGGAAATCGGATGACCTTTCAAGGTAGTGCCTGTGATCACTCCTCCACCTCCGGTGTTCTTCGAGAACTGGTAGGCGTACAGGACTTCCTTGGACCGTAGATTCTCGGAATTGAAGATCTCGGCAGGGTCATTCTCAAGTTCTGTGATGCCCTTCGCGTCTCTTAGAATATCCTCGGTCTGTGCGATCACGCAGTCCCAGTCTTCCTCCCACATGGCCACCTGGGCGCGGACATGCTTGGCTGTGGCCTTGGTGTACATTCCGTACATGACTCCGTTGTCATATACCGGAATCTCGTATGGAAGTGCCGCTATGGCAGCGTCGAGGTCGTTTTTCAGAAGAGTGAACACTTCATCCTTGGAGGCAGGCTTGTAGGTTCTCTCCAGATTGGACACGTCTGTAGGCTCTGTGTTGAGGTAGATCCTTTCGAATCGTTTCCAGAGTTCGAAATAGGCCCTTGCCCTGAAAAGGCAAGCCTCTCCATGGATCTTCCTGATCTCTGGATCCTCAAGCCCGAGATGTTCAGAGGATGCGATTATCTCGTTGGCGCGTCCTGCTATGGCGTACCAGAATTTCCAGTAGTCTTCGATTACTCCGGAGTCTGGCGTAAGGTCGGTGAGCCTTCCCAATGACGCCCAGTTCCCGGCGTTGAACAGGAATATGTCCGTGTTGAAATCGAACAGTTGAGGGAGAATCACAATGCCCTTTGAATCGGAATTGTCAACAATGTTGTCCCTTTCATAGACATACAGTCCCGCTATCGCCCTTTTCAGACCGTCTTTGTCTGTCTTGAGATAGTTGGTTGTCACGGATGTCTCCGATTCGAGGTTGAGCAGGTTGTCACATGAGGCACATAAAGTCATGGCCAACACGGAAATCGTTATGATGGAAGTCTTTTTCATCGTCGTATTCTTTAGAAAGAAAAGTTAACTCCAAACACTGTCTGCTGAGTCTCCGGATAAAGATTGCCGGTGACTTCCGGGCTGTAAGACAGTACCTTGGTGAATGTCAATAGGTTGGTCGCTGTCATGTAGAAGCGGAGATTCTGGATCTTCAGTTTTGAGGTCACCTTTTTCGGAAGGGTGTACCCGAGTTGGATGGTCCTCAGCCTCAGATAAGAGGCGTCCTGATAGGCGAGTGTCCTCATGTATGGGACTTCAGATCCATATTTAGGTCTCGGTGCCGTGTTGGAAGGGTTGTACGGTGTCCAGTAGTCCACTTTCATACCGTTTGACCGTCCTCTGAGGTCACCGCCATATTCCCCGTCATACATCAAAGGATTCAGGATATAGCCTCCCGCGACGGCGTACCAATCCATGAAAAAGTCGAAGCCTTTCCAACGGAGGTTCGTTGAGAGGGAGAATGTGGCGTCCGGGTCTTTCTGATAGACAACCCTGTCGTCCTCGTTGATCTTGCCGTCGCCGTTCACGTCACGAAGCTTCACGCTTCCCGGTTCCACGTTGTCGTTGCGGGAGAGAGGTGCGTCGGCGACACCGTCGCCGTCTGTGTCAACGGTGTTCTTCAGCTTGTAGGTGAGGGAGCCTCTGTCGCTGTAAACATCGAAGTCGCTGTACTGATAGACTCCGTCCGCCTTGTAGTCATAGTAGATGTTGATCGGAGCCCCGATGATCCAGTTGTTCCCAGGCTGGCTGACGTAGTTGCCGTTCTCATCGACCGTGTCATCGATCTTGATGATCTTGCCGCTGAACTGGCTTATGTTTGTGGTGACGCTCCAATTGAGATCTTCGCTCCTTATGATGTCGAATGTCGCGTTGAAGTCGATGCCGTGGGTTCTGGTCTCTCCCAGGTTGTCCAGCATCGAACTGTAACCCAACGATGCGTTCAATGCTCTGGACACAAGCAGGTTGGTGGTCCGTGTGTTGTAGTACTCGACCGTTCCGAAGATCCTGTTGTCGAGGATTCCGAAATCAAGTCCGAAGTTGGCTGTTCCGGACTGCTCCCATTTGAGATTCTGGTTAGGAAGGTCATTGCCGGGAAGATAACCCATGTAGTAAGTGTCTCCGAATTCACCAGGCATCGGCTTGGCCACACCAAGGGTGGCGTAGTTGTCGATCCCGTTCTGGTTGCCTACTATTCCGTAACTTGCCCTTAGCTTGAGGTTGTTCATCCATGAGACATCCTTGAGGAAGCCTTCTTCCGACGCTCTCCACGCGAAGGCCACGGACGGGAATGTCCCCCATTTGTTGTCTGTGCCGAAGCGGCTTGACCCGTCACGGCGCACGGCGAGGTTGAACAGGTACTTGTCCATCATGTTGTACTGCGCCCTGACCATGAATGACACGAGGTTGTTTTCCGAATATGCTCTCTGCTGTCCGGTCACCTCGCCGTTGGCGATGTAGTTGTAGGTCTTGTCAACCGGGAGGTTGGACACTGAATATCCCAGCGTCTTGCGAAGGGACTTGTCCACGGACTGCACCGCGGTGATGTTCAGTTTGTGGTTCTCGTTCTTGATGGGAACGTCATACCTTATGGAGTTCTCAATCAGGGTCTGCACGTTTGTCGTGTTGAGCAGTGATGCGGTCGAACCTCCTCCGTTGGGATAGTAGGAATCACGTGAATGTCCTTCCTCGTTAACCCTGTTGTAGTAAGAGACGTTGAACCTGTAGGTGAATCCCTTGAACGGGGCTATGTCGGCGAAAGCATTGATCCTGTAGCTGTTGGCCTTCGCGTCATGAGAGTCGTGAAGAGCGCTGTATGCAGGGTTCGTGTCCTTGTTGCTGTTGATGTAAGGAATATAGTCGCCGTTCTCGTCGTAGATCTGTGAAAGCGGAGAACGGGTGATGAACTGGTAGAACGCTCCGTTTTCTATCTCACGTTTCGAGAATCCGAACGAGGTGTTGGCTCCGAGCTTCAGCCATTTCTTAACCTGATAGTCAAGGTTCACTCTGGAACTGATGCGGTCGTAACCGGAATTGACCTTCATTATACCGTCCTGATTGAAATAGCCGACGCTGGCCATGGCCTTCAACTTGTCGGAGCCACCTTTGACACTGACCTCATGGCTATGGTAGAGAGCTGCCTTTTTGAACATAAGGTTCTCCCAGTCAACATATTCACCACTCTTGTAAACCTGTGCCATCACGTCATCGGCCAAGGCCGTGGCGATCGGTACCGTCGTGGCGTCTATTATTCCCATGTCATTCGCGACTGCCTCACGCCTGAGGGAAAGGTACTCGTCCGCAGTGTAGTAGTCGAAGTTTTTGTGAAGGGTCTGGAATCCCACGTAGCCGTTGTAGCTTACAGTGCTTTCACCGGCTTTTCCACGTTTGGTGGTGACCAGTATCACACCGTCGCTGGCCCTCGCTCCGTAGATCGCCTGTGAGGCCGCGTCCTTAAGGATCTCGATCGACTCGATGTCATCGGAGTTTATCATCGCGAACTCGGTGTCGGAAGCGACACTTCCGTCAATGATGTAAAGAGGGTTGTTGCTGGCGGAGATTGATCTCGTTCCACGAATCTTGATGGATGGGGTGGAGCCGGGACGTCCGGAAGCGCTTGTGACAGTCACGCCGGCGGCACGTCCGCGCAGCATCTCGGCGGCGGTGGCGGCGGGGAATATCTTCATGTCATCGGTGTTCACTGACGTGATTGATGTCGCAAGGTCACTTTTCTTCATTGACCCATAGCCGACCACAACCAACTGGTCAAGCATCATGGATTCAGGCTCAAGGAAAATCTTGAAGTAGTTGTCCTTGCCGACGGTCACGGTCGCTCCACGATAGCCGAGGCAGCTTACCTCAAGCACGTCACCTTCTTTTGCGGACAGGGAGAACCGTCCGTCGAGATCCGTTACCGATCCGTTGGACGTGTCCTTGATCTTGACACCCGCTCCGATTACCGGCAGCGCGCCTGATTGTGAGTCCTCCAGGACGACACCGCTGATCTGTGTTGTCTGTCCGGAGACCGGCAGTGACACCGAAAGGAGAATCACCGCCGCTAAATATTTCACTATATTATTCATGTCAAAAAGTTATTAGTTCTTGTCATTTTTCCATTCCCACATTGTCTCAAGCGCGTCATACTGGAACACGTCAAGTCCCTTGAGGCAGTCGCCGCCACTCTCTTTCAGTGTGGCCATCGTTTGCAGAAGTGATTCCCAGCCATTTGGCTGAAGGCTGGTGGAGATCTCATCGTTAGTGGCGGTCTTCACGCAGACGCTGACTGAAGCCGCCTTTCCGCATGCCTTGAAAATCGGTTGGCACACCTCCAGAATCTTTTCGGAAGAGTTGCAGTAGGCCATGACGGAAACCCAGTCGCAGACTGACAGGAACTGGTTCACATCACCGTAGGCGATCCTTCCAGCATTGTAGAGTTCCTGATACTTCCACCAGATCGCCTCCTGAAGTTTCAGCCCGGAAACCGAGAGCCTCTTGTGGGCGTAAGCAAGACGGCTCACAGTCGTTCTCAACAGATTCTCGTTGGCCCCACCGGCTCCGTTGCCGCTGTCGGTGTTCCACACCCATCCAAGTCCGATGTCGGATTTTATTGTGTGAGGCTCAAGGTCGGCGGACACGCCTGAGAATCGCTCCTCTGGCTTCACGCTCCGGTTGTAGGAAATTACTTTCTGGAGGCATGATTCTGCCCCTGCTTCGCTGAGGAAGACCGCTTTGTCCTCGTAGTATGTGGCATATACCTCCATGCCAAGGTCGGTGCAGGTCGAGATGAAGGTCTTGAGCCAGCTGTCGGCTGTGGCCAATCTGGTTCCTCCTGGGCTGAGGTAAACACCTCTGAATCCCATAAGGGCGATTCTGGCGGCCAGCTTTTTCGGTGTGTCGGCGTATTTGGCGATGCTTGTCGAATAGACATACACACAGTTGAACAAAACATCCTTTCCGTCATTATCCTCAAGGTTTGTCGCCTTTGAGTAGGCCTCGGCCTTATAGGCCATCAGGTCTGTCACGCCCGCCATCTTGAGACATTCGTCGCGACCTATCGTCGGTTCATCCTTGCTGTGATCGACCTCAATGATGTCGATCTCGTCGATTGTCGGCCCGTATTCAGGCTTGTCTGCCGTGCAGGACAGGCAGAAGAAAACTGTCGCCGACAAAGCAAGCAATCTTAAATCTTTCATTCCAGTGTTATTTTTTAATGTTTACCTAATGTTTTCCAGCACTTTGATCCGCTCCTTGATCTTTCCGCGGTATGTCCATTCATTGAACGACTCCCCGGCGTCTTTGAGGTAATGACCGTTGAGCCTGATGAATTCCTTTCGCAGTCCCCCGCATTCCTTGTCGATCGACTTGAGCTGTGCCAAGGCCGCCCTGGCGTCTTCGACGGAAAAGCCGTTTGATTCGATCTGTAAGTCAACACGCTTGAATTCCAGATAGTTGATGCGGATGTCAAGCATCAGGCGAAGATGCCTGGCCACGTCAGCCGCATCCTTGGAGAATCTTACCATGTCAAGCCTCTCCCTTAAGGCGGTACATTTCCGGAGTTCCTCGTCAATGCGTGCGATGTCCCCTTGGAATGAATATACAGGGCTCTGGGTCATGTTGAAATAGTCCTTCACTACCTCTGTCTCCTCCTGCGGGCCAAGACCGAGTCTTGTGTGGCAGTAACTCTCCAAAAACTTGTCTGGAGTGAGCGGATTGTCCGACAAGGCGTTTGAATATGCCGTCATCAGCATGTCAAATCCGTTTTGAGGGTACACCTCTCTCACGGGCTGTATGGCAATGACCTCGTTCTTGTCATCGTAAATGTAGCCGTAGGTTCCGGATGTCGACCACGAAGTGTTGATGATTCCTTTGAATCCGCAGTCGGATGCGTATGAAGTGTAACTGAATATGTTCTCCAAGTGCTTTCTCCATTGTACCAGATAGAGATTGTCAGGATGGGAACGCAACGAGCATGCTCCCCAGACCTCCCGGCCGGAGTTCCTGAGGTTGTCCATTTTCCCGAAATGGTCCTGGTTCCAACCGTAGTTCCAATCGACGATGATCACATCCTCCGGAAGCGACTGAAGCGCCTCTGGGTGTTTCAGGATGATGTCCGCCCAGATCATGGGTCTCTTGCCCAATGACGATACAATCCGGCACATCCTTGCGACATAGTCAACGTACAGTCTGGAGATTCCTTCGCTCCTGACTTTCTCCTGACACCTGCGGCAATGACCCAGCAACCTTGTCTCGTCGCATCCGATGTGAATATATCCTGATGTGTGCATTTGCGCTATCTCGGAGAAGATGCTTCTGAATATTCCTTCCGCTTCGTCCTCCATCATCGGGCATACCTGCGAACAGTCTTTCCTGTCTTCTTTCAGGACTGCATACCGCTCGTGCCGGAGGATGTATTCAGAATGTCCGAAACAATTCTGAAGGGGAATTACATCGACTCCAAGGCCCGAGCAGTATGCTATGAAGTCCTTTACCTCTGCTTCCGAGAAGGCGAAACGGTTTCTAAGTACAAGATTGTCCTTGAACGGGAATGTAGCCTCCCATTCCACCACGACAGCATTCATGCCTTTCGAGGCGGCGTCGGCCACGAATTCCTTCATCGCCGGCATTGTCATCACCTGTGTCCTGAAATCAAGGTAAACGGCCCTGACCTCAAAAGACTTTGCGGACAGAGACAGGTGACATGTCAGAAAGAGGATGAGAAACGTCAGGAAATATTTTGTCTTTCTATGCATCGTGCCAGTCCATTATGTATTTCGCGCTGTCCTTGTCCGTATAGAGGATCGCACTCTTGTGTCTCCTGAGGATCGAGGCCGGGCATTTTTCCGACACGGGACCGAAGACCGCGCCCTTTACGGCCTCAGCCTTAGAGGCTGCCGGAACGACGCAGAACAGATGATCGGCGTTGAACATCGCGGGAACCGTCAGCGTCAGGGCATATTCAGGAACCTCGGAGATGTCCTTGAAGCATCCGTCGTGCACCTGCTGCATCCTGCATTTCTGGTCGAGATCCACTTTCTTTATAAGAAGAGGATCGTTGAAGTCTGCCACGTGCGGGTCGTTGAAAGCGATGTGTCCGTTCTCTCCGATGCCCATGCACACGATGTCGATAGCCGTAGATCTCAAAATCTCCGAATATCTTCGGCATGTCGCTTCCGAGTCTTTGTCAGTTCCGATGTAGTCAACGCTCGCGAATGGAACCTTGTCGAAGATTGCCCTGCGCAGGAAATTGCCGAAACCCTGAGGCGCATCGGCCGGAAGGTTGACGTATTCATCCATGTGGAGTGCGTGTACGCGTCCCCATTCAATGCCTTCCGTCGCGGCCAAGGCTTCGAGAAACTCGTTCTGTGAAGGCGCGGCGGCGAAGACCATGCGGATTTCCTTTTTTCTGCCGAGCGTCTCCTTGATGCATGCCGCCACATCGGCGGCCGCCGCCTTGCCCATATCGTTTCTGGTGTCAAAGACCTTGATGTCCAGATTGTCTGACTTGAATGTCTTGAGTATCATGATTTAATAAATTGTTTTTCCTCCAATGATTGTTCTCTTTACGTTGATGCTGTCATCAAAGATAACGATGTCGGCGTCTTTCCCTGGTTCCAGAGAGCCTTTCCTGTCATAGAATCCCATGACCTTCGCGGGGTTCTCCGTTATCATTCTCACGGCCTCGCACACAGTGCATCCGGCGATGTTGACCATCGTGCGGACGAGCCTGTCCGCCGTCGCCACGCTTCCCGCGAAGGCGCTACGGTCCATCAGCTTGGCGACACCGTCCTCCACTATGACTTCCTGACCGTCCGCAAGGCTTCCCAGCACACTCTTCCCTTCGGGCATTCCGGCGGCCCTCATTGAGTCTGTGACAAGGGAAATGTTGTTGATTCCCTTGATCTTGATGAGAAGGTGAAGCAGGTCGGCCGGCACATGAATGCCGTCGGCGATGATCTCTATCCTCATCCCGTCCTGCCAGTAACCATATTCTATGGTTCCGGCGTAACGGTAGGCGTTCCTTCGGGAAATTGTGCTCATGCAGGAGTAGAAGTGTGTCATCATCGTGGCTCCGGCCTTGAAGGCTGCGTCACAGTCGGCGAATGTCGCGTCCGTGTGGCCGATGGAGGCGACAATGCCTCTTCTGTTCAACTCCGCGGCGAATTCTGGCGCTCCGTCAAGCTCCGGGGCGAAACTCCATCTGGCGAGATCAGGGCATCTGTCCAGAATCTCCATGTACTCGTCGGGCTTTGGTGCGCGGAGGTATCTTGGATCCTGGGCTCCGGCGAATTTCGGGCTGAAATACGGCCCCTCCAGATGCATCCCTCCGAATCTGGCTCCGTCCTTGTTCTCATTCACGGCTTTTCTGTAGGTCTCGAAAGACTCGAAAAGGATCTCGTTGGTGCTTGTGAGCGTTGTCGGGCAGAGCAGGGTGGTGCCGTGGGCGGCGTGCATTCTTGCGGCCGTGAGAAAAGCCTCGACCGTTCCGTCCATGAAATCCGCTCCGCCGGCTCCGTGGGTGTGCATGTCAATGAACCCTGGGCTGACGTAATCCCCTTCACAATCAATTACTTCCGCACCGGCGGGAATGCTGTCCGAGATTCCTTTGACCAGTCCGTTCTCAAGGACAAGAACACCAGAGGTGATCTTGTCCGTCACTATTATTTTACCGTTGATTAATGCTGTTACCATTTCTCTATCTTATAACCGTAAACCGCATAGAAAATCATGTATGCAAAGCATGGAACCAAAAGCCAGTAGGCCGTCTGGAGACTCATGTGGTCAGACACATAGCCGTAGATGAGAGGCAGCACGGCATTCCCGCATAGGGCCATCACCAGAAGTGACGAGCCGAGGCTGGTCCAGCGGCCAAGACCTCTGATGGCAAGCGGCCATATTCCTGCGTAGATCAATGAATTCGGCACTCCGAGAAGAACGAGAGTCCAGATTGATGCCTTCAGTGGCAGGATAAGGACAAGTACCGAGAGTGCAAGGCCTGTGATCGTGCAGATGACGAGTGATTTCTGCTGGCTGATGTATCTGGGGATGAAGAACACGCCGAGAAGGTAGCCGAAAAGAATGCATCCGAGGGTGTAGGACGGGAACACCTTGGCCGTTTCCAGATCCATGCCGATGCTCTGGGCGTAACCTATGATCGTGCTGACGGAGATCTGTTGGCTTCCAAGGTGACAGAACAGGGCCAACACTCCGAGAACGAGGTATGGATATTCCCAGATGGACTTCCTGTCGTCGCCGGTGGTGCCGGAGCCGTTGGCGCTGTCCGGGTTGATGTCCTGGACCGGTGATTTGTAGAAAAGGATTCCGAAAGCGAACAGAAGCGCGGCCAGAACCACATAGGGGACAATCACCCCTCTGATCATGCTGTCAAGTGCGGCTTCCTTGGCTGGTCCGTCAAGCAATCCGGCCTCGACCAAGTCCATTACCTCCTTGTCCTGCGGGCGGATCACAAGCGCCGCGAAGACAAGAGGGGCGATGATGCCGGCGAACTTGTTGCATATTCCCATCACACTGATTCTCTTGGCCGCGCTTTCGTAGGGACCGATGATTGTCACGAAAGGATTCGCCACCGACTGCAGGATGGCGAGTGCCGTCCCGATGGTGAACAAGGCGAGCAGGAACATGCCATAGGTTCTGGTCAGGGCGGCTGGCCAGAAAAGCAGCGCGCCGAAGGCCATTGTCCATAGGCCGATCATAGTCCCTTTCTTGTAGCCGGTCCTCCTCAGGAGGAAGGATGCCGGAACGGTCATCACGAGATAGGCGATGTAGAAGGCAAATGTTACCAGATAGGTCTGTACACCGCTTTTCAATTCGCAGGCGATCTTGAAATAGGGGATCAGGATGGAGTTTACCCACGAGACAAGCCCGAAGATGAAGAACAAGCATCCCAACATCGTCAGGGAAATGTAATATTGCCGTTTGTTTTCCATAATACAATAATATGCGGTGGTCATTAGCCTGTGGTTTATTTCAGGCGATCCTCTGCAAAGATAGAGGGTATTATTGTATTATCGCGCAGAAAAAGCGTAAACTTATTGACGAAAAGCGCAATTTTTCTGTCTATACTCCTGAGGTGAGCAACCTTTCATCTTTCTGAATATACGGGAAAAGCTGCCGTTGTCTCCGAACCCTACCTCATCCGCGATTTCGGACACAGACCGGTCGGACGTGAGCAGAAGGTGGGCGAGATGCTCGACCCGGCATTTAAGAATATATTGATAGATGGTGGTCCCCGTCTCTTTCCGGAACTTGGTCTCAACGCTTCTTCTGGACAGCGGGACAAGTTTCAGAATGCCGTTTATGTCAAGATTGGTGTTGTAGTTGGAATCAATGAAGGCCACGATCTTCGCGACATTCGGATCCTTGATGTTGTAGATGCAGCTGGACTGCCTCTGCACGACTTCCACAGGGGTGATCACGACATTGAACGGCTGCCGTGTACTGTTCATGATCTGTCTGTGCAGCAGTGCGCAGGTCTCGTAGCCACCACGCTCCACGTCGAGTTCCACAGAGGAGACAGGTGGGTCGGAGATGCCGCAGAGCAACTCGTCGTTGTCAACTCCGAGGACTGCGATATCTTTTGGAACGCTCAGACCGGCCATGTTGCATGTCTCTGTTATGTAAAGGGCATGCGCGTCGTCGCAGCAGAACAACGCCACCGGTTTGGGCAGGTCTTCAAGCCATGAGAGAACCTTGCTTCTGTCGAAGGTCTCTCTCGGCTCGACATTGAATGAACTGAAATTGTTGCCCTTTGAAGCCACAGCCTCCCGGAACCCTTTACAGCGTTCTTCCGACCATATGATGCTCCGCACCCCGAAGAACGCATAGTTGGTGAACAGTTTCTTTTGGAAATATTCCGCGGCGAGCTGCCCGGTGCCGACATAATCACCTGTAAGGTTGGAGTACACGTCACTTCTTGTCCTGTTGTTCTGCAGGACGATCGGTATGTTCAACTGGCCGAGAAGTCCTACCTTGTCCTCGTCGCACCGTCCGATGATGGCGTCGGCATTCCATTTCTTTGCCCATTCCATGACCCACTCCTCGCGTCCGTTGGTTCCGCGAAAGTCGGACGGAATGCGGTAGAAAAGCCATGGACCGTTTTCCTTCGAGTATTTCATTATGCCCCGGAGCAGTTTCCGGTCAAATTCGCTGGCGCAGTCGATCAGTAATATTACCTTGATCATGTCATGTTGTGGAGTCGGAACATTCAAAACAGCTTCTCAAATATACGCAAGTTTATGAAACGTCGCAACTCTCCGGCACAAGTATTTCCGCAGGACTTTTGCCGAACCGATGATTTTTTGTAACATTGCAGGATATGAAGAGATCCATGTCAACAATAAACGATGTCGCCGAGGCTTCCGGAGTCACCATCGGCACGGTTGACCGTGTCCTGCACGAAAGGGGAGAGGTGTCGGAAAAGACCAGGGAGAAGGTCCTGAGGGCGGTAAGGGAACTTGGCTACAAACCCAACGTGTACGCTTCCATGCTTGCCAGAAACAAGTCGCACAGGATTGCCGTCATCATGCCGAGGTTCAGCGCCGGCGAGTTCTGGGATCTGACTCATTCCGGAATAAGCAGGAGTGCGGAATATGCCGGACGCTTTTCCGTGGACATTGTTGACTACCTTTACGATCAGTATGATGTGGATTCTTTCCTGTCGGTCTGCCGTGAGGCCATTGTGGATAATTGCTCGGGCGCCGTCATCGCACCCATGTTCCTGGATGCCACGCGTGATGTCGCCCGGGGGATGGAGAAGGCTGGTCTCCCGTACATTATCCTTAACACGAGCGTAGGTGGAGTCAGTGGTCATCTGGCCTATTATGGCCAGCCCATCTATGACAGCGGGGCGTTCTGCGCCGATGTCTTGATGTCCGGCTCGTCCCCTGAAAGTCGGGACACGGTGTACATGGTCCGGATAGAGCGCGATGTGAAAGGCCTTTCCGATCCTTCAAAGGAGAGGAGAAGAGGCTTCATGGATTATCTTTCGGCCCGCTTTCCCGACACGCAGGTCAGAAATGTTGTGATAAACCCCAACAATCCCACAGAGGCGCGCTCCGTCATGGATCTTGCTTTCGAAGGAATAGGGGAAAGCGCCAACATCGTGACACTGAACTCAAGAATATACCTTGTCGGCGACTTCCTTAAGGAGCGTGGACTCAATGGCTTGAATGTCATCGGCTTCGATGTCTTGGAAAAGAATATCTCAGCTCTCAGGGATGGTTATGTGAAGTACCTTATAGCCCAGCACTCAGACCGTGAGGCGATGGACTCTGTCATCACCTTGACGGATTTTCTTGTGTTCGGCAAACATCCTCACTGCCAGGACAACTTCAGCTCCGTTGACCTGCTTTCCCGCTACAACTATCGTTTCTATTAGCCTCCCTATTGCCTTGCCTCGGCGATAATTGCCAGAGAGTCGCTGCAAAGTTTGGTGATGGCGGCCCAGTTACGGGCTTTGATGACGTCCTTAGGGAACAGGTTGCTGCCCATGCCCACGCATGACGCTCCGGCCTTGAACCATCCACGGATGTTCTCCTCTTCCGGCTTGACACCTCCGGTGACCAGAATCTGGGTCCATGGCATAGGGGCCTTGACGCTTTTCACGAACGAAGGTCCAAGCACATCTCCGGGGAACACTTTGCAGATGTCGCAGCCGGCGGCCTGCGCGTTGCCTACTTCCGTCACCGATCCGCATCCGGGAATATAAGGCACAAGGCGGCGGTTGCAAAGATCGGCCACCTCCGCGTTGAAGAGCGGGCCGACGATGAAGTTGGCTCCTGCCTGGATGTAAAGCGCCGCTGTCGGAGCGTCGATCACGGAACCTGCGCCGAGAATCATTCCGGGAAGATTCTCGTTGGCGTATTTTACAAGCCCCGCAAATGTCTCGTGCGCGAAGTCTCCTCTGTTCGTGAACTCGAACATGCTGATCCCGCCGTCGTGGCAGGCTTTGAGCACCGCCTTCGATGTCTCGAGGTCAGCGTTGTAGAAAACAGGTATCAGCCCAGTCTGAAGGGCGGTTGAAATCACCTGAACCTTGTTGTATCTTGCCATATTCATGAATTTTATCGTGAGACACGGCCTGAGCCGTTGCCGTTCATAAGAGTTTCCACTTCATTTGCGGTCACGCGGTTGTAGTCTCCTTCGATCGTGTGCTTGAGACAGGAGGCGGCCACGGCGAAGTCCAAGGCTTTCTGGTCGTCATTGTAGCTGAGAAGGCCGTGGATCAGTCCGCCTCCGAAAGAGTCGCCTCCGCCGACCCTGTCAACAATGTGGGTGATGTCGTAGCGCCTTGAGGAGAACAGGGTCTTGCCATCGTAAAGCACTGCGCCCCATGTGTTGTGGTCGGCGTTGATCGAGCCGCGGAGTGTTATGGCGACTTTCGAGGCCTTAGGGAATCTCTCCATGAGTGACTTTGCGACAAACTGGAATTTCGCTGTTTCAATCACCCCGTCTTCCGCATTGAACCCATCCGGCTTGATCCCGAAGACCTTCTCCGCATCTTCCTCGTTGCCGATGATCACATCGCATCCGGCCACGAGGGCGGGCATGATCTCCGAGGCCGTCTTGCCATATTTCCAAAGATTCTTTCTGTAGTTGAGGTCACAGGAGACTTTAACGCCGTGTCTGTTCGCCGCCTGGACCGCCTCAAGGCAGACATCCGCACAACTCTGGCTGATCGCCGGGGTTATTCCTGTCCAGTGGAACCAATCCGCATTCCCGAACACCTTGTCCCAGTCGATCATTCCCGGCTTGATCTCCGCGATGGACGAGTGCGCGCGGTCGTAGATCACTTTGCTTGGCCGGGCCACCGCCCCTTTCTCGATGTAGTAGATGCCGATCCTGTCCCCGCTCTCGATGCAGAATTCCACTCCGACACCTAATCCGCGAAGCTCAGCGAGGCATGTCTTGGCGATATCGTTTCCAGGAAGAGCCGTCACAAACTGTGCGTCATTTCCATAGTTGGCCAGAGAGACCGCCACATTGGCTTCTCCACCGCCAAAAGTCGCTTCAAATTCATGTGTCTGCGAAAATCTCAGATGCCCGGGAGTGGCCAGCCTGAGCATTATCTCTCCGAAAGTTATAATCCTTGCCATATTGCGTAATTTATTTTGTGTAAATAATTTGACTTGTTTGTGCCGCGCTTCCGCCCGGCTCTGTACACATTGTACACGGCAAAGTTAGGAAATATTCTCATATTTCCGTTAACGTACACGGATTTTTTTGACGTCTCGTGAATGAATCTGCCGTACCGCCAAACTTCCGGTCTGCGTCCGCTTTTTTTGATTATCTTTGCACCATAATCAATTATTCCGTATCTAACTGATACACAAATAGCGAATGCTATGGTAGAAAGTTGTTGGTAACGATTTGGTGACTTTGAGATTGCACCAATCTTCTGCATTATGCTTTGTCAAACAACTCTGATACAAAAGTAGCCAAATTGACAAAGAGCAAAGAGTTTGGCTACTTTTTAAGTTATAATTCTACTTTATAGTCATAATTAGTCGTATTTCAGTCATAATATATGGATTACGACTTCAAAAACCAAGTTCGACCTTCAGGAACGATTAATCCGTTTTCTTTCATCTCTGAAAGAATGTTGCCCAACATTCGTTCTTGTTGCTCATGTGTCTTATTTTGCGGCAGGACTTCTTTCAAATAATCGAATATGGCATCACGTTTTGCTCCTGTAGAACCTGCATTCTGCAAATATTGCAAAATCATTTGTTGAATTTTAGATTTGTCAAGACCTCTGTTACGTGTATATTCAGGTAATTGGCGAGTCTTCTTTGCGACATCAAGCGAAATACTGGTATTGATAGGCGGAGCTTATTGTTCGTCAATATTCCACCTTGGTGAGGAAGAGGGCGTTGCCGGGGACGGATTCGCCGGCGGAGGAGCGGGATCCGCCTTGGGTGAGGGTGGTGATCCAGGACTCGTCGCGCTTGCCGCGGCCTACCTCAAGGAGGGAACCGACCACGGCGCGGACCATATTCCTGAGAAAACGGTCGGCGCGGATGGTGAAGACGAGGTAGTCGCCTTCCTCGGCGGGGTAGCCCATCATTCTGACGTGGTCGGGGGAATATGTCTCCCAACTGGCCTGGGTGACGGTGCAGATGGATGTCTTGTTGCTGCTGCCGACTTTCTCGAAGCAGCTGAAGTCGTGTCTACCGAGAAGTGCCTGGGCGGCGCGGTTCATCTTCCCAACGTCCAAAGGGAATGTGTAGAGGTAGGAATATTCCCGCATAAACGGGTCCCGGCGGCGGTGGATAAAGTACTTGTACTCACGCTGTGTGGCGTCGAATCTGGCGTGGAACTCTGGATCGCAAAGCGCGATCGAATGTACCTTGATTCCGGCGGGTAAAATGGCATTTATTTTGTAGCCAACCGCGCTTGCGTCAATGCCCGGATCCGAGGCCTCGAAGTGGGCCACGTAGTTGATGGCGTTCACCTTCGAGTCGGTCCGTCCGGCGCCTGTGACGGCAATGTCCTCCTTCAAGAGGGTCGAAAGAGCATTCTGAAGACACTCCTGAACGGTCATTGCATCGTTCTGAATCTGCCAGCCGCAGAATGACGAACCGTCATAAGAAAGGGTGATCCGGTAGCGCATTGATATGATTGTTTAGATTGCAAAAATAGTAAAAACAGTATAATATGGAAAGTGTAAACATCAAGGAACTCAATGACAGGATCCAGAAGGAAAGCGCCTTCGTGGATATGCTGTCCCTTGAGATGGGCAAGGTCATCATCGGACAGAAACAGCTGGTGGAGAACCTTCTGATCGGACTTCTCGCCAACGGACATATTCTTCTGGAAGGTGTGCCGGGATTGGCGAAGACCTTGGCCATCAGTACATTGTCAAAGGCGATCGATGCGAAGTTCAGCCGTATCCAGTTCACCCCGGACCTTCTTCCTGCCGACCTTATCGGTACGATGATATATTCACAGAAGGACGAGTCGTTCGAGGTGCACAAGGGACCGGTCTTCGCCAACTTCGTGCTCGCGGATGAGATCAACCGTAGCCCGGCGAAGGTGCAGTCAGCCCTTCTGGAGGCTATGCAGGAGCGTCAGGTGACGATCGGTGACCAGACGTTCAAGCTTCCGGAGCCGTTCCTCGTGATGGCCACGCAGAACCCTATCGAGCAGGAGGGAACCTATCCGCTTCCTGAGGCCCAGGTGGACCGTTTCATGCTGAAGGTCATCGTGAAATATCCTAAGAAAGAGGAGGAAAGGCAAATCATCAGGATGAACAATTCTGGTGAGTTCCCGACAGTCAATCCGGTGATCAAACCGGAGGACATCGTGCGCGCCAGAAGCGTCGTCAGGGATGTCTATATGGACGAGAAGATCGAAAGGTACATTGTGGACATCGTCTATGCCACCCGTACTCCGGACGATTATGGTCTGGGGAAGATCAAGGATCTCATCTCGTTCGGAGCCTCACCTCGTGCGAGCATCTCATTGTCAATGGCTTCCAAGGCCTACGCCTTCATCAAGAGAAGAGGCTATGTGATTCCTGAGGATGTCAGGGCCGTCTGCAACGAGGTCCTGCGCCACAGAATCGGACTGACCTACGAGGCCGAGGCGGAGAATGTCACGACCGAGCAGATCATCGCCGAAGTGATCAACGCCGTACAGGTTCCGTAATGGACTATGTTTGGTTTAATTCAGGTTTTTGAATATGGCAGCTAATTCCTCAGCCAATGAACTCCTGCGCAAGGTCCGCAAGATAGAGATCCGCAC